>Ga0209476_10000087_pt1 | contig 58811 bp, 52 predicted proteins | sample KloWWTrecipitate_FD_187179 | JGI IMG/M metagenome (GOLD analysis project Ga0209476, IMG submission 187179) | Active sludge microbial communities from Klosterneuburg, Austria, studying microevolution and ecology of nitrifiers - Klosterneuburg... | ecosystem: Engineered > WWTP > Aerobic digester... | reverse complement strand
CCGTAGCGCGCGAGCGGGATGCGGTCCTCCTGCGGCAGGCGGCACGGCATGCTCGCGCACCAGATCATCTCGTCGCCCATCTGGCGGTAGACGGCCTGGTGCAGCTCCGTCAGCTCGCGCAGGCACGACTCCACGTCGGTGTGCACGCCGGTGATGAGCTCGAGCTGCGCCTCGCTGAAATCCGTGGTGATTGCCGGGTGCGTGAGCGCGGAGCCCAGGCCGGCCGGGTGCGGCGTGTCGGCGAGCATGCCGTCGGGGCGCACGCGCAGGCCTTCCTTCTCGAGCCCTCGCTTGAGGCCGCGCAGGGCCTCGGGGGGGAGCAGGCGCATGGCCGAGCGACTAGCCGGCGACCGGCTGCGCGGCGTGGCGCACCGCGTCGGCGATCGCCTCGGCGTGCGCGCGGACCTTCGCGGCGTCCTCGCCTTCCACCATGACGCGGATCACCGGCTCGGTGCCCGAGGGGCGCAGCAGCACGCGCCCGCGGCCGGCGAGCTTCGCCTCGACCGCCGCCGCCGCCGCCTGCACGCGCGCGTCGGCCATCGCGTCCACGCCCGGGGCGAGGCGCACGTTCACCAGCACCTGCGGCAGGAGGGAGAGCTCGCGCGTGTAGTCGCCGAGCGTCTGGCCGGCGGCCACCAGCGCCTCCAGCACCTGCAGCGCGGAGATGATCGCGTCGCCCGTGGAGTGGCAGTCGAGGCAGAGGATGTGCCCGGAGTTCTCGCCGCCGCACTCCCAGCCCTTGTCGTGCAGCATCTCGGTCACGTAGCGGTCGCCCACCTTGGCGCGCGCGAAGGGGATGCGCAGCTCCGCGAGGCGCCGCTCCAGCGCGAAATTGGTCATGAGCGTGCCGGCGATGCCGCCGCGCAGGCGCCCTGCCTCGTGCCGGTGCTTGGCGATGGCGTAGAGGAGCTGGTCGCCGTCGAAGAGCCGGCCGTCGTGGTCGGCCATGGCGAGGCGGTCGCCGTCGCCGTCGAAGGCGATGCCGAAGTCGGCGCCGTGCTCCACGACCGCCTTGGCGAGCGTGGCCGGGTGCGTAGCGCCCGTGCCGTGGTTGATGTTGGTGCCGTTGGGGTGCGCGCCGATGGCGACCACCTCCGCGCCCAGTTCCTGGAAGACGCGCGGGCCGACGCGGTAGCAGGCGCCGTGCGCGCAGTCGACCACGAGCTTCAGGCCGCGGAGCGTGCGGTGCTTGGCGAAGGTGCCCTTGCAGAACTCGATGTAGCGCCCCTCGGCGTCGTGCACCCGCTCCGCCTTCCCGAGGTCGGCGGATTCGCGCGTGGCGAGCGGCTCGGCGAGCACCGCCTCGATCTCGTGCTCGACGGCGTCGGGGAGCTTGGACCCCTCCGCGGAGAAGAACTTGATGCCGTTGTCCTCGAACGGGTTGTGCGAGGCCGACACCATGATGCCGGCCGAGAGCCTGAGCGCGCGCGTGAGGAAGGCCACGCCCGGCGTGGGCATGGGGCCCACGAGGAGCGTGTCGACGCCCGCGGCCGAGAGCCCCGATTCCAGCGCCGCCTCGAGCATGTAGCCGGAGATGCGCGTGTCCTTGCCGACGAGGACGGCGGGCCGGTCGCGGTGCGGCGGCGCGACGTCGGCGCGGGAGAGCACCTGGCCGGCGGCGTAGCCCAGCCGCAGCACGAAGTCCGGCGTGATGGGCGGGGTGCCCACCCTGCCGCGGATGCCGTCGGTGCCGAAGTACTTGCGGGTCATGTCGTTCTCCCCTCGCCCGCTTGCGGGAGAGGGGCCGGAGGTGAGGGGACGAGGGCAGCCAGGATCTTCAGCGCATCCACCGTCTCCTTGACGTCGTGGACGCGGACGATCCGGGCTCCATTCTGAACCGCGAGGAGAGCCGCGGCAACGCTCGCCGCCGCGCGCTCGCCCACGGGCCGCCCCGTGATCTCGCCGAGCATGCGCTTGCGCGAGACGCCCACGAGGAGCGCGTAGCCCGCCGCCGCGATGGACGAAAGCCCCGCGAAGAGCGCGACGTTGTGCGCGAGATCCTTGGCGAAGCCGAAGCCGGGGTCGAGCGCGATGCGGTCGCGCGCGACGCCCGCCGCCTCGAGGGCGCGCGCCCGCCCGACGAGGAAATCGCGCACCTCCGCCACCACGTCGCCGTAGCGCGCCTCGGCCTGCATCGTCTCCGGCGTGCCCTTCATGTGCATCACGCAGAGACCCACGCCGGCGCCCGCCACGGCCTCCACGGCGCCGGGCGCGCGGAACCCGGTCACGTCGTTCACCATCGCGCAGCCGGCGTCGATGGCCTGGCGCATCACGCCGGGCTTCATCGTGTCAACCGAGACGGCGACGCCCTCGCGCGCGAGCGCGCGCACCACCGGGATCACGCGGGCGGCCTCCTCCTCCTCGGGCACCGGCGCCGCGCCGGGGCGGGTGGATTCCCCGCCGACATCCACGAGGTCCGCGCCGTCCGCCGCGAGAGCGAGCCCGTGGGCGATGGCGCGGCCAGGGTCGAGGAAGCGCCCGCCGTCCGAGAAGGAGTCCGCCGTGACGTTCACGATCCCCATCACCCGCGGCCTCGTGAGATCCAGCGTGAACGCGCCGCAGCGCAGCACTGACATCAGCGCCACCCGCCCCATGCCCCGCACTTCTCCGTGCCCTCCGTGATGAAACCAGTGCCTCCATTCCCGCCTCCGCGGGAAGGAACCCGGGTGTTCAAGACGGAGGACACGGAGAGCACGGAGGGCACGGAGGAATGCGGAGAGGGTATGAAAAGGGGGACGTGCGTGGGCTGCACGTCCCCCGGGGGCGCCTCGCGGCGCAGGGTTCAGGCGCTCTCGGCGGGCGTGGTGCTGGCGGGCGGCTCGGCGCTCTTCGCGCCGCCGTCGGAGGGCGGCGTGCTGGGCTTCGAGGCCACCGGCTTGGGCGGGCGCGGCGGCCGGCCTTCCATGATGTCCGAGACCTGCTCGGCGTCGAGCGTCTCCCACTCCAGCAGCGCCTTGGTCATCGCCTCGACCTTGTCGCGGTTCTCCTCGAGGAGCCGCCGCGCCAGGTGGTACTGCTCGTCGATGATGCGGCGGATCTCCTTGTCGACCTTCTGCATGGTCTCGTCGGAGATGGCCTGGTGCGTGGTGACCGAGCGGCCGAGGAAGACCTCGCCCTCGTTCTCGCTGTAGGTCATCGGGCCGAGGACGTCGGACATGCCCCACTCGGTGACCATGCGGCGCGCCATCTCGGTGGCGCGCTTGAAGTCGTTGGAGGCGCCGGTGGTCATCTGGTTCATGAACAGCTCCTCGGCGATCCGGCCGCCGAAGAGCACCGCGATGTTGTTGAGCAGGTAGTCGCGGTTGTAGCTGTAGCGGTCCTGCTCGGGGAGCTGCACCGTGACGCCGAGCGCCCGGCCGCGCGGGATGATCGTGACCTTGTGCACGGGGTCGGTGCCCGGCAGCAGCCGCGCGACGATGGCGTGGCCGGACTCGTGGTAGGCGGTGTTCCGGCGCTCCTCCTCGGGCATCACCATGGACTTCCTCTCGGCGCCCATGATGATCTTGTCCTTCGCCTTCTCGAAATCCTCCATGTCGACCAGGCGCTTGGAGCCGCGCGCGGCGAAGAGCGCCGCCTCGTTCACGATGTTCGCGAGGTCCGCGCCGGAGAAGCCGGGGCAGCCGCGCGCGATGACGGAGGCATCCACGTCCGGCGCGATGGGGACCTTGCGCATGTGCACGAGCAGGATCTGCTCGCGGCCGCGGATGTCGGGCAGCGGCACCACCACCTGCCGGTCGAAGCGGCCCGGGCGCATGAGCGCGGGGTCGAGCACGTCCGGCCGGTTGGTCGCGGCGATGACGATCACGCCGGAGTTGCCCTCGAAGCCGTCCATCTCCACGAGGAGCTGGTTGAGCGTCTGCTCGCGCTCGTCGTTGCCGCCGCCCAGGCCCGCGCCGCGCTGGCGGCCCACGGCGTCGATCTCGTCGATGAACACGATGCAGGGCGCGTTTTTCTTCGCCTGCTCGAACATGTCGCGCACGCGCGCCGCGCCCACGCCCACGAACATCTCCACGAAATCGGAGCCGGAGATGGAGAAGAAGGGCACCTTGGCCTCGCCGGCGATGGCGCGCGCGAGGAGCGTCTTGCCGGTCCCGGGCGCGCCCACCATCAGCACGCCGCGCGGGATGCGGCCGCCCAGCTTCTGGAACTTCGACGGGTCGCGCAGGAACTCGACCAGCTCGCCGACCTCCTCCTTGGCCTCGTCCACGCCGGCGACATCCGCGAAGGTGACCTGGTTCTGGTTCTCGTCCAGCATGCGCGCGCGGCTCTTCCCGAAGGAGAAGGCGCCGCCGCGGCCGCCGCCCTGCATCTGGCGCATGAAGAAGATCCACACGCCTATCAGCAGCAGCATCGGGAACCACGACACGAAGATGTTCATGAGGAGGCTGGGCTCCTCCTCGGGCTTGGCCTCGACCGTCACGCCGTTCTTGAGGAGGTCGGAGACCATCCAGGGATCCATGATCCCGGGGGTGAAGACGGTGTAGGACTTGCCGTCCTTGCTGGTGGCCTTGAGGGTCCGGTTGCCGTCCATCTTCACCTTCGCGATGCGGCCCTGGCGCGACTCCTCCATGAACGTGGAGTAGTCGAGCACGTTGGCGCTCGTCTGGCGGTTGCCGACCTGCATGAAGACCATGGTCAGCACGATGCCGATGACCAGCCAGACCATGATGGTGCGAACGGTGTTGTTCACGAACGGTTCCTTCGAGGAAAAGACCCTAGCGAATCAGCGGGATAGGGGGACCGACTACTATAGCAAAGTTCGGGCGCCCGGCCGCGTTTCAAGGGGCGGGTGAACCCTTCACCCCCCGGGCCAGGAGGTAGAGCTCCGCGCTCTCGCCCCGGGAGGCATCCGGCTTGCGGACCCATACCTTGCCGAAACCGGCGCGGAGCGTCTTGAGGAATTCGTCGTAGCCGGCGCCCTGGAATACTTTGACCAGGAAAACGCCGTCCGGTTTCAGGTGGGCGAGCGCGAAATCGCGGGCCAGCTCCGCCAGCGCCATCGAGCGCGCCTGGTCGGTGATGGCGATCCCGGAGAGGTTGGGCGCCATGTCCGAGAGCACGGCGTCGGCCCGCGCCCCCGCGAGAGCCGCCTCGACCGCCGCGAGGCCGGAGCCGGCGGCGAAGTCGCCGTGGATGAACAGGGCTCCGGCCACCGGTTCCATCTCGAGGAGGTCGATCGCGACGACCCGCCCCTTCGCGCCGGCGCGCTTGACGGCCACCTGCGTCCATCCGCCCGGGGCCGCGCCCAGGTCGACCACGACGGCGCCGGGCCCGAGCAGGCGGTCGCGGTCGTCGATCTCGATCAGCTTGTAGGCCGCGCGCGACCGGAAGCCCTCCTTCTTCGAGCGCTGGACGTAGGGGTCGTTCACGTGGCGCTTGAGCCACTGCCTGCTCGAAGCCGAGCGTTTCACCGGACCGCCCCCGCGTTTCGCGTCATAATCCGCTCCATGTCCACGCTCACCCCCGCCCGCCGCAGCGAGCTGCGCGCCCGGGCCCACCCCCTCTCCCCCGTCGTGATGATCGGCGACAAGGGGCTCACCGACGCGATCGTGGCCGAGGTCGACCGCGCCCTCAAGGCCCACGAGCTGATCAAGGTGAAGGCCGCGACCGACGACCGCGAGGCCCGCGCCGCCTGGCTGGCCGCGCTCTGCGAGCGGCTGGGCGCCTCGCCCGTGCAGTCCATCGGCAAGATCCTCGTGCTGTGGCGGGAGAACCCGGAGAAGGCCGCGGCCGCCGCGAAGCCCGCGAAGGCCCCGGCGCCGAAGAAACCGAAGAAGAAGGCCGGCGCCTCGGCCCGTCAGAAGGGCGGCCGCTCGGCCGAGGAGCTCATTCGTATCGAACGTCGACGATCTCGAGCTCTTTCACCCCCCCCGGCGTCCGGACCTCGGCGACGTCGCCCGAGTACTTCCCGATGAGGGCCTTGGCGATCGGCGAGGAGTAGGAGATCTTCCCGGCCTTGATGTCGGCCTCGTCCTCGCCGACGATCTGGTAGGTCATCGACTCGCCGCCGGCGACGTCCTGCAGCTCCACCGTGGTGCCGAACACCACGCGCCCGTCGTCCTCCAGCAGCGCGGGGTCGATCACCTGCGCGTTGGCGAGCTTCGCCTCCAGCTCGAGGATCCGCCCCTCGATGAAGCCCTGCTTCTCGCGCGCGGCGTCGTACTCCGCGTTCTCCGAGATGTCGCCGTGCGCCCGCGCCTCGGCGATGGCGGTGATGACGGCCGGGCGGTCGACGGTCTTCAGGCGGTGCAGCTCGGCCTTCAGCAGCTCCGCGCCGAGCCGGGTGATGGGGAACTTGCTCATGCCGCGGGCTCCTGGACGGGAATGCTGGCGTGCAGGCCCTGCAGCCCGTAGGGCCGCAGCTCCTCGATGTGCTGCATGCCGACGCACGCCGCGCGCGCGCCGGAGACGGTCGTGTAGTAGGTGACGCGGCCCTGCAGCGCCGAATTGCGGATCGACCACGAGTCGCGAACCGAGCGGCGGTCCTCCTCGACCGTGTTGATGATGAGGCTCACCTCCTTGTTGCGGATCATGTCGACCACGTTGGGCCGCCCCTCCATCACCTTGGCCACGCGCTGCACGGCGAGGCCGGCGGCCTCCAGCGCCACGGCGGTGCCCTTGGTCGCCACCAGCGCGAAGCCCAGCCCCGTGAGCGTGCGGGCGATCTCGACCAGCTTAGGCTTGTCCTCGTCGCGCACCGAGAGGAAGGCCTTGCCGCCCTTGGGCAGGCGCACGCCCGCGGCGAGCTGGCTCTTCACGAAGGCCTCGGCGAAGGTGTGGCCCACGCCCATCACCTCGCCCGTGGACTTCATCTCGGGCCCGAGGATGGTGTCCACGCCCGGGAACTTGATGAAGGGGAACACCGCCTCCTTCACCGAGTAGTACGGCGGCACGATCTCCCGCGTCACGCCCTGGGAGGCGAGCGACTGCCCCGCCATGCAGCGCGCCGCCACCTTGGCGAGCGGCGTGCGGATGGCCTTGGAGACGTAGGGCACCGTGCGGGAGGCGCGCGGGTTCACCTCCAGCACGAAGACCTTCTCGTCCTGGATGGCGAACTGCACGTTCATGAGGCCCACCACGTCCAGGCCCTTCGCCATGGCCACCGTCTGGCGGCGCAGCTCGTCCTGGAGCTCCCGCGATAGGCTGAAGGGCGGCAGGGAGCAGGCCGAGTCGCCGGAGTGCACGCCCGCCTGCTCGATGTGCTCCATGATGCCGCCGATCACGACTTGCGTGCCGTCGCTCACCGCGTCCACGTCCACCTCGATCGCGTCGTTGAGGAAGCGGTCGAGGAGGACGGGCGAGTCGTTGGAGACCTTCACGGCCTCCTTCATGTAGCGCACGAGGTCGCTCTCGGCGTGCACGATCTCCATGGCGCGGCCGCCCAGCACGTAGGAGGGCCGCACCACGACGGGGTAGCCGATCTCCCTGGCGGCCTCGAGCGCGGCCTCGGGCGTGCGCGCCGTGCGGTTGGGCGGCTGCAGGAGCTTCAGCTCGTGCAGCATCTGCTGGAAGCGCTCGCGGTCCTCGGCCTTGTCGATCGAGTCCGGGGTGGTGCCGATGATGGGCACGCCCGCCGCCTCGAGGTCGCGGGCGAGCTTGAGCGGCGTCTGGCCGCCGAACTGGACGATCACGCCCTCGGGCTTCTCGCGGTCGACGATCTCCAGCACGTCCTCGAGCGTGAGCGGCTCGAAGTAGAGGCGGTCGGAGGTGTCGTAGTCGGTCGAGACGGTCTCGGGGTTGCAGTTGACCATGATCGTCTCGTAGCCGTCCTCGCGCAGCGCGAGCGCGGCGTGGACGCAGCAGTAGTCGAACTCGATCCCCTGCCCGATGCGGTTGGGCCCGCCGCCCAGCACCATGATCTTGCGCCTGGCCGTGACCTCGGCCTCGTCCTCCTCGTCGTAGGTCGAGTACATGTACGCGGTCTTCGTCGCGAACTCGGCCGCGCAGGTGTCCACGCGCTTGTAGACGGGGCGGATCCCGAAGGCGTGGCGGCGCGCGCGCACCTGCTGCTCGCTCGTCTTCCACAGGTGGGCCAGGCGCCGGTCGGAGAAGCCCTTGCGCTTGAGCGCGCGCAGATCCTCCGGCGTGAAGTCCGCGAGCGGGCGCTTCTCGATGGCGAGCTCGGTGTCGACGAGGTCCTTGATCTGGGCGAGGAACCAGGGGTCGATCTTCGTGAAGTGGTGCACTTCCTCGAGGCTCATGCCGACGCCGAAGGCGTCCGCCACGTACCACAGGCGCTCGGCGCGCGGGTAGGCGAGCTCGTCCTCGATCTTCTCCATGTCGACGGACTTGAGGTTGAAGCCGTCGACGCCGACCTCCAGCCCCCGGAGCGCCTTCTGCAGCGACTCCTGGAAGTTCCTGCCGATGGCCATCACCTCGCCCACGCTCTTCATCTGCGTGGTGAGGCGGTCGTCGGCCTGCGGGAACTTCTCGAAGGCGAAGCGCGGCACCTTCGTCACCACGTAGTCGATGGTGGGCTCGAAGGAGGCGGGCGTGGCCCCGCCCGTGATCTCGTTGGCCAGCTCGTCCAGCGTGTAGCCCACGCTGAGCTTCGCCGCGATCTTGGCGATGGGGAAGCCGGTCGCCTTGGAGGCGAGCGCCGAGGAGCGCGACACGCGCGGGTTCATCTCGATGATGACCATGCGCCCGTCGGCCGGGTTGATCGCGAACTGGACGTTGGAGCCGCCCGTCTCCACCCCGATCTCGCGCAGGCACGCGATCGAGGCGTCGCGCATGATCTGGTATTCCTTGTCCGTGAGCGTCTGCGCCGGGGCGACCGTGATGGAGTCGCCCGTGTGCACGCCCATGGGGTCGAGGTTCTCGATGGAGCAGATGATGATGCAGTTGTCCGCCTTGTCGCGGACGACCTCCATCTCGAACTCCTTCCAGCCCAGGACGCTCTCCTCGATGAGGAGCTCCTTGGTCGGCGAGGCTTCCAGCCCCCGCTCGCAGATGGCGGTGAACTCCTCCATGTTGTAGGCGATGCCGCCGCCCGTGCCGCCCAGCGTGAAGGAGGGCCGGATGATGGTGGGGAAACCCACCATGGCCTGCACCTGGAGGGCCTCCTCGAGCGAGTGCGCGAGCGCGGAGCGGGCGCTTTCCAGCCCGATCTTCGCCATCGCGTTCTTGAACTTCTCGCGGTCCTCGGCCTTGTCGATGGCCTCCTTCTTGGCGCCGATCATCTCGACGCCGTACTTGTCCAGCACGCCGTTCTTCGCGAGGTCCAGCGCGCAGTTGAGCGCCGTCTGCCCGCCCATGGTGGGCAGGAGCGCGTCGGGGCGTTCGATCTCGATGATCCGCTCGACCATGCGCCAGGTGATGGGCTCGATGTAGGTGACGTCGGCCATCTCCGGGTCGGTCATGATCGTCGCCGGGTTCGAGTTCACCAGGATCACCCGGTAGCCCTCGTCGCGCAGCGCCTTGCAGGCCTGCGCGCCCGAGTAGTCGAACTCGCACGCCTGGCCGATGACGATCGGGCCGGCGCCGATGATCAGGATGCTCTCGATGTCGGTGCGCTTAGGCATGGGGGGAGGAAACCGCAGATGAACGCGGATGAACGCGGATGATCGTCGGGATGTCCACCGTCATTGCCGTGGGAAGCTCCGGAAGTCCGTCAATGCGCCCATCGCCTGGAGTCCGGGAGAGCCATCTGCGTTCATCTGCGTTCATCCGCGGTTTCATGCCTTTGCCTTCGCCATCATCGCGATGAACCGGTCGAAGAGGTAGGCCATTTCCTTCGGCCCCGGGGAAGCCTCGGGGTGGCCCTGGAAGCTGAAAGCGGGGGCGTCGGTGCGCTCGATGCCCTGGAGCGAGCCGTCGAAGAGCGACTTGTGCGTCACGCGCACGGTCGCGGGAAGGCTCGCCTCGTCCACCGCGAAGCCGTGGTTCTGGCTGGTGATGAAGACGCGCTTCGTGTCGAGGTCCTGCACGGGGTGGTTCGCGCCGTGGTGGCCGAACTTCATCTTCACGGTGCGCGCCCCGCTCGCCAGCCCCAGCAGCTGGTGCCCCAGGCAGATGCCGAAGGTGGGCGTGCCGGAGGCCACGATCCCGCGGATGGCGGCGATGGCGTAGTCGCAGGGCTCCGGGTCGCCGGGTCCGTTGGACAGGAACACGCCGTCGGGCTTGAAGGCGAGGGCCTCCTTGGCCGGGGTCTGGGCCGGCACGACGGTCACGTGGCAGCCGCGCTCGGCGAGGTGGCGCAGGATGTTGTGCTTCACGCCGAAGTCGTAGGCGACCACGTGGAAGCGGGGGGCCGCACCGGCGCCGTAGCCCGTGCCCAGCGCCCAGAGCGAGCCGTTCCACTCGTAGCGCGCCTTGCAGGTGACGGCCTTGGCGAGGTCCAGCCCGGCCATCGAGGGCGCGGCGCGGGCGGCTTCCAGCGCCGCCTTCCCGTCGATGTCGCCTGCGTGGCCTGTCACGATGCAGCCGTTCTGCGCGCCCTGGGTGCGCAGCAGGCGCGTGAGGCGGCGCGTGTCGATGTCGGCGATGGCCACCACGCCGTGACGGGCGAGGAACGCCGGGAGCGTCTCCTGCATGCGCCAGTTGGAGGCGAGCAGGGGCAGGTCGCGGATGACGAGGCCGGCGGCGAAGACGCCGCGCGACTCCATGTCCTCGGCGTTGGCGCCGGTGTTGCCGATGTGCGGGTAGGTGAGCGTCACCACCTGCCCGGCGTAGGAGGGGTCGGAGAGGATCTCCTGGTAGCCCGTCATCGCGGTGTTGAACACCACCTCCCCCACGGTGCGGCCGGGGGCGCCGATGGCGGTGCCGCGAAAGACGGACCCGTCGGCGAGAACCAGGAGGGCGGGGGTCTTCTGCGACAAGGACGGCTCCGGAAACGGGGGGAAACGACGGGCGCAAAAAAACGGGAGGAGCTTTTGGAGGACCGCCAGGCTCATCCCGCTTTCATTGACCGGAAATGATAGCAAATCCGGGCCCCTTCTTCAACGAAGCGGCCCGCCCGGTGGATAATTCCCCCACGCCATGCATGCCTTCCACGCCCTCGCCGGCATCACGCTCCTCGTCGCCCTCGCCTGGGCCCTCTCGGAAGACCGCCGGGGCGTGCGCTGGCGCGTGGTCGCCTCGGGGCTCGCCCTCACGGTCGCGCTGGCGGGGCTGCTGCTCGCGGTGCCCTGGCTCAAGGGCGCGGTCTTCTCCCTCAACGCGGGCCTGGTGGCGCTGGAGCGCTCCACGCAGGCGGGCGCCACCTTCGTCTTCGGCTTCCTCGCGGGCGGGCCGGCGCCGTACGCGGAGACGAACCCGCCCGCCGCGTTCGTCCTCGCCTTCCGCGCGCTGCCGCTCGTGCTGGTGGTGAGCGCGCTCTCCGCCCTGCTCTTCCACTGGCGCATCCTGCCGGCGGTGGTGCGGGCCTTCGCGTGGGTGCTGAACAAGACGATGGGGCTGGGCGGCGCGGTCGGGGTCTCGGCGGCCGTGAACGTCTTCGTCGGCATGGTGGAGGCGCCGCTGGTGGTGAAGCCCTACCTCGCGAAGCTCTCCCGCTCCGAGCTCTTCATGGTGATGGTGTGCGGCATGGCCACCATCGCCGGCACGGTGCTCGCGCTCTACGGCGTGATCCTCGCGCCCGTGGTCCCCGACGCCATCGGCCACATCATCGTCGCCTCCTTCGTGGCGACCCCCGCGGCCATCGTGGTCTCGGCGCTGATGGTGCCGGGCGCGATGTCCGACGAGGCCGCCATCGCCATCCCGCGCCAGGACGCGAGCGCCATGGACGCGATCACGCGCGGCACCGGCGAGGGCGCGCAGCTCCTCATCCAGATCGTGGCGATGCTGGTCGTCCTCATCGCGCTGGTCCACCTCACCAACGCGATTCTCTCGCTCGCGCCCGCACCCGGCGGCGAGCCCCTCACGCTGCAGCGCATGCTGGGCTGGCTCTTCGCGCCGCTCGCGTGGACGGCGGGCGTCCCCTGGGAGGAGGCGCGGGCGGGCGGGGCGCTCCTGGGCACCAAGACGATCCTCAACGAGTTCGTGGCCTACGTCGACCTCGCAAGGCTCCCGCCGGAGGCGATGGGCCCGCGCTCGCGGCTGCTGATGACCTACGCGATGTGCGGCTTCGCCAACTTCGGCAGCCTCGGCATCCTCATCGGCGGGATGGGGGCGATGGTGCCGGAGCGGCGCGGCGAGATCGTCTCGCTGGGGATGAAGTCGATCGTCGCGGGGACGCTCGCCACCTGCCTTACTGCCGCGGTGGTGGGGTTGTTCGTTTGAAAGGCAGGTTGGAACCGCAGTTGAACGCGGATGAACGCAGATGACCCTTGACAGTTCTACCGGCGCGGTTCGTAGTGCGGGCGGCAACGGGTAGGCAAACGCCGATCCGCCAACCGATCATCTGCGTTCATCCGCGTTCATCTGCGGTTCCCCCCCACCCCGCCTCACCTCAACCCCAGCACATCCTCCATGTCGTAGAGCCCGGGGGGCTTTCCCACGACCCACTTCGCGGCGCGGATGGCGCCCTGCGCGTAGGTGGCGCGGCTGGCGGAGCGGTGCGTGATCTCGATGCGCTCGCCGGTGCCGAGGAAGAAGACGGTGTGGTCGCCGATCACGTCGCCGCCGCGCGCAACCGAGAAGCCGAGCGTCCCGGCCTTTCGCTCGCCGGTGACGCCGTGGCGCGCGTAGACGCCGTCCTGCGCAAGCGAAGTCCCGCGCGCGGCCGCGGCCACCTCGCCCAGCTTGAGCGCCGTGCCGGAAGGGGCGTCCACCTTGAGCTTGTGGTGCAGCTCGAAGACCTCGACGTCGTAGGCCGGGCCCAGCGCGCGCGAGGCCATGTCCACGAGCTTCATCATCACCAGCACGCCGATGGCGAAGTTGGGGGCGAAGACGACGGGAACCTTCCCTGCCGCCTCGCGGATCCTCGCGAGCTGCGGCGGCTCGAAGCCGGTGGTGCCGATCACGAGCGGCTTGCCCGCCGCCACGCCGGCGGCCAGGTGGGCGAGCGTCCCGGCGGGCCGCGTGAAGTCGATCAGGACGTCGGCCGCCGCGAAGGCCGCCGCGGGGTCGGTGCCGACCGCGACGCCCTTCGCGCCGGCGGCCAGCTCGCCCGCGTCATGGCCCGCGAAGGGCGAGCCGGCGACGTCGAGCGCCGCCGCGATCGCGGTGGCGGGGTCGGCGCTGCCGGCCTCGAGCAGCGCCCGGCCCATGCGGCCGCCCGCGCCCGCGACGGCCAGGCGCACCGCGCTCATTTCCGCGGGGCCGCGCCCGCCGCCGAAAGCGTGGGGCCGCCGTCGACGCGCACGACCTTCTCGTTCTCGAAGAAGACGGAGAACTTGTTCTGGTCCACCAGGCGCCCGCGCTGCTCGAGGCGGAAGTAGTAGTCCCAGCGGTTGGCGTGGAAGACGTCGGTGAGCAGCGGCGTGCCCAGGAGCGTGCGCACCTCGGTGCGGGTCATGCCGGGCTTGAGCCTCGCGAAGGTCTCCGGCGCGACGAGGTTGCCCTGCTGGATGTCGATGCGGTGGACGACGGAGCCGCAGCCGGCGAGGGCGAGCGACAGGGCGAGCGTGGCGAAGAGGCGCATGGCGGGCGGTATCGTGGAGTGCCCGCATTATAGCGCGGGGGGTGGGCGCGCCCGGGCGCCCCGGCGGCGGCGAAGGCGGTTATGATTCGGCGAGGTCCACCCGCACACGATCCCGCCATGACCGACCCCAAGGAACTGCGCAGCACCGGCCTCAAGGTCACCGCGCCGCGCCTGCGCGTGCTCGAGCTCTTCCAGACGAGCCCCGAGCGCCACCTCACCGCCGAGGACGTGTACCGCCGCCTGCTGGACGAGCACGCCGACATCGGGCTGGCCACCGTCTACCGCGTCCTCACGCAGTTCGAGCAGGCGGGGCTGCTCGTGCGCCACCACTTCGAGGGCGGCAAGGCCGTCTACGAGCTGAACGAGGGCAAGCACCATGACCACCTCGTGTGCCTGCAGTGCGGCAAGGTCGAGGAGTTCTTCGACCCGGAGATCGAGAAGCGCCAGGCGAAGATCGCGCGCGACCGCGGCTTCGCCATCCACGACCACTCGCTCTACCTCTACGCCGACTGCCTGAAGGCGGACTGCCCGGACCGCCCGAAGAACGGGTGACGGCGATGCTGCGCCGCCTCGCCTCGGCCGCGCTCGCCGCCCTGCTCGTGGCGGCCGCCCCGGCGGCCCTCGCCCAGTTCGCGCCCTCCCCCGCCAAGGGCGAGATCGCCGCGTCCGACCTGCCGCGCGAGGCGCAGCAGACGCTCGCCCTCATCAAGAAGGGCGGCCCGTATCCCTACGCCAAGGACGGCACGGTGTTCGGCAACCGCGAGGGCCTGCTGCCGAAGCGCAACCGCGGCTACTACCGCGAGTACACCGTGAAGACGCCGGGGGTGCGCCACCGCGGCGCGCGCCGCATCGTCGCCGGCCGCGAGGGCGACTACTGGTACACCGCCGACCACTACGCCAGCTTCCGGCGCATCCGGGAATGAGGGCCAGCCATGCCGCTTGACGCGCTGAACGACCTGCTCGAGGACGAGACCGGCGGCGTGTTCTTCCTGCCGAAGCACGCCGAGCCGCGCGAGGTGCAGGCGGCCGCAAAGCGCGCGAAGTTCGCCTGCTTCCACATCGAGGGCAGGAACATCGCCCGCAAGGAGCAGCTCCTCAACCACGTCGCCACGGCGCTGCGCTTCCCGGGCTATTTCGGCGGCAACTGGGACGCGCTGGAGGAGTGCCTCGCCGACATGGAGTGGGTGGACGCCCCCGGCTACCTGATCTACTACGACCACATCGACGCCCTGCTCGCCGCCCACCCGGACCAGTTCGCCACCTTCGTCGAGATCTGCCGCGACGCGGTGGCCTCGTGGAAGGAGGACGGCACGCCGATGGTGGTGCTGCTCTCCGGCACGAAGGCCCCGAAGGGCGTGGCGAAGCTCAGGGAAGAGTGACGGGGATGCGCGTCCCGAGGGTGATCTCGCGCGTCGTGACCTTCGCCCGCCAGGCCATCACCTCGACCCCGGCGGCCACCGCCTCGCGAAGCGTCGCCCCGTAGAGCGGGTCGATGGCGTCCGCCGGGCGCACCTCGTCCACGTCGCCGCGCTGCACGCAGAAGACCAGCACGGGCCGCAGCCCCTGCGCCTTCAGGCGGACCAGCTCGCGCAGGTGCTTCGTCCCGCGCGCGCTCACGGCATCAGGGAAGAGGGCCACGCCCGCCTCCACGGCCGCGGTCACGTTCTTCACCTCGACGAAGCACGCGGGGCGCGAAGGCGACTCGAGCACGAGGTCGATGCGGCTTCGCTCCTCGCCGAACGGCACCTCGCGGCGGAGGGCGGCGTACCCGCCCAGCTCCGCGATCACGCCCGCCTCGATGGCCTCGGCCACGAGCCGGTTGGGAAGCCCGGTGTTGATGCCCACCATGACGCCGGGGCCGCGGCCGGGCGGGCGCGCCTCCACCAGCTCCCAGGTGTGGCGGTACTTGCGGGTGGGCGAGTCGCTCCCGGACAGCCAGACTCGGCTGCCGGGCTCGCAGCAGCCGAGCATCGAGCCCGTGTTGGGGCAGGCGGCGGTGACGAGGCCGCCGCCTTCGAGCTCGACGTCGGCGAGGAAGCGCTTGTAGCGGCGGACCAGCCGCCCCGGCACGAGGGCCTGCGCGAACTTCATGCCGTGCCGGGGCGATGCGGCGTCAGGAGCCGATCTGGGCCTTGAGGAAGCCGAGGATCCGGTTCCAGGTGTCGACGCTGTTCTCCAGCTTGCCGAAGCCGTGGCCTTCCTTCTCCTTGATCACGAACTCCTTTGGCGCGTTGCCCGCACCCGTGAGGTTCTTGTTCATGTCGTGGATCTGCCCGATCGGCACGCGGATGTCGTCCTGGCCGGCATAGAGGAAGACGGGCCGCTTGATCTTGTCCGCATGGAAGACGGGAGAGATCTCGCGCACGATCGGCGCGGAGAGGTCCTCGGTCCCGAGGATCGCCTTCCAGAGCGTGACGCCCGCCTCGCTGAACGCGGTGTCGCCCTCGACCGTGGTGAGCTGGTACTTGAGGTCCGTGACCGCGAGGCCCGCGACGGCGCACTTCCACAGGTCGTTGTTGCGAACCAGCGCCTGCAGCGCCGCGTAGCCGCCGTAGCTCGCCCCGGAGATGCACACGCGCGAGGGGTCGACGAAGCCCTGCTCGACGCCCCACTTGAGCGCATCCTCGTGGTCGTCGGACATCTGGCGGCCGAAGGCGCCGAAGCCGGCGTAGAAGATCTTCGACCCCATGCCGGGGGTGATGCGGAAGTTGGGGACGATCACCGCGTAGCCGCGCGAGGCGAACATCTGCCCCTCGAGCACGCCGAAGCCGGAGCCCCAGTAGTCGGCGCGCACGTGCGGGCCGCCGTGGATGTGCACGATCGTGGGCAGCTTCGCGCCCGCCTTGTGGCCCTTCGGCAGGAAGTAGTAGCCCGGGATCTCGAGGCCGTCGCGCGTCTTGTAGACGAACGGGCGCTGCTCGACCAGGCGGCCGTCGAACCACGGCTTGGCGGCGCCGATCTCCTCCATCGTCTTCTTCTCGTCGTCGAACAGGTACCAGCGCGTGGAGGCCGTGTCCGAGGAGGAGGTGACGATGAAGCGCTTGCCGTCCGGCGTGCGGCGGAAGGAGTTCACGCGCCCCGGCATGTGGCGGTCCAGCGCGGCCTGGATGGCGGCGTACTGCGGGTCGGTCCACACCCACTCGGGCTTCGCGCCGTTCACGGCGTAGCCCAGGATCTTGTCCGTCTGCGGCTGGGTGATGACGCCGGCGACGCGCTGCCCGCTCGCGTCGGCGCCCATGTCGTAGCGGGGATGCTGCGCGATCAGCTCGCCCAGCTTCTTCGCCTCCGGGTCGTAGCGGTAGACGGCCATCGTGTCGCGCCCGGCGTTGGAGGCCACCTGCAGCGTCCTGTCGTCGGACTCGAAGGCGAGCGGCACGAGGGCCGGCCCCTTGTGGAAGTCGTAGCGCGCGAGCTCCGTCCACGGGCTGTTCTCGTCCTTGCGGTACCAGACGACCGTCGTGGGCTTGTCCTTCACGCCGGCGCGCAGCACGCGCGGCACCAGCTTGCTGTCGAGGATCCACTCGTAGGCGTACTCGGAGGGGCGCCCGGAGGTGAGCAGCGTGTAGCGGCCCGTCACCACGTTCAGGCGGTACAGGTCGTTCGAGTTCGCGTCCGTCATGTTGCCGGAGGCGATGATCTCCTCGTCGTTGCCGGGGATCGAGCGGAAGTAGCTGAGGCTCCGCGGCACGTTCTGGCCGTTGGAGCGCATCTCGCGCACCGTCATGGAGATGCGCCGCCCTTCCTTGCCGTCGCGGCTCACCATGAAGAGGCCGCCGCCGTCGAACTGGCCGGGGCCGGTGGGCGAGTTGACCTGGCCCAGCGAGTAGAGCAGGCGGTCGTTGCCCACCCAGGTCACGTTCAGGACGTCGAAGATGTCGTAGTTGGTGAGCGCCCGCACGTTGCGCGTGGCCAGCTCGATCACGACGAGGTTCATGCGCCCGTTGAGGGGCATGGTCGCGGCGAGGTGCTTGCCGTCGCGCGAGAGCGTCGGGCCCAGGAGCTGCGGCGGCTTCCAGAACTCCTCGACCGAGAGGGGCGCGTCGGAAGGCGCCTTGGCGGGGGCCTGGGCGTGTGCGGGGGAGGCGAGCGCGAGGAGCGCCGCGGCGGCGAGGGCCGCCTTGAGAATGGGCTTTTGGCTCATCGGGGGACCGGGGGTAGGGTTTGCGAGGCTCGCAGTTTGGGGCGAGCGACGCGGAAACTCAACTGCCCGGCCCGCCGATGGGGCCAAGGGGCTACGCCTGCGGCGCGCCCTCGGCGGCTTCCTGCTCCGCGATCTGCTTGCGGACCATCTCCATGTCCAGCGACTTCGTCTTCTGCACCACCTCCTCGAAGGCGCCCTGCGGCAGCGCCCCGGGCTGCGAGAAGACGATGACCTGCTCCTTGAACACCATGAGCGTCGGGATGGAGCGGATCTGGAAGTGCGCGGCGATCTCCTGCTCGTCGTCGGTGTTCACCTTCGCGAACACGACGTCGGGGTTCGCCTCGGCCACCTTCTCGAAGACCGGCGCGAACCCGCGGCAGGGCCCGCACCACGGGGCCCAGTAATCGACGATGACCATGGGGTTGCCGGTCACCACCTGCTCGAAGTTCTCCTTCGTGAGTTCTACGACGGCCATCGCGGCTATTTCTCCAGTAGTGCCCGGAGCATCCAGGCGGTTTTCTCGTGGACCTGCATGCGCTGCGTGAGGAGGTCGGCGCTGGGTTCGTCCGCAGCCTTGTCGACCAGCGGGAAGACCTTGCGCGCCGTGCGGACGACGGCCTCCTGGCCCTCCACCAGCAGGCGGATCATCTCATGGGCGTCGGGCACGCCGTCGGTCTCGGGGATCGACGAGAGCTTCGCGTAGGCCTTGTAGGTGCCCGGCGCCGGGAAGCCCAGCGCGCGGATGCGCTCGGCGATGAGGTCCACCGCGAGCGCCAGCTCGTTGTACTGCGTCTCGAACATGAGGTGCAGCGTCTGGAACATCGGCCCCTTCACGTTCCAGTGGAAGTTGTGGGTCTTGAGGTAGAGGGTGTAGGTGTCCGCGAGCAGCCGCGACAGCCCTTCCGCGATCTTCTCGCGGTCCTTGGCCGGGATGCCGGTGTCGATGGGGGGTGTCGCCCTTGCCGTCTTCTTCGCCACGAGTGCCTCCGTTTCGTCGTCGATGCCGCCATTTTCCGCCGATCGCGGAAACGGCGCCAATCGTCATTGCCAATCCCCGCGATAGGCGGGCGCAATGGGAGCCCTCAGGCGTGCAGCTTCCCCGCCGCCTGCGCGACCGCCTCGGCGAGCGCGCGCACGGATTTCGCCACGCGCTCCTCGACGAGGCGGCCATCGTCGCCGAAGGCCTCGTGCGCCCGCGGCACGGCGACCTGCGTGCCGAGCACCGTGACGCCCAGCGTCGCGAGAACCTGGCGCAGGTGCGGCAGCCCGCGGACGCCGCCGAAGGCGCCCGGCGAGGCGGCCATGAGCCCGGCGACCTTGCCGCGCCAGGGGGCGAGGCCGGAGTCGTCGCCGCGGCCCTCGCCGAGGTCGCGCGAGAGCCAGTCGATCGTGTTCTTGAGCAGCGCCGTCACCGAGGAATTGTTCTCCGGCGAGGCGACGAGGAGCGCGTCGTGCGCGAGGAAGAGCGCGCGCAGCTTCCGCGCGTTCTCCGGCATGCCCTCGGCCGCCTCGAGGTCGCCGTGGAAGAGCGGGATCGGGTAGTCGTCGAGGTCGACGAAGGTCGCCTCCGCCCCGGCCTCGCGGGCGAGACGTGCGGCCTCGCGCGCGAGCTTCTTGTTGAGCGAATCGCGCCGGGCGCTGCCGGCGAAGACGAGGATGCGTGCCATGGGGCCTCCTTGCCTCGAGTCTACGCGAGCGAGCCCATGCGGCCCGTCCGGTAGGCGATGTCCGCGGCCCGCGCCTGCTCGACGCTGTTCATCACGAACGGGCCGTGGAAGACGAGCGGCCCCTCGGCGGGCTCGCCGCCGATCACCATGAGGTCCAGCCGCCCGCGGCCGGCATTGCGCGCGGCGAGCGGCCCGCCCTCGTCGGCGAACACGACGAGCTCGCCCGTGGAAGCTTCCGCCCCCTCCGGCCCGAATGCGCCCTCGCCCGCGATCACGTAGGCCGCGGCCTCGAAGCACGCCGCCACGTCCAGCGACACGGCGGCGCCGGGCTCCACCGCCACGTGCGCGACGAAGGCGGGCATGAGGGTCTCGGCGGGGCCGCGCGCGCCGCAAACCTCGCCGCCCACGACGCGCAGGGTCGCGCCCGGCAGCCGCTTCTCGGCGATGTCGGCCGCCTCCAGGCGCTGGTAGCGCGGCGGCGCCATCTTCAGCGCGCGCGGCAGCGTGGTCCAGAGCTGGATGCCGTGCTGGATCACCTCGCCCGTGCCGTCGGCGAGCGGGCGCTCGGCGTGGACGATGCCGCGTCCCGCCGTCATCCACTGCGCGCCGCCGGCGGTGACGATGCCCTCGTGGCCGGCGGAGTCGCGGTGCTCGTTCACGCCGTCCAGGAGGTAGGTCACGGTCTCGATGCCGGCGTGGGGATGCGGCCCCACGCCCTCGTCGCCGGGAACCACGCGGAACGGCCCGAAGTGGTCAAGGAACACCCACGGCCCGACGGAGCGGCGCTCCCGGTCCGGAAGCGCGCGGCGAACGGGCATCGTGCCGGCCGAGGCCGGCTGCGAGGGGATGACGCGCGTGACGGGGCGGGCGTTGGCGGCCATGGCGGCGCCCCTAGCGGCGGTCCACGCTCCACGCCCCCGGCCCGAAGGCCGCGACGTTGAGCATCCCGCCCAGGATCGAGAGGTTCTCGAGGAACTGCGTCACCTGCGCCTGCGCCTCGGCCATGGGCATGCCCTTGGAGGCCATGCAGCCCGCGGTGCCCGCGAAGCCGGTGCTCTTGCCGAAGCCGGAGACGACGAAGAGGAGCCCCAGGCCGACGCGGCCGGCCAGGGTGGCGGTGTTCTGGGGGGTCGGGTTCACGAAATCGTCCTTTAAGAGATTTTCAGCCATATTTCACGGAAGATCGAAGACGATCACTTCGGCATTGCGGCCCGCGCCGAGGCGGATTTCCGGTTCCCCGGCGAGCTTCAGGGCATCCCCGGCCGCGAGCGAATGGCCATTGGCGATCACCTCGCCGCGCGCCACGTGCACGTAGCCGCGCCGCCCGGGGGCCAGCGCGTGGGTGGCCGACTCCGCTCCGTCCAGCAGCGCCGCGAGCACCCGCGCATCCTGGTGGATGGTGACGGAGCCGTCGCGGCCGTCCGGGGAGGCGACCAGGCGCAGCCGCCCGCGCTTGGAGGCGGCCTCGAAGCGCTTCTCCTCGTAGCCGGGGTCGATGCCGCGCTGCGCGGGCTCGATCCAGATCTGCAGGAAGTGCACGCCCTCGCGGTCCGACGGGTTGAACTCGCTGTGTCGCACGCCCGTGCCCGCGCTCATGCGCTGCACGTCGCCCGGACGGATGACCGAGCCGTTGCCCAGGCTGTCCTTGTGCTCGAGCGCCCCGTCGAGGACGTAGCTGATGATCTCCATGTCCCGGTGGCCGTGGGTGCCGAAACCCATGCCGGGCAGCACGCGGTCCTCGTTGATGACCCGCAGCGGCCCGAAACCCATGTGGGCCGGGTCGTGGTAGTCGGCGAAGGAGAAGGAGTGGAAGGAATCGAGCCAGCCGTGGTTGGCGTGGCCCCGGTCTTCGCTGCGGCGCAGTTCCATCATGGTCAGACCCCTTTCATCCAGTTGTGTAGAACGATGAAGTGCATGATAGGGTTGATGTTTTGCACATGAAAGCGAATAATTCTCACATAATCATTCGCATTTTTTGAATATGAAGCTGACCCTGGACGCCCTCGAGATCCTGGACGCCATCGACCGGCGCGGCTCCTTCGCAGCGGCTGCCGAGGAGCTGCACCGCGTTCCGTCAGCAATCACTTACTCTGTCCAGCAGGCCGAGGAGGCGCTCGACGTCCTGCTGTTCGACCGGCGCGGTCACCGGGCCCGGCTGACCGAGGCGGGCCGTGAGCTCCTCGACGAAGGCCGCCACCTGCTGCGCGCCGCCGCCGACCTCGAATGCCGCGTGCGGCAGGTCGCCAAGGGCTGGGAGGCGGAACTGCGCATCGCCGTCGACACCCTGATCGGGATGGAGAAGCTCTACGGGATCGTCACGGAGTTCTACGAGGCCAACACCGGCACGAGGCTGCGCTTCCTGCACGAGGTGCTGGGCGGCACCTGGGACGCCATGGCCTCCGGCCGCGCCGACCTCGCCATCGGCGCCACGGGCGACGCGCCCTCCGGGGCCGCCTACACGGCGCGCCCGCTGGGCCAGGTGGAGATGGTGCTCGTCGCGGCGCCCTGGCACCCGCTCGCGAAGGCGCCCGGCCCCGTCACGGAGTCCCAGCTGCTGGAGCACCGCGCCGTGAGCATCGCCGACAGCTCGCGCCTGCTGCCGCCGCGCACCTCGGGCCTCCTGTCCGGGCAGGACGTCCTCACCGTGCCGAGCCTCGACGCCAAGGTGGCCGCCCACGTGGCCGGCCTCGGCATCGGCTGGCTGCCGCGCTGGATCGCCGAGCGCGAGGCCTGGGCCGGGCGGCTCGCGATCCTCGAGGCCGAGGCGCCGCGCCCGCCCGCGGAGATCGTCGTGGCCTGGCGGCCCGCCACCGCCGGCAAGGCGGCCAAATGGTTCGTGAAGCGGCTCGAGGACCCGCTCGTGGCCGCCTCCCTCCTTTCATGACGGCAGCCCGCTACATCGGGCGCTTCGCCCCCTCGCCCACCGGGCCGCTGCACTTCGGCTCGCTGGTGGCCGCGGTGGCGAGCTGGCTGGATGCGCGCGCGGCCGGTGGCCAGTGGCACCTGCGCATCGAGGACGTCGATGCCCCGCGCACGGTGCCCGGGGCGGAGGACGCGATCCTGCGAACGCTGGAAGCGCTGGGCCTCGCGTGGGACGGCCCCGTCGTCCGCCAGCGCGACCGCGCGGCGCGCTACGCCGAAGCGCTGGAGAAGCTGCGCGCCGGCGGCCTCGCCTACCGGTGCCGCTGCTCGCGGCGCGAGATCGCGGACTCGGGCGTCCACGGCATCGACGGCATCGTCTACCCCGGGACTTGCCGCCACGCGGCCGTCCCGGACGATGCGCCCGCCGCCACGCGCTTCCTCGCTGCGCCGGGCGAGGTCTCCTTCGACGACCGCGTGCAGGGGCGCGTCTCGCAGCGCCTCGCGGATGAAGTCGGCGACTTCGTCGTGCACCGGCGCGACGGGCTCTTCGCCTACCAGCTCGCCGTGGTGGTGGACGACGCCGACCTCGGCGTGACCGACGTGGTGCGCGGCGCGGACCTCCTCGACTCCACGCCGCGGCAGGTGGCGCTCCAGCGCGCCCTGGGCCTGCCCACGCCGCGCTACCTGCACTTCCCCGTGGCCACGCGCGGCGGGGAGAAGCTCTCCAAGCAGACGCTCGCGCCGGCCGTCGACGCGGCGGGCGGCCTCGCGGCGCTCGGCGCCGCCCTCGCCTTCCTCGGCCAACCCGTCCCGCCGGCCGACGCACCGCCGGGGCTGCTCGCCGTGGCGGCCCGGCAGTGGGAGCCGGCGCGCATACCCCGGCTGCGGGCCCGGGACGTGGCGGAAGGCGGCGCCCACGCATACCCCCGAAGCCTATAATCGCCCCTCACCCCACCCGGTTGAATCCAGCCCGGCCTGTCCCGTCATCCAACGGGGCATGGGACGAGGGCCCACCCGGCCCGCGCCCGCCTGCGAAAGACCCGACCATGACCTCCTCCGCGCTCCCGCCCGACGCCCCCCGTTCCCGCCGCCGCTTCGTGAAGCCGGCGCTCATCCTCCTCGTGCTGATCGCGGTGGCCGGCACGTTCGTCGGCCTTCGCAACAGCGAGGCCAACAAGGAAACCAAGAAGGAAGAGAAGGTGCGCACCTTCGAGCTGGCCCCCGGCGACGTGGCGATGCTCGAGCGCCAGCCGCTGGGCCGGCAGATCCCGCTCTCCGGGACGCTCAAGCCCGTGCTTTCGGCCACGGTGCGCGCCAAGGTGCCCGCGGAGGTCTCGCGCGTGCTCGTGCAGGAGGGCCAGCGCGTGGAGGCGGGCCAGGTGCTGGTCGCGCTGGACACGGCCGACCTGCGCGCCCGGCTGGACCGCGAGATGGCCGCCGTCGCCGAGGCGCGCGCGCGCCTCGACCTCGCGCAGAAGAACGAGGCCAACAACAAGGCGCTGCTCGCCAAGGCGTTCATCTCGCAGATCGCCTACGACAGCGTGCTCAACACCGTGCAGGTGGCGCGCGCCAACCTGCAGAGCGCCGAGGCGCAGGCCGCCATCGCGCGGCGGGCGCTGGAGGACGCGCAGGTGCGCGCGCCCTTCGCCGGGGTCGTGGCGCGGCGCTGGGTCAACGTGGGCGACAAGGTCTCGGCGGACACGCCCGTGGCCTCCGTCGTGGACCTCTCGCGCATGGAGCTGGAGGCCCAGGTGCCCGTGAGCGAGGTGCCCTTCGTGAAGGTGGGCCAGCCCATCGCCTTCAAGGTGGACGGCTTCGCCGGCCGCGACTTCGGCGGCAAGGTCGAGCGCATCAACCCCTCCGCCGAGGCGGGCTCGCGCGCCATCTCCATCTTCGTGACGCTCGCCAACGCGGACGGTTCGCTGCGCGGCGGCATGTTCGCCAACGGCACGCTCAACACCGCCGAGGGCGCGCCGGTGAACGTGCTGCCCGTCGCCGCCATCGTCGAGGAGGGCGGGCAGAGCTTCGTGCTGGTGGTGAAGGACGGCAAGGTCGAGCGCCGCACCGTCGTGCTGGGCGTGAGGAACGCCGAGCGCGGCCTGGTGGAGGTGCACGAGGGGCTCGAGGCCGGCGTCCCGGCCATCCTGGTGAAGGCCGACGGCCTCAAGGCCGGCGCGAAGGCCACGCTCAAGCCCGCCCGGGCCTCCTGAGGGAGCCGCCGCCATGTGGTTCACGCGCGTCTCGATCAACAACCCCGTCTTCGCGACCATGATGATGGCCGCGCTGATGGTGCTCGGCCTCTTCTCCTACCAGCGCCTGTCCGTCGAGCAGATGCCCGACGTGAGCATTCCCGTGGCCGTCGTGCGCACGCCCTACCCCGGCGCCTCCGCCGAGGCGGTCGAGGAGGAGGTGACCCGCCGCCTCGAGGAAGCCGTGAACACCGTGAGCGGCATCCGCACCATCCGCTCGGGCTCGGTGCAGGGCTTCTCGTGGGTGGTGGCGGAATTCGAGCTGAACGTCGACATCAAGACCGCCATCCAGGACGTGCGCGACCAGGTGGCGGAGGCGCGGCGCACCTTCAACCGCGACGTGGGCGAGCCCACCGTCTCGCGCGCCGACAACGACAACGACGAGCCGGTGATGTACCTGTCGATGTTCTCCGACGCGCGCAGCCTGCGCGAGGTGTCCGACCTCGCCGAGCTGCTGGTGGTCAAGCGCCTGCAGGGCGCGCCCGGCGTGGGCAACATCGAGGTGAACGGGTCGGTCAAGCGCGAGCTCGCCATCTTCCTCAAGCCGGAGCAGATGGCCGCCTACGGCGTGGGCATCGACCAGATCATCGCCGCCGTGCGCCAGGAGAACCAGGACGTGCCGGCGGGCGCGCTCGTCTCCGACCGCGTCGAGCGCGTGGTGCAGGTGAAGGGCAAGGTCGCGAAGCCCGCGGACTTCGAGCGCATCATCGTCGCCCGGCGCGGCACCGGGGCCGCCACCACCGCCATCACCCTGGGCCAGCTCGCCGACGTGCGCGACACCCAGCAGGAGGAGACCTCCTTCGCGACCGTCAACGGCAAGCGCGGCGTCTCCATCCAGATCAGGAAGACCCGCGGCGCCAACACCATCGACATGGCCACCGAGATCAGGAAGAAGATCGAGGAGCTGAAGAAGTCGCTGCCGCCGGACGTGGTGCTGGAGGTGAGCTTCGACCGCTCGACCTTCATCAAGGATTCCGTGAGCAACGTGAAGAGCACGATCCTCGAGGGGGCGCTCCTCACCGTCCTCATCGTGTTCCTGTTCCTGCACTCGTGGCGCTCGACGGTCATCACCGGCCTCACGCTCCCCATCTCCGTCTTCGCGACCTTCATCGCGATGTACGCCTTCGGGTTCACCATCAACTTCATCACGCTGCTGGCGCTGTCGCTGTCCATCGGCGTGCTGATCGACGACGCGATCGTGGTGCGCGAGAACATCGTGCGCCACCTCGGCATGGGCAAGACCCACCGGCAGGCGGCGCTGGAGGCGACCCAGGAGATCGGGCTCGCCGTGATGGCCACCACCTTCACCATCGTCGCGGTGTTCGTGCCGGTGGCCTTCATGGGCGGCATCATCGGCAAGTTCTTCTACCAGTTCGGCGTGACGGTGGTGGTCGCCGTGATGGTCTCGCTCTTCGTCTCGTTCACGCTGGACCCGATGCTCTCCTCCATCTGGCGCGACCCGCCCTCGGGCTGGATGCGGCGCGGCCCCGTGCGCCGCCTGCTGGACGCCCAGCAGCGGCTCATGGACTGGATCCACGCCAAGTACGACGAGGTGCTGCGCTGGGCCTTCCGCCCGGAGTACCGCCGCACCTGGGTGCCGAAGCTCACCGTGATCGGCTGGGCGCGCGGCGGATTCGCGCGCGGCGGCCTGCGGGTGGAGCGCGTGCGGATCCGCAACAAGGCGATCGTGCTCTGGATCGCGACCCTCACGCTGCTCGCCTCCTTCGGGCTGGTGGCCGCGGGGCTCGTCAAGAGCGAGTTCGTGCCGCAGCCGGACGAGGGGTGGACCAGCCTTCGCATCCAGACGCCCGTGGGGTCGTCGCTCGCCTACACCGTCTCCAAGGCCGAGCAGGTGGAGGCGGCGCTCAAGGAATTCCCCGAGGTGAAGCGCCTGTCCAAGAGCGTGCGCCGCAACTCGGCGTGGATCGAGATCCAGCTCGTGGACAAGGCGAGCCGCGCGCGCACGCAGAAGCAGATGGACGACGCCTTCCGCGAGCGGCTGAAGAGCATCGCGGGGCTGGAGGTCTCGATCGGCTGGAACCGGCCCATCCGCATCTTCGTGCAGGGCCCGGACATCCGCGAGCTCGACCGCATCTCGCAGGAGGTGATGGCGAGGATCCGCGCCATCCCCGGCACCGTGGACGTGGAGTCGACCTTCAAGCCCACGAGCCCCGCGCTCGACGTCGTCGTGAACCGCGAGCTCGCGAGCGACCTCGGCGTGTCGATGGCGCAGATCGCCGCCACCACCCGCGCGCTCATCGGCGGCGAGCAGGCCGGGCAGTGGGAAGGCCCCGACGGCGAGAACCACCAGATCCTGCTGCGGCTGCCGAAGGACGAGCGCACCGGCATCGCCGACCTCGACAAGATCTGGGTCGCGAGCTACTCCTTCAACGCCGACGCGACCCCGCGCATGGTGCCGCTGCGGCAGCTGGCGGAGTTCAAGCCCGCGTTCTCCGAGCGGCAGATCGACCGCAGGAACCTGCAGCGCCAGATCCAGGTCTGGGGCGGCCTGGGCGCCAAGGCGACGCTGGGCGAGGTGGGCGCCGAGGTGCAGAAGATCCTCAAGTCGACGCAGCTCCCGGCCGGGTACAGCTTCCACCAGGGCGGCGACTCCGAGATGATGCAGGAGAGCGGCAAGTACGCGCTCATCGCGCTCGCCATCGCCGTGATCTTCATCTACCTCGTGCTCGCTTCGCAGTTCGGCAGCTTCCTGCAGCCGGTGGCGATCATGGCGTCGCTGCCGCTGTCGCTCATCGGCGTGTTCCTTTCGCTGATGGTGTTCGGCTCGACGCTCAACATCTTCTCGGTGATCGGCTTCATCATGCTCATGGGCCTCGTCACCAAGAACGCGATCCTGCTGGTGGACTTCACCAACCAGGGCATCCGCGAGGGCAAGACGCGCGAGCAGGCCATCCTCGACGCCGGGCAGGTGCGGCTGCGGCCCATCCTCATGACCACCGCGGCGATGGTGTTCGGCATGCTGCCGCTCGCCCTCGCCCTCGGCCCGGGCTCCGAGCAGCAGTCGCCCATGGCGCACGCCGTGATCGGCGGGATCCTCACCTCGACGCTCCTCACCCTCGTCGTCGTCCCCGTCCTCTTCACCTACTGCGACACCCTCGGCCGGCGCGCGAGCGCCAGGCTCACCGGCGGCGCCACCGCCCCCGGCGGCCCCCTCCCCGAAGGCGCACCCGCGAAGCGCGCCGACGACTGATTTCCGCCGCGAAGCGAGCGGCGGGAGCCGGAGGCGGCGGGTGGGGAAGGAGGAACGGTCGTCGAAGTCCTTCGGCCCGCAAGCGTGACCACCGGACGGGTGCCCAAAAAGTCGGGGGCGCTCAACACACGAGCACCCCCGACTTTTTACCCGTCAAGAGATGGGGCCGCTACGCTGCCCCATCCCGGTGGTCGCGTGCCCAAGGACTTCGACGGCCGTTCCTCCTTCCCCGCCCACCGAATCGGCACCGTGGCTCTTTCGGCGCCGGACCCAGCAGGTGCAGCGCGCGCACTCGGCACGCCGCGTCCACGGAGCACGGGCGAGCGCGACGCGGAAAGGGTGCCGCCATCCTTGGCACGCGACCGCCGCGGTCGAGGCAGCGAAGCGGCCTCGACTGTAGATGGGTCGAAAGTCGAGGGTGGTCGTGTGTTGACCGCCCTCGACTTTCGGGGCACCCATCCGGCGGTCACGCTTGCGTGCAGAGGATGGCGGCACCCTTTCCGCGTCGCGCTCGCTCCCCAGCCACCGGTGGAAGCGGTCAGAACCCTATCGCGTGACCGTCCTTGCGATGGTCCGACCCGGCGCAATACCCGTCCTCGAACCGCCAGATGAGCTGCGCGCCCCCGAACCCGAACATGGCCGCCTCGGGGTCGACGATGCGGTGCCCGCGCGAGGCGAGCTCGTCGAGGACGCCGGGGGCGAAGCGGGAGGACTCGAAGCTCACGCTGAAGTCGGCGTTCACGATCCAGCGCGGCCCGTCGCTCGCGGCCTGCGGGTTCTGGCGCCAGTCGACGATGCGCGTGACCATCTGCGCGTGCCCCTGCGGCTGCATCTGCCCGCCCATCACGCCGAAGCTCATGACGGGCTTGCCATCCAGCGTGAGGAAGCCGGGGATGATGGTCTGGAACGGCCGCTTGCCCGGGCCGACGAGGTTGGGGTGCCCCGGCTCGAGCGAGAAGCCCGCGCCGCGGTTCTGCATGGAGATGCCGGTGCCCGGCACGACGACGCCGGAGCCGAAGCCCATGTAGTTGGACTGGATGTAGGACACCATCATCCCGCTCGCGTCCGCCGTCGTGAGGTAGACGGTGCCGCCGGCGCGCGGCTCGCCCGGCCCGTGGGCCTGCGCGCGCTTCAGGTCGATCGCCTTCGCGCGCCGCTCGAGGTAGGCGTCGTCGAGCAGTTTCGAGGGCCCGAACTCCATCGTCGCCGGGTCCGACACGAAGCGGTAGGCGTCGGCGAAGGCGAGCTTCATCGCCTCGATCTGCAGGTGCAGGGCGTCGGCGCCATCCACGGGGAGCGCGGCGAGGTCGAAGTGGCGCAGCATCCCCAGCGCCATGAGCGCGACGATCCCCTGCCCGTTGGGCGGGATCTCGTGCAGGCGGTAGCCTCGGTACTCGATGGAGAGGGGCTCCACCCAGTCGCAGCGGTGAGCGGCGAAATCCTCCACCGTGTGCGCGCCGTCGTCGGCCTGGGAGGCGAGCGCGATGCGCTCCGCGAGCTTGCCGCGGTAGAAGCTCTCGCCCTTGGTGGCGGCGATCTCCTCCAGCGTCTCGGCCTGCTGCGGGCAGTAGAAGCGCTCGCCCGCGCGCGGCGCGCGGTCCTTGGGCAGGAAGGTCCACGAGAACTCCGAGAACCCCTTGAGGTTGGGCGCCTGCCGCGCCCAGCTCATCGCCGTGATGGGCGAGACCATGAAGCCGTCGCGCGCGTAGCGGATCGCGGCCTGGAAGAGGTCCGTGAAGGGGAGCTTGCCGTAGCGCTGCGAGAGCGCGACCCACGCCGACACGCAGCCCGGGATGGTGACCGCGTCCCAGCCGTGCACGGGCATCGCCGCGCGGCCCGCGAACCGCCCCGGCGTCCAGCCCGCCGGCGCGCGCCCCGAGGCGTTCAGGCCCACGAGCTTCTCGCCGTCCCAGAGGATCGCGAAGGCGTCCGAGCCGATGCCGTTGGAGGTGGGCTCGACGACGGTGAGGGTGATGGCGGCCGCGAGCGCGGCGTCCACCGCGTTGCCGCCGCGCGCGAGCGCCTGCAGCCCGGCCTGCGCGGCGAGCGGCTGCGACGTGGCGACGACGTTCTTCGCGAGCACGGGCATGCGCTGCGAGGCGTAAGGGAAATCCCAGGTGAACATGGCGGCGGGTCTGCGGGGCGGTCACGAAATGGTAGCACCGCGCGGCGCGCGCCGGGCGTATCCTCCCCGCCAGGAGGACCGCCATGGAACACAAGCCGCAAGCCCTCGTCTTCGACGCCTACGGCACGCTCTTCGACGTGCACTCCGTCACGCGGCTCGCCGACACGCTCTTCCCCGGCCGGGGCGCGGCGCTGTCGCAGGCGTGGCGCACGAAGCAGCTCGAGTACACCTGGCTGCGCAGCCTCATGGGCCGCTACGACGGCTTCAACGCGGTGACGGCCGAAGCGCTCGACTGGGCGCTGGAATCGCTGCGGCTCGATGCGGGGGCGGCGGCGCGCGAGGCGCTGCTCGCGGCCTACCGCACGCTCTCGCCCTTCCCGGAAGTGCGCGGCGCGCTGGAGGCGCTCGGCCGCGGCCGTCCGCTCGCGATCCTCTCCAACGGCCACCCCGAGATGCTGGATGCCGTCGTGGACCACAACGAGCTGCGCGTCTTCTTCGGCGAGCGCGTGCTGAGCGTGCACGAGGCCGGCGTCTTCAAGCCCGACCCGCGCGTCTACGCGCTCGCGACGGCCGCGCTGGAACTGCCGGCCGAGGCGGTGGGCTTCGTGTCATCCAACGGCTGGGACGCGGCCGGCGCGAAGTCCTTCGGTTTCCGCGCCTTCTGGGTCAACCGCGCGGGCGCCCCGGTGGAGCGCCTGGGCACCGCGCCCGACGCGGTCGTCGCCGACCTGGCCGGGCTGGCGGGCCTGCTCGGCGGCTAGTCCTCCTCGACGAAGGTCTCCTCGCGCTTCTTGCGAACGGCGGGGGCCATCACGATCACGAGGAGCAGCACGGCGAGCACCAGGAGCGTCGCGCTGATGGGGCGCGTCACGAACACCGCCGGGTCGCCGCGCGACAGCAGCAGCGCCCTTCGCAGGTTCTCCTCCATCATCGGCCCCAGCACGAAGCCCAGCAGCAGGGGCGCCGCCTCGCAGTCCAGCTTGCCGAAGAGGTAGCCGATCAAGCCGAAGATCGCCGCGAGCTGCACGTCCATCCACGAGTTGTTGATGGAGTACACGCCGATGCAGCAGAAGAGCAGGATCGCCGGGTAGAGGAAGCGGTACTCCAGCGTGAGGAGCTTCACCCACATGCCGATGAGGGGGAGGTTCAGCACCACGAGCAGGAGGTTGCCCACCCACATCGAGGCGATCATGCCCCAGAAGAGGTCGGGCTTCGCCGTCATGATCTGCGGGCCCGGCTGGATGCCGTGGATGATCATGGCGCCGATCATGAGCGCCATCACCGGGTTGGACGGGATGCCCAGCGTGAGCAGCGGGATGAAGGAAGTCTGCGCGGCCGCGTTGTTGGCCGACTCCGGCGCGGCCACCCCCTCGATCGCGCCCTTGCCGAACTTCTCGGGGTACTTCGAGAGCTTCTTTTCCAGCGTGTAGGCCGAGAACGAGCCCAGGATGGGGCCGCCGCCCGGCAGGATCCCGAGCGCGGAGCCCAGCACCGTGCCGCGCACGATCGGCAAGGACGAGATGCGCATGTCCTGCCACGTCGGCATGAGGCCCGTCACCTTCTTCACGAACACGTCGCGCTTCTGGCCGTGCTCGAGGTTGCGGATGATCTCGCCGAAGCCGAAGATGCCCATCGCGATGGGGCCGATGCCCACGCCGTCGATCAGCTCCGGCAGGCCGAAGTTGTAGCGCGCCACCCCGGAGTTCACGTCCGTGCCGATGAGGCCCACCAGCAGCCCCAGCACGATCATCGCCACCGCCTTGATGAGCGAGCCGTGCGCCAGCACCACCGCGGCGATGAGGCCCAGCACCATGAGCGAGAAGTAGTCGGCCGGGCCGAACTTGAGGGCCAGCTCCGCGAGCGGCGGGGCGAAGGCGGCCACCAGCAGCGTCGCGACCGTGCCGGCGAAGAACGAGCCGATGGCAGCGATGGCGAGCGCCTTGCCGGCGTGGCCCTGCTTGGCCATCTGGTGGCCGTCGAGGCAGGTGACCACGGAACTCACCTCGCCCGGCAGGTTCACGAGGATCGCGGTCGTGGAGCCGCCGTAGCTCGCGCCGTAGTAGATGCCCGCCAGCATGATGAGGGCCGAGACCGGCGGCAGCACGAAGGTCGCCGGCAGCAGCATGGCGATGGTGGCCACCGGGCCGATGCCGGGCAGCACGCCGATCAGCGTGCCGAGGAGCACGCCGATGAAGCAGTAGAGGATGTTCGTCCCCGCGAGGGCGACGCCGAAGCCGAGCTGGAGGTTCGCGAGCAGTTCCATGGTCACCTCAGACGCGGCACATCGCGATCTTCTCGAAGAACTCGAACCCCGGGCACAGCGGGATCGGGAGCTTCAAGCCCGCGACGAAGGTGAGGCTGCAGAAGATGACCAGCCCGATCGCGAGCAGGACGACCGGGCGCAGCCGGAATTCCGCGCTCCCGAGGCTCGAGACGATGACCACGAAGAGGCCCATCACGATCATCCCGAGGATCTTCAGCAGGAAGCCGAAGACGACGATGGGCATGAGCACCCAGAAGACCGGCTTCCAGTGGAACTTCTCCACGCCGGGGCCCTTGTTGCGCTCGCGCAGCGCCGAGACGGCGATGGCGAGGCCCAGCATCGCGAGGATCACGCCCAGCGCGAAGGGAAAGAACCCCGGGCCCATGCGGGCGGCCGTGCCGAGCTTGTAGGTGAGCGCGATGCCGGCGAAGAGCGCGCCGGTCGCGAGGAACATGATGCCCGCCCAGAAGTCGCGGGGGTTCTTGATGAGATGCTTCATGCGCTTGGTCCGCCGGCGGTCCCGCCGGCGCCTCCTCTCTTGTTTCCCGAATCCCTGCCTGCCGTCAGCTTCGCGTCAGGTGCCGGCACCCCGGGCCCGGTGCAGTATATGCCGGCGACCGGCCGTGCGTGTGCGATTGTATACAGGCTTCCCGCCGCCTTCGCCATCACGCGGGGCCCTGGATCGCGTCGGCGATGGCCTTGCCGACCTCGGCCGTGCCCGCCGAGCCGCCCAGGTCGCGCGTGCGCGGCCCGTCCTCGAGCACGCGCTCGATCGCCTTCACGATGGCCTCGCCGGCCTCGGTCTCGCCCAGGTGCGCGAGCATCATCGCGCCCGACCAGATCTGGCCGATGGGGTTGGCGACGTACTTGCCGGCGATGTCCGGGGCGCTGCCGTGCACCGGCTCGAACATCGACGGAAACTCGCGCTCCGGGTTGATGTTGGCGCCCGGCGCGATGCCGATGGTGCCCGTGCAGGCCGGCCCCAGGTCCGAGAGGATGTCGCCGAAGAGGTTTGAGCCCACCACCACGTCGAACCAGTCGGGGTGCTGCACGAAGTGCGCGGTGAGGATGTCGATGTGGAACTGCGAGGTCTGCACCTCGGGGTACTCCGCCGAGATCGCCTTGAAGCGCTCGTCCCAGTACGGCATGGTGATGGCGATGCCGTTGCTCTTGGTGGCCGAGGTGACGTGCTTGCGCCGCCGCGTCTTCGCGAGCTCGAAGGCGTAGCGCAGGATCCGGTCCGTGCCCCGCTTCGAGAACACCGAAAGCTGCGTCACGAACTCCTCCTGCGTGCCCCCGTACATGCGCCCGCCCATCGAGGAGTACTCGCCCTCGTTGTTCTCGCGCACCACCCAGAAGTCGATGTCGCCCGGCTTGCGGCCGGCGAGCGGGCTCCTCACGCCCGGCATGAGGCGCACCGGCCGCAGGTTCACGTACTGCTGGAACTCGCGCCGGATGGGCACGAGCAGCCCCCAGAGCGAGACGTGGTCCGGCACGCCCGGGTAGCCCACGGCGCCCAGGAAGATCGCGTCGTGGTGGCGGATCTGCGCCAGCCCGTCCTCGGGCATCATGCGCCCGTGCTTCTGGTAGTACGCGCAGCTCCACGGCTTCTCGTCCCAGGCGAAGCCGATGCCGAACTTGCGCCCCGCGGCCTCCAGGACGCGGATGCCCTCGGGCACCACCTCGATGCCGATGCCGTCGCCGGGGATGGTGGCGATGCGATAGGTCTTCATGCTTTCCTCAGTCTCCGAAGAACGATTCGAATTCGTCCGCCACGAGGCCGGGCGCCTCCTCGGGCAGGTAGTGGCCGGCCGGCAGCGCGCGGCCGGTCACGGGCGCCTCGCTCACCGCGCCCCAGAGCGCGTGCACCGGGCAGGCGATCCTGCGGCCGGCCTCGCGGTCGGCGCGGTCGTGCTCGAGGTCGATCGTGGCCGCCGCCCGGTAGTCCTCGCAGCTCGCGTGGATCACCTCCGGGGTGAAGCGGCGCTCGTACTCGGCCCACGCCGCCGGGTCGAAGGGCGCCAGGCCCGCGGAACCCGACCCCATTTTCTTTCGCAGGTAGAAGCCCGGGTCCGCCCCGATGAGCGTCTCGGGAAACGGCGCCGGCTGGATGAGGAAGAACCAGTGCCAGTAGGCGCGCGCGAAGGCCATGTCGGTGCGCTCGTACATGGCGAGCCGGAAGCGCGGGTGGCCCAGCGCCGCCATCGCGGCCACGAGGTCCCGCGCCATCTCGCGCTTCGCGTACGGGGCGTGCCGTTCGTCCGTCGCGGGCTTGCCCGATTCCCCGTAGCCGCGCAGCAGCAGGAGCGGCGGGCCGGCGCCGCCGACGACGGCGTGCACCGCGACACCCCCGGCATCGACGTCGACCACGCGAAAACCGGGGAAAAGACCCGCCTGTTGGACCATGGTGCCATTATGACGCGAGGCGTACCCCCCGGCCGGTTGACGCCCATCAACCGCAGGCGCCGGCAAACGCCTAAAAAGGGCGGATCGAACCCATGACGAACGGAACTGCGCAAATGGATACCTCCCCCGCCGCCCTCGACGTCCTCGTGGTGGGCGCCGGCATCTCCGGGCTCGCCACCGCCTTCGGCCTCGCGCGGCGCGGCCTGCGCGTGGAGGTGCTGGACGCCGGGGCGAAGCCCGGCGGCGTCATCGGCACCGTGCGACGCGACGGCTGCCTCTACGAGCAGGGCCCGAACAGCGCCCTGGACACGACCCCTCTCATCGGCGAGCTGATCGAGGCCGCCGGCATCGCCGCCGAGCGGCTTCCGGCCAGCGAGATCTCGAACACGCGCTTCGTGGTGAAGGGCGGGCGTCCCGTGCCCCTGCCGATGTCGCCGGGCGCCTTCCTCGCCACCCCCCTCTTCTCGCCGCTCGCCAAGGCCCGCCTCGCGCTCGAGCCCCTCATCCGTCGCCAGCCCGCCGGGGAGGAGGAGGCCATCGCCCACTTCGTGCGCCGGCGCCTCGGGCGCGAGTTCCTCGACTACGCGATCGAGCCCTTCGTGGCCGGCATCTACGCGGGCGACCCGGACCGGCTCTCGGTCCCCGCGGCGTTCCCGAAGCTGCACGCCCTGGAGCAGCGCTACGGCAGCCTCATCGTCGGCGCGATCCTCGGCGCGCGCGAGCGGAAGAAACGCGCGGAGACGGCCAAGAACACCGCCAAGAGCTTTTCCTTCCGCGGCGGCATGCAGGCGCTCACCGACGCGCTCGCGCGCGCCGTCCCGGTCGTGCAGGGCGCGCGCGCCATGTCGCTCTCGCGCCTGCCCGACGGCTCGTTCGCCGTCGCCTTCGACCGCGAGGGCGCCCCGCTCACGCGGCACGCGCGCGCCGTGGTGCTCGCCGTGCCCGCCGACGAGGCCGCGCGGCTCGCCTACCCGCTCGCGCCAGAGGCGACGCGGGCCATGCAGGAGATCCAGTACCCTCCCGTGACCATCGTCGCCACGGCCTACCGGCGCGACGACGTCGACCACGGCCTCGGCGGCTTCGGCTTCCTCGCCCCGCGCGTGGAGGGCCGCGCCGTTCTCGGCACGCTCTTCTCCAGCTCCATGTTCGAGGGCCGCGCGCCCGAGGGGCAGGTGCTCCTCACCAACTTCGTGGGCGGGCGGCGCAACCCGGCGCTCGCGGAAGCCGGCGACGACGAGATCGTCGGGAAGGTCGCGGCCGAGCACCGCGCGCTGCTGGGCGCCCGGGCGCCGGCGCTGTGGAACGTGGTCACGCGCTGGCCGCGCGCCATCCCGCAGTACGAGATGGGCCACCTCGGCCGCATCGCGAAGGTCGCGGAGGCCGAGAAGGCCGTGCCGGGATTGCGCTTCTGCGCCAACTGGCGCGGCGGCGTCTCGGTGGGCGACTGCATCGCCAACGCCCACGCTACCGCGGAATCGCTGGGCGCGTGGCTGCGCGCCCCCGTCACCGCGCGCTGACGAAGCGCGCCGCGTGGCGCGCGATCACCGCCTCCTCGTCGGTCGCCACCACGCGGATCGCGGCGGCGCTCGCGGGCGCGGAGATCGCCTCCGCATTGCGCGCGTTGGCCGCCTCGTCCACGGCGAGCCCCATCCACGCGAGGCGCCCGACGATGCGCGCGCGGATCATGGGCGCGTTCTGGCCGATCCCGCCGGTGAAGACGAGAAGGTCCAGCCCGCCGAGGGCCGCGCACATCGCGGCCAGCTCGCGGCTCGCGTGCTCGACGTAGTAGTCGACCGCCTCGCGCGCCGCCGGCTCCGTCGAGGCGACCAGCTCGCGCATCTCGCCCGTGATGCCCGACATCCCCAGCAGGCCCGACTCGCGGTAGAGGAGCCGCGCGATCCGCTCCGGATCCATGGCGCGCTGCTGCAGCAGGTACAGCACTACCGCGGCGTCCAGCCGGCCGCAGCGCGTGCCCATGGGCAGGCCGTCCAGCGGCGAGAAGCTCATGGTGGTGGCGACCGACCGTCCGTCGCGGATGGCGCAGATCGAGGCGCCGTGGCCCAGGTGCGCCGCGATGACGCGCCCGGCGCCGCGGCCCTGCGCGGCGAGCTGCGCGCAGATCGACTCGTAGGAGATGCCGTGGAAGCCATAGCGGCGCACGCCCCCGTCGTGCAGCGCGCGCGGGAGCGCAAAGCGCTGGTTGGTCTCCGGCTGTGCGCGGTGGAACGCCGTGTCGAAGACGGCGACCTGCGCGACCCCCGGGAAGGCATGGCGCGCGGCGCGCACGCCGGCGAGGTTGTGCGGCTGGTGCAACGGCGCGAGGGGCTCGAGGCGCTCGAGCGCGGCGTATGCCGCCTCGTCGATCGCGACCGGGTGGTCGAAGGCCACGCCGCCGTGCACGATGCGGTGGCCGACGACGGCCACGCGCGCGTCCGGCGCGCGCTCGCGCAGCACCGCGAGGGTCGCCTGCAGCGCGTCGTCGTGGGTGGCGCCCGCGCCCCCGCTTCCGGCGAGCTCGCGGTCCTCCACCGCCGTTCCCGCCGCGTCCTTCACGCGGAAGCGCGCGCGCGAGCCGAGGCCTTCGGCGATTCCCGAAAGCCGCGGCGCGCCCTCCGGCCGGCTGGCCGGGTAGAGCGCGAACTTCACCGACGAGGAGCCGGCGTTGAGCGTGAGGACGTGGTCGGCCACGGGCGCCTCAGGCCGGCGCGGGCAGGATGTCGAGGAGCTTGAGCCGCTGCACCTTGCCCGAGGGCCCGCGCGGCAGCTCCTGCACGAAATGGATCGCCTTGGGCGTCTTGTAGCGGCCGAGGTGCCCGAGGCAGAAGTCGCGCAGCTCGGCCTCGGTGCAGTCCGCGCCCTCGCGGCGCACGACGCAGGCGGCGATCTCCTGCCCGTAGTGGCGGTCCGGCACGCCCACGGCGGCGGCGTCCAGCACCGCCGGGTGGCGCAGCAGCACCTCGTCGATCTCGCGCGGTGCGATGTTCTCGCCGCCCTTGATGATGAGCTCCTTGATGCGGCCCGTGATGAAGAAGAAGCCGTCGGCGTCGCGCCGGCCGATGTCGCCCGTGCGCAGCCACCCGCCCGGGAAGAAGGCCGCGGCCGTCGCGTCCGCGTTCTTGTAGTAGCCGGCGGTGACCTGCGGCCCGCGGATCAGGATCTCCCCGGGAGTGCCGTCGGGGAGCGCCTCACCGCGCTCGTCGACGACGCAAGCCTCGCAGCCGGAGGCGCGCCCCACCGAGCCCACCTTGCGCCGCGAGGGCTCGAGCGGGTTGGAGAAGGCGGGCGCCACGGTCTCCGTGAGGCCCATGGTCTCGATGATGCCGATGCCGAACTTGCGCTCGAAGGCGAGGTGGTGCTCCGGCGGCAGCGCGGCCGAGGCCGAGCGGCAGAAGCGCACGCGCGAGATCGCCTCGCGCGGCGGCGCCTCGCCCTCCAGCAGGTAGCTCACGATCGTGGGCACGACGTTGATCCAGGTGCAGCTCGAGCCGGTGACCAGCGGCCAGAAGCGCGCGGCCGAGAACTTCGCCGGCATCACGAGCGAGCCGCCGTGCGCGAGAGGGGCGAGCATCGTCACCGCGAAGGCGTTGATGTGGTAGAGCGGCAGCACCGCCGCCACGCGGTCGCCGGGCCCGAGCGCGTGCTCGGCGCTGATGGCGCGCGCGTTGGCCACGAGGTTGGCGTGCGAGAGCATCACGCCCTTGGGCTTGCCGGTCGTGCCCGAGGTGTACATGAGGAGGGCGAGCGCCTCCGGCGCCACGGCGGGCAGCTGCACGGTTTCGTCCGCGTCGCGCTCCCCCGGAAGCCGCGCCGCCTCGGGATCGACCTCGACCACGCGCAGGCCCCGCGCGATGCCGGCCGCCAGCTCGCGCAGCCGCGGCGCCCACTCGGGTGAGGCGAACACCACGCGGCTGTCGCAGTGGTCCAGCACGTAGCGCATCTGCTCGGGGCTCGAGAGCAGGTTCACCGGGTTCACGCAGCAGCCGCCGGCCATGGCGCCCAGGAGCAGGCGCACGGTCGCGAGCCCGTTGGGCATCACGAGCGAGACGTTCGTGCCCGGCCCGTACCCCTCGCGGGCCAGCAGCGCCGCCACGCGCCGGGCCGAGGCCGCGAGCTCGCCGAAGGTGAGCGTGGCGCCCGTCTCGGCGGAAGTGAAGTAGTTGGCGCTCCCGCGCGCGGCCGCCTGCGCCTCGACGAGGCCTCCGACCGTTTCCCCCACGGTCACCGCCCCCAGCGCGCGAAGTACGCGCCCAGCAGGTCGTCGACGGCCGGCACGCGCTCCGGCAGCGGCCGCGACACGCGCGTCACGTTCAGGTACTGCCGCACGTTCAGGTTGTCGGAGAAGTTGTTGCGGCCCCAGGTGCCGCAGCCCATCGACAGCGACACCGGCAGGCCGTTGGAGAAGCTCCCGCCGTTGGCGATGCAGTGCGCCTGGTTCAGGATCACGCGCGCCACCGGCAGGGTGAGCCCGAGGTCCAGCGCCCGCTCCTCGCGCGCGCTGTGCAGCGACACCGAGTGCCCGGCGCCCTGGAAGGCGTAGATGGCGCGCACCGCCTCCTTGGCCTGCGCGAAGTCGCGCACGCGGTAGACGGCGAGCACCGGCGAGAGCTTCTCGCCCGAGAAGGGGTGGTCCGGGCCCGCGCCGCCCGCCTCCACCATGAGCACGCGCGCCGAGCGCGCCGCGGGGCTCGCGAGGCCCGCCCGTTCGGCGATCAGCCCGGCCGGCTGGCCGATCACGGCCGGCGAGAGCTTCCCGTCGGGCCACATGGCGAGCCGCAGGCGCTCGCGGTCGGCCGCGTCCAGCATCACGCAGCCGTGGCGGGCGAGGGCCGCGAGCATCGCCCCGGCCACCGCCTCCACCAGCACGACGCTGTTCTCCGAGGAGCAGCTCGTCGCGTGGTCGAAAGTCTTGGAGAGCACGATCTTCGCGGCCGCCTCGTCCAGCGGCGCCGTCTCGTCGACGATGGAAGCCACGTTGCCCGCGCCCACGCCGAAGGCGGGCGTGCCGCTCGCGTAGGCCGCGCGCACGTTGGCCTGCGAGCCCGTGGCCACCACGAGGTCGCACTGGCGCATGAGCTCGGCGGTGGCGTCCTTCGTGACTGGCGCGGGGAGCATCTGCACGAGGTCCCTCGGCGCGCCGATGCGCGCGAACTCCGCGTGCACGAACGCGAGCAGCCTCGCGCAGGTCGAGGCGCCCTTGGGCGAGGGCGCCACGATCACGGCGTTGCGGGCCTTGAGGGCGTTGATGATCTTGTTGGCCGGGGTCGCCGCCGGGTTGGTCGAGGGCGTGATGGCGCACACCACGCCCACGGGCCGCGCGATCTCGACCACGCCCTTCGCGGCATCCTCGGCGATGACGCCCACGGTCCTCATGCCGTGCAGGTCGCGAAGCAGCCCCAGCGTCTTGCGGTGGTTCTTGCGGACCTTGTCCTCCACGTCGCCGATGCCGGTGTCGGCCACCGCCAGCGCCGCGAGCTCGCGGTTGCGCCCCGGCTCGAGGATGGCCCAGCCGGCCGCGGCCACCAGCTCGTCCACGCGCGCCTGGTCGTAGCCGTCGGCGATGGCCTGCGCGGCGCGCGCGCGCGCGACCAGCGCCGCCACCGCCTCGTGGGCCGGGCCCCGCGCGCGGTCGTCAGCCGGGCTGGGCATGGGCACTCCGGGAGGCGCGCGCGCGCTGCCACGCGGCCTTGGCGAGCGGCCAGGCGAGGCCGGCGAAGGCGAGCGCGAGGATGCCGCCGCTGATCGGGCGGGTGAAGAAGACGGTCCAGTCGTTGTCGAAGCTCACCATCGTGGTCATGAAGTTGGTCTCCGCGAGCGGGCCCAGGATCGTCCCCAGCACCAGCGGCGCGATGGGGAAGCCGTAGCGCTCGAAGAGGAAGCCCAGCACGCCGAAGGCCGCGATCACGTTGAGGTCGGAGAGGTTGTTCCTCGCCGCGAACGCCCCCACGAAGCAGAACACCACGACGAAGGCGGACACGATCGCCTCCGGCGCCTCCAGCACCTTGCACAGCGGCCGGATGGCGAAGTAGCCGAGGATGCACATGCCGATCACCGCGGCGAACACGGTCGCGAACACCGTGTAGACGAGGTCGGGGCTGGAGACGAACACCTGCGGGCCCGGCTGGATGCCGTGCAGCAGGAACGCCGCGAGGATGATGGCGGTGGCGCCGCTGCCGGGAATGCCCATCGCGAGCAGCGGCACGAGCGCGCCGCCCACGGAGGCCGTGGCCGCGGACTTCGCCGCGACGATGCCTTCCGCCGCCCCCGAGCCCAGCGCCGCGCGGTTCTTCCCGTACTGGCTCTCCAGCCCGTAGGCGACGAAGGCCGAGACGGTGGCGCCCGCGCCGGGCACGACGCCGACCACGATCCCCGTCGCCGTGCCGCGTGCGAAGGTGGCCTTCATCCCGAGCATGGCGGAAAGCCGCGGAAAGGCCGTGCGGAAGCGCGCCGCGCCCTTCTCAGCCCCGCCGCCCTCGGCCGCGAAGCCGCAGCCCATGCGCGTGAGCACCTCCCCGATGCCGTAGGCGCCCACCATCACCAGCAGGAACTCGACGCCGTCCTGCAGGAAGGGCTGGCCGAAGGTGAAGCGTTCCGCGCCGTAGACCTCGTCCACGCCCACGGTGGCGATGAGAAGCCCCAGGCACAGGCTGATGAGCGCGTTCGCGAGCGAGGTGCCGGAAAGCGTGACCACGCTCGCCAGCCCGAAGAAGACGATGGCGAAGAACTCCGGCGTCGAGAAGGCGAGCGCGAGCCCCGCGACGGGCTTGGCGAGCAGCACCATCACGACCGCCGAGACGAGCCCGCCCACCAGCGCCGCCACGAGCGACCAGCCGAGGGCGAGGGCCGCCTCGCCCTTCCTCGCCATCTCGTAGCCGTCCCAGATGAGGGGGACGTCCATGGGCTCGCCGGGGATGCGGAACAGGATCGCGGTGATGGCCCCGCCGTAGGTGCCGGAGACGTACATCGCGGTGAGGAGGACCAGCGCCGGCGCGACCCCCATCTTGTAGGTGAAGGGCAGCGCCAGCACCACGCCCATCACGAGCGTGAGGCCGGGCAGCACCGCCACCAGCATGCCCAGCACCAGCCCCACCGCCAGCACGGCGAGGTTCACCGGCGTGAAGAGGTGGCCGAAGCCCGTGGCGAGGAGCGGGAGGACGTCCATGGCGGGCGCGTCAGGAGACGCCGATGAGCTTCAGCAGCGCGAGCGAGAGCGCCTGGAAGGGGCCCGCGCCCAGCGGCAGCGAGATGTAGGCCACGCGCATGAAGACGACCACGAGCGCGAGGCTGCCGGCGAGGCCCAGGACGGTGGTGAGGACGGGCCGGCGCATCCCGCCGAACCACGGGAAGGCCGCGAGGAAGACGGCGGTCGCCACGAAGAAGCCCGTCCACGGCACGACGACCACGTAGCCGACGACGAGGCCCACGCCCGCCGCGAGCTTGCCCCACTGCAGGGCCGGCGGGGCATCGGCGCCCTCGCCCCCGCCGGTCGCCGGGGGCTGCGCCGCGCCGCGCGGGCGCATGGCGAGCCGCCGCACGATCTCCCACGCGCACAGCGCGCCCATGAAGACGAGGATCGCCTTGGGCCAGGCATCCGGCCCGATGCGCCCCGCCCCCGTGTTCGCGTCGATGCGCGTGGCGGCCCAGTAGAGGAACGCCGTCGCGGCGAGCAGCAGCCCGTGCGGCAGCACGAGCCGCAGTTTTCCCGGCATCGCCAAGCGCCCGCTCAGGCCTTCTTCGGCATGTTGGCGTTGATGAGCGCCAGCTGCTCCTCGAGGAACGGGCCGGCCTTGGCCGCCGGGATGTAGCTGTCGGCGAAGGCGAGCTCGTCGGCGAGGTACTTCTTGAACTCCGCCGACTGCGCGGCCTTGTCCATGGCCGCGGCCATCGTCGCGACCTGCTTCGGGTCGGTGCCGGCGCGCATCACGATGGCGCGGAACTGGCTGATGGCGAGCGTGACGCCGTACTTCTTCGCCAGCGCGATGCCCTCGTAGCCCACCTGCGGCTGGTCGGCGAAGAAGACGATGGGGCGCATCTGCTTCGAGTCGAGGAACGAACGCACGTCGCCCGCCTGCTCGATCACCACGTCGGCGTGGCCGCCCAGCACCGAGGAATAGCGCTCGCCCGGCTTGGCGAAGGGCACCGGGCGGAACTTCGCGCCCTGCTCGTTGAACTTCACCACGTGCATCTCGTCGGGGCCGCCGAAGCCGGTGATGCCGACCTTGACCTCGCGCGTCTTCGCCTCGGCGAGCAGCTCGTCGAAGGTCTTCCACTTGGCGTCGGCCTTCACGAAGAAGCCGCTGGGCTGGCGGATCATGATGCCCAGGGGCGCGAGGTCGGAGAGCTTGTAGCGGCCGCCGCCGCCGGCGAGCGTGCCGAGCGTGTCGGCGATGAAGACGGCCATCGAGTGCCCGTCGGCGGGCGCCGAGAGCAGCTTGGTCATGCCCGTGTTGCCGGTGGCGCCGGCGATGTTGAGGATCGGCAGCGACGTGCCGAGATCCTTCTCGATGAGCGAGCCGAGGCGGCGCGCGAGCTGGTCCGCACCGCCGCCGGCGCCCCAGGGCACGATGAAGTCGACGGGCCGCGACGGGTACTTCGCCTGCGCGAACGCGAGGCGCGGCGCGAGGGCGAGCGTGGATCCGGCGAGGATGAGCGAGCGGCGAAGCGCGTTCGGGTTCGGGTTGTCCATGGACTCCTCCTGGGTGTGTGGCGGCTCGGTTTCGGCGGGTCTTTCGTGCCCGCGTTCGGGGCTGCGGCGTAGACTATGGTGCAGTTTGCGGTGCACAAAAGTCCCGTTTTCCGGGATTTCCATCACGCACGGGCGAGGTCACGATGGAGAGCAACCAATCGAACGCGGCGGCGGTGCGCGCCTTCCGCGTGCTGGAGGAGGTGGCGCGGCACCGCGACGGCTGCGCGCTCGCCGCGGTGGTGGAGGCCGTGGGCCTGCCCAAGCAGACGGTGCACCGGCTCGTGGGGCAGCTCCAGCTCGCCGGGCTGGTGGTGCGCGAGCCTGGCACGCGGCGCGTGCAGATCGCGAGCCGCGTGGAGCGCTTCGCGCAGGCCGCGCTCATGAACGGGCCGGCGCGCGCCGAGCGCCATGCCATCCTCGCCTCCCTGGTGGACGAGATCGGCGAGACCTGCAACCTCGCCGCGCTGGCCGGCACCGACATCGTGTATCTCGACCGCGTCGAGACCTCGTGGCCGCTCAGGATGCTGCTCGCGCCCGGCTCGCACGTGCCGCTGCACGCCTCGGCGAGCGGCAAGCTCCTGCTCGCGCTCCTGCCGCGCCCGCAGAGGACGCGCCTGCTCGAGAGCCTCACGCTGCGCGGCTACACGGAGAACACGCTCGTGGACCGCGCCGCGCTCGAGCAGGACCTCGAGGCCACGCGCGCGCGCCGCATCGGCATCAACCGCGCCGAGCACCTGCAGGGCATGTACGGGATCGCGGTGCCGGTGATGCAGGACAGCCGCCGGGCCTGCGCCGCCGTGGCGCTGCAGGCGCCGGCGGGGCGCGCGACCATCGAGGCCCTGATGGTCCACGTGCCGCGGCTGGAGGCGGCGGCCGCGCGCATCGCGCGCACCTTCGCGCGCTGACCTCACGCGACGAGGATCCCGAGCGAGACCACGGCGAGGAAGCCGAGCGTGAAGCGCCGGAAGCCGCGGTCGTCGAAGCGCGCGAAGAGCCGGGTGCCCGCCACCATGCCGGCGTAGTAGCCGGGCGCGAGGATCGCGGCGAGCAGCAGCGCCTCGCGCGAAAGCGCCCCCGCCACCGCCAGCGCCACCAGCCCCGCCGCCGAGATGGCGCCCACGAACCAGGTGAGGTTGGCGCGCGCCGTCTCGATCGCGCCGGGCCCGGCGAGCAGGTAGACGATGGCCGGCGGCCCGCCCATGCCGGTCGCGCCCACGAGCGCGCCGCAGAGCGCGCCCACGCCGGCGGATGCCGCGGGCCGCGGCTCGGCCGAATAGCGCCAGCCGGCGAGCAGCACGAGCGAGAACGCGATGACGGTGGCCGCGATGGCGCGGCGCATCGTCACCGGGTCGGCGGACACGAGGAGCCAGGTGCCCAGCGGGATGGTGAGGCAGCCGGCGACGAGGATCGGCCCGATCACGCGCCAGCGCACGAAGGCGCGCGTCTGCACGAGCATGGGCGTGGCGGCGAGGGCTTCCAGCAGCAGCGCCACCGGCACGGCGGCGAGCGGCCCCAGCAGGAGCGCCAGCGGCGGGGCCATCACCATGGCGCCGCCGAAGCCGGTGATGCCGCGGATCACGCCCGCGGCGATCGCGACGGCGGCCGCGACGGCGAGCGTTTCAGGCGCGAACGCGTCCAACCGGCGCGCCCGGGCGCGTCATTCGAAGGTGGCGGCCAGGCGCCGCGCGGCCTCGTGCAGGCGCGGGGCCAGCTCGATGGCGCGCGTGAGCGGCAGCCGGGCCGTCGCCGCGTGCACCGCGACCGCCGCGATGGCCTGCCCGTCGGCCAGCCGCACCGGAACCGCCACGCACGCCACCCCCAGCACGTATTCCTCGTCGTCCACCGCGTAGCCGGCGTCGGCGATGCGGTCCAGCTCGCGCGCGAGGAGCGACCGGTCGGTGATGGTGCGCTGCGTGAAGCGCGTGAGCGGCATCTCGGCCACGAGGGCTTCCCGCTCCGCGGCCGGGAGCGAGGCGAGCAGCAGCTTGCCGCTCGCGCTGCAGTGCGGCGGCACGGTGCTGCCCACCGGGAGGTTCAGGCGCAGCGGCCAGTCGGCCTCGACGCGGTCGAGATAGACGACCTCGCCCTTGCGCAGCATGGAGAGGTTGCAGGTCTCGCCCACGTCGGCCACGAGCTGGCGCAGGATCGCGCGCCGCAGCGTCGCGACGGAATCGTTGGCGAGGATGGCGAGGCCCAGGCCCGCGAGCCGCGGGCCCACGGCGTAGGCACGGCCGGCGGGCTCGCGCTGGACATAGCCCGCCTCCTCGAAGAGGGCGAGCGTGCGGTAGAGCGTGGGCTTGGGCAGCCCCGTCTCCTGCATGAGCTGGGTGAGCGTGGGCGGGCGCGGGGAGCGCACCAGCGCCTCCAGCACCGAGAGCGCCTTGAGGGTGGAGGAGCTTTCCTGGGACGCCTCGCGGGGGGCGCGGTCGGGGCGGTCGTCGAGCACGGAGGCCATGCCCGAAGCGTATTCCTATTGTTCAGCCATTGCAATCATAAGGTTCCGCTGATAGAAACGCGGGCTTGCAATGCCGCCAATAATGGCCTATCGTTTCGTTCTTCGAGACCAATCATTCCGTTAAACAGAACCCGAGGAGACGCGCCATGAACGACATGACGCAGGCGAACCGCAACATCGTGCAGGGCAGGCAGCGCATGACGCCGTCGGAGGCCTTCGTGGAGACGCTGGCCGCGCAGGGCGTGACCGACGTGTTCGGCATCGTCGGCTCGGCCTACATGGACGCGCTCGACATCTTCCCGGCCGCGGGCATCCGCTTCATCCCCGTGGCCCACGAGCAGGGCGCGGTGCACATGGCCGACGGCTACTCGCGTGTCTCCGGCCGCCACGGCGTGTGCATCGGGCAGAACGGCCCCGGCATCACCAACTTCGTCACCGGCGCCGCGGCCGCCTACTGGGCGCATTCGCCGGTGGTGCTCATCACGCCCGAGACGGGCTCGATGACGATGGGCCTGGGCGGCTTCCAGGAGACGGAGCAGCTGCCGATCTTCTCGAAGATCACCAAGTACCAGGGCCACGTGATGAACCCGAAGCGCATGGCCGAGATCACCTCGCGCTGCTTCGACCGCGCGATGCTGGACATGGGCCCGACGCAACTGAACATCCCGCGCGACTACTTCTACGGCGACATCGAGTGCGAGATCCCGAAGCCCATCCGCATCGGCCTGGGCGCCGGCGACGAGGCCGCGCTGGACGAGGCGGCGAGGCTGCTGGCGGGTGCCAAGTTCCCGGTGATCCTTTCCGGCGGCGGCGTGGTCATGGGCAACGGCACGGCCGAGGCCGCGAAGCTCGCCGAGCTGCTGCACGCGCCGGTGGCGGTGAGCTACCTGCACAACGACGCCTTCCCCGCCTCGCACCCGCTGTGGGTGGGGCCGCTGGGCTACCAGGGCGCCAAGGCCGCGATGAAGCTCATGGCGAAGGCGGACGTGGTGCTCGCGCTCGGCACGCGCCTCGGGCCCTTCGGGACGCTGCCGCAGTACGGCATGGAGTACTGGCCCAAGGACGCGAAGATCATCCAGGTCGACGCCGACGCGAAGATGCTGGGGCTGGTGAAGGCGATCTCCGTGGGGATCTGCGGCGACGCGAAGGCGGCCGCCTCCGCGCTCGCCACGCGCCTTGCCGGCAAGTCGCTCGCCTGCCACGCCAACAAGGCCGAGCGCGACGCCGCCATCAAGGCCGAGAAGGCCGCGTGGGAAGCCGAGCTCGACAAGTGGACGCACGAGACCGACCCCTACTCCGTCGAGATCGCGCAGGGCTCGGGCGCCATGCACCCGCGCCAGATGCTGCGGGAGCTCGAGCGCGCCATGCCCAAGGGCGCGATGGTCTCCACCGACATCGGCAACATCTGCTCGGTGTCGAACTCGTACCTGCGCTTCGACGAGCCGCGCTCGATGCTCGCGGCCATGAGCTTCGGCAACTGCGGCTACGCCTTCCCGGTGGCCTGCGGCGCCAAGGTGGCGCGCCCCGACCGTCCCGCGATCGCCTACGTGGGAGACGGCGCGTGGGGGATCTCGCTGAACGAACTGCTCACCTGCGCGCGCGAGAAGATCGGCGTGACGGTGGTGGTGTTCAACAACGGCCAGTGGGGGGCGGAGAAGAAGAACCACGTGGACTTCTACTCGCGCCGCTACCAGGGCGTGGAACTGGTGAACCCGAGCTGGGCGGCGGTGGCGAAGTCCTTCGGCTGCGACGGCGTGACGGTGGACAAGCTGGGTGACGTGGGGGCCGCGCTCGCCGAGTCGGTGAAGCGGCAGGCGGAGGGGAAGACGACCGTGATCGAGATGATGGTCACGAAGGAGCTGGGCGACCCGTTCCGGCGCGACGCGCTGTCGAAGCCGGTGCGGCACCTCGCGAAGTACAAGAGCTTCGTGTAGATCGGAACGACGGGTGGAGAAGCAACCGGGGCCGGGCAGATATGCCCGGCCCTTTTTCTGCCTGCCTGCGCGCTTCGCCCGAAGGGCCCTTTGCCCTCGCCTCAGCCCAGCCGCCCCGCCATTTCACGAACCACGATCGCGTCGATCACGCAGACCAGCCGCATTTCCCCGGCCAGGTGGACGCGCGCCGCCTCCGGAATTGACTCGTTTTCGGCTTCGATCCTCGCGACGAGCTCCCGGGACTCGCCCGTCGCCTTGCCGGCCAGCCTTCCGAGTTCCCGCGTCGCGATCGCCGGCGGAACCCCGAGCACGGCGGCCGCCTCGAGCACCCTTTCCCGCGTCACCTCGCCGAAGCGATGCGCGCCGGGCAAGGGCAATGCGAGCTCCACGTCGGGCCATCGCGGCTGTTCGCTGAAGGCACGGGTCGCATACACCGCGGTGCTCAGCAGGTCGTATGCCGGCGCCAGCTCGATTCCCTCCGCGCTCACCAGCGCCGAGATGTTCTTCAGGTGGTTGTCGCCGTTGCCGACGACCAGGTTGAACACGAGCCAGCGGTAGAGCCAGAGGCGCGCGGCCGCGGGAGCGCGACAGGCATCCGCGATCGCCGAGAGCGACTCCACCGTCGCGGCCGCGTACTTGAAACTGCGTGCGCGCCCGAGCAACTGGCAGGTGTCGATGGCGTGACGCCGCCGCGCCACGCCGCCTACCCGGACCCGGTCGAATCGCTCGACCAGGTAGACCGGCTCCGGCACGTAGCGCCTCGAGACCGCCGGCACCGGCAGTCCCAGCGCCTGCGCCAGCCGCATCGTGAAGAACTCGTTGATGACCGTGCTTCGCCACGCATCGTCGGGGTGGTCGGGCTTGAGGATGTGGGTGGATGCCTCCCCGGCCATCGGCTCGGACAACCCGTCGCCACCGGCCACCACGAGGAGCTTGTGCTGCGCGCCGGCAACCGACATGCGCTTGGGCGCATCGCGCATGAGGGGCACGCGCGGCAGGTTGCGGATGCGCGCGGAGAGGTCCGCGTCGGAGAGAGGTCGGCGACCCGCCGCCGCGACAGGCCCCTGCCCCGGAGGCAGCAGCACGAGGGAGCCCGCCGACTCGGCGCCATAGAAAGCGAGCAGGCCGAACGCATCCTCACCCGCAAGCCCGGCCTCGCGGGCGTAGAGCGTGCGAAGCGCCTGCTCCGGCAGGAGGTTGTCGAAGTACCACTGCACGGGCCGCTCGCTCGCGCCGTCGACGATGCGCCCCGCGCTTCTCCGCAGCGCCGGCGAAAGGTCGAAGCCCTCCGGATCGCCCGCCCACGCGGGGTCGTAGGCGAACGCCCAGGAATCGCCTTCCTCGGACACCACGCCGACGGGGCGATCGTCGATGAAGGCGTGCAGCTCGCGCACGCCCTAGGCCCCTCCGGCCGGCACGACGCCGGGCCTGCGCCGCCTCCTTCTTTCGCGCGGGCCGCGTGCGCGAAGCCGCGCCAGTTCCTCGGCGGCCGCATCCGGCGCGTCGACGACGAGCACCAGGCCGAGCTGCTTCAGGAGCTTCAACACCCTGCCGAGCTGCACCGTCTCCTTGCCGTGCTCGACGTCGCCCGCGAAGACATAGCCCACCCCGGCGAACGCGGCGGCATCGTCCAGCCGCAACCCCTGTGCCCGCCGCGCGGCCCGCACGACGAGCCCAAGCTCGGCCGGTGAATCGATCCTGACCCGCATGATCGGCCCCAGAATGTATGCGAACGAATGTATTCTTTCGAATTCCGGGGCATCACGTCAACAAATATATGCAAGGGCATATTCCCGCCTACTCGACGCGGTGCAGCACCCGGTCGGTTTCGCCGTGCAGGACCAGCGTGTCCGCCGCCCGGTCGTGCTCGAGGTCGAGCGCGCCCCGGGTCCCCAGGTCAGTGCTGCATGCCCCAGCGCCGCACCGTGCGCAGCTCGACCGTCCGGAAGACGAGGTTCTCGACCGCGAGCCCGATCAGGATCACCGTCAGCAGCCCCGCGAACACGCGCGGGATCTCGAGGAGGTTCTTGTTCTCGAAGATGAACCAGCCCAGCCCCCCGGAGCCGGCCGAGACGCCGAAGATGAGCTCGGCCGCGATCAGCGTGCGCCACGCGAAGGCCCAGCCGATCTTCATCCCCGCGAGGATGCTCGGGAACGCCGCGGGGATGAGGATCGCCGCCACATACCGGAAACCGGTGAGCCCGTAGTTGCGGCCGACCATGCGCAGCGTCTGCGAGACGGCCAGGAAGCCGGAGTGCGTGTTGAGCGCCACCGCCCACAGCACCGAGTGGATGAGCACGAACACGAGCGAGGCGTGGCCCAGCCCGAACCAGATCAGCGCCAGCGGCAGGAGCGCGATGGCCGGCAGCGGGTTGAACATGGCGGTGAGCGTCTCCAGCAGGTCGGTGCCCACGCGCGTCGTGATCGCGAGCACGGTGAGGGCGGCGGCGATGGCGAGCCCGCTCCCGTAGCCCATCAGCAGCACGCGGATGGAGAACCACGCCTTGGAGGGCAGCTCGCCGTCCGAGACCGCTTCCCCGAAGGCGGCCACCGTCGCCGTGAACGTGGGGAAGAGCAGCGGGTTGGCGAGGTGGAGCGCGTAGCCCTGCCAGGCGAGCGCGGCGGCCACGAGGATCAGGCCCTTGCGCAGCCAGCCGAGGTTGAGGATGCGCTCCCCGAGGGACAGCGGCTTCTCGACCACGCCGAATCCGGTCGTGGCGACCACGGCGTGGACGAATTCCGGGCGGGCCGGCGATCGGTCAGTCATTATTCCCTCCTACCGTTGCCCTCGACCTGGTCCGCGAAGAGCAGGTCGTGGATGCGCGCGGACAACCGCTGGCCCGTCGCGGCGTCGACGGGGTCGGTCCCGTCGCTGTTGAGCTCGGCCTTCACCTGGCCGGGGTGTGGCGAGAGCAGGAGGATGCGGCTGCCGACGAGGACCGCCTCGGGAATCGAGTGGGTCACGAACAGCACGGTGAACCGCGTGTCCTCCCAGAGCTGCAGCAGTTCCTCCTGCATCTTGCGCCGCGTGAGCGCGTCCAGCGCCGCGAAGGGCTCGTCCATCAGCAGGATGTCCGGCTCCATGGCCATGCCGCGCGCGATGGCCGCGCGCTGCTTCATCCCGCCCGACAGCGTGTGCGGCAGGGCGTCCGCGAACGCCCCGAGGTTCACCTTCCCGATGCAGTCCATCGCCTTCTCGTCGGCCTCGCGCCGGCCCATCCTGCCCGAGGCCTCGAGCGCGAACCGCACGTTCTCGCGCACGGTCTTCCACGGCAGGAGCTGGTCGAATTCCTGGAATACCATCACGCGGTCCGGCCCCGGCCGCTGGATGTGCCGCCCCTTGAGCCGGATCTCGCCCTCCACGGGCTGGAGGAACCCGCCGACGGCCTTCAGGATCGTCGACTTGCCGCAGCCCGACGGGCCGAGGAGCACGAAGCGGTCGGAGCGGTGCACCTGGAAGTCCACGCGATAGGTGGCGGTCACCAGGTGCTCGCGCGTCTTGTACTGCAGCGTCACGCCGCGCACGTCGAGCAGGGTTTCTTCGGCCGCAGCTGCCATTCTCGACTTTCCTCCCTCTGTTGCGTGAACTCCGCCGACGGGAACCCGCGATGCGACGACTTACGGCCGGCCTTCCGCGGCCGCCGGCAGCACCAGCGCGTCAGCGGCCAGGACGCCCCGGCCCGTGCCCAGGACGAAGAGCGGGTTGACGTCGACGTCCAGGACGCGGCCGCGCGATTCCCACGCCCCCCGCGAGATTGCCACGACCGCTTCCGCCAGCGCATCGATGTCCGCCGCGGGCCGGCCGCGGGCGCCCTCGAGGAGCGGAAGGATGCGCAGCTCGCGGATCATGTCGAGCGCCACGGCCTTGCCGAAGGGCGCCACGCGCCAGGTGACGTCGCGCACGATCTCGGCGAGGACGCCGCCCGTCCCCAGGGCCACCGCGGGGCCGAAGGTGCCGTCGTGGACGACGCCCAGGATCGTCTCGATGCCGTCCTCGACCATCTCCGCGACCAGGACGCCCTCGATCGTCGCTTCCGGGGCGCGGCGCGCCACTTCGTCGAGCATCGCGGCGACCTCCCGCTCGACCGCCGCGGCGTCCGCGAGCCGCAGGCGCACGCCGCCGGCATCGCTCTTGTGCGGCAGGTCCCGGCTCAGCACCTTCGCCACGACCGGGAACCGCAGCGCCCGGGATGCCTCCCGCGCACCGACCGGGCTGCGCGCGACCTCCTCGCGCGTCACGGGCAACCCCCACGAGGCGATGCGCGCCTTGCTCTGCTGCTCGTTCCAGGCTTGCGCGGCGGCCGGCGGCCGGGCCACCACGCAAGGCGGGGGCAGCGCCCGGTCCGCCGCGTCGAGCTGCGCGCGCGCCTCGGCGAAGCGGCAGCTCGCGGCCGCCGCGCGCGCCAGGCGCACGGGCGAGGCGATCACGGCGATCCCCGCCTCCTCGAGGATCCGGTAAGCCTCGGCGGCACGGTTGCGGCGGGCCGACCACGCCACCAGCACCGGCTTTCCGTGCCGGCGCATCGCCGCGGCGAGCGCCGTGCAGCACGCCGCGGCGGGCTCTCCCGACAGCGAGGCCATCAGGACCGCGAGCTGGTCGATTCCCGGGTCGGCCAGCACCACGTCCACGGCCTGCGTGAAGAGGCGGAGGTCGTTGAAGAGCGAGGCGGTCACGTCGACGGGATTGGCGACCGTGCCGAAGGCGGGAACGATCCCCCGCAGCGCGCCGGCCGTGCCCTCCGCCAGCGGCGGAAGCGGCAGCCCGCAGGCCGATGCCTCGTCGGCGAAGAGGATGCAGGCGCCGGCGGAGATGCCGAGCGCCGCCGTGCGCCGCCCCTTCGGGAGCACCGGCGACTGCAGCGCCGCCGCGAAATCGGCCAGCTCGTGGACATCCGTCACCTCGATGATCCCGCATTGCCGGAACGCGCCCCGGTAGACGGCGTGGGTGCCGGCGAGCGACGCGGTGTGCGAAAGGGCGGCGCGCGCGCCCGCTTCCGTGTTGCCCGACTTCCAGACGAGCAGCGGCTTGCCGGCCCGCAGCGCCCGCTCGGCCACGTGCATGAGCCGGCGGCCGTCCGCGACGGCCTCGATGTAGGCGCACAGCACGCGCGTGCCCGGGTCGTCGACGAGCGCGTCGAGCACCTCGGTCACGTCGACGTCGGCCTGGTTGCCCGTCGTCACCATGGCGCGGAAGCCGAGCCCGAGCGCCTCGCAGGTGAGCAGGACGCTGAAGCCGAAGCCCCCGCTCTGGCTCGCCATCGACACGCCGCCGGCGCGAAGCTGCGGCTCCAGGCACACGGCGCCGAAAGTCGCGAAGAGCCGGTTGGGCACGTTGAGAAGGCCCTGGCAGTTGGGGCCGATCAGGCGCACGCCCGCCTCCCGCGCGGTCCGGACGATCTCCGCCTGCATCCGCCGGCCCGCCTCCCCCGTCTCCGCGAACCCGGAGCTCAGGATCACCGCGTACGACACGCCCTTCGCGCCGCACTGCCGCACGACCTCGGCGACGCCCTGCGCCGGCACGGCGATGAGGGCGACGTCGCAGGGCCCCGGGATCGCCTCGACCGACGCGTAGCACGGCAGGCCCGCGATCTCGCGGTGGCCCGGGTTCACCGGGTAGACGCGCCCCGGGAATCCGTAGGTGGCGAGGCAATGCAGCGGCTGCCCCCCGATCCTGCGCGGGTCGGCCGACGCGCCGACGATGGCGATGCCGGCCGGCTCGAGCAGGCGCGAGAGGTCGAGGCGCGCCGCCGGATGCGCCGTGCCGGCGGCACCGGTCATGGCGCGAGCGGATCGATGAGGACCCCGGGGTTGAGCATCCCCTTCGGGTCGAGCGCCCGCTTGGCCGCGCCCAGCGCCCGCGCGAAGAGCGCGGGGCGCTGCCGGTCGTACCAGCGGCGGTGGTCGCGGCCCACGGCGTGGTGGTGCGTGATCGTGCCGCCGTTGGCGATGAGCGCCTCGGAGGCCGCGGCCTTGATCTCCCAGAACTGCTCGAGCATCGCCTCCTTCCGGCCCAGCCCGTGGAAGGTGAAGTAGGGCGCCGGGCCGTCGCGATAGACGTGGGTGAAGCGGCAGGTCACGGAGCCCTCGCGGCCGGTGGCGCGGCGCACGGCATCGCGCGTGGCCGCCATCACGGCCTCGTGCAGGGCCGGGAAGCGCTCCCAGGTGATGGCCGTCTCGAAGGTCTCGCGGATGATGCCGCGGGCGGTGAGGTTCTCCCGGAACCACGGCCCGCGCAGGAACCGGTCCCGCCACTGGCCGGCGGCGCCGGTGCGGTGCGAATCCTCCCGGTCGAGCGCCGCGCGGTCCGGCTCGCCGCCCGCGTCCTGGCAGATCTCCAGCGCCCGCGCCATCCACGCATCGAGGGGATGGTCGGCAGACTCGAACGTGAGGACGAGCACAGCGTGGCTGCCGTCGCCGGACTCCGTGATCGCCGCCTCCTCGTTGTCCAGCACGCGGCAGTTGGCCGGATAGAGGCCTGCCTGCGCGATCTGGCGGATGGCGTCCGCGGCGCGGAACAGGTCGGGGAAGCGCACCGTCGTGGCGCTGCGGAACCGCGGCCGCGCGCGAAGGCGCACCCACGCCTCGGTGATGATGCCGAGCGTCCCCTCCGACCCGAGGATCATCCGGTCGGGGCTCGGGCCCGCGCCGGAGGCCGGCAGGCGCCGGGACTCGAGCACCCCCATGGGCGTGACGACGCGCGTGCCCTCGACGAGGTCGTCGATGTGCGTGTAGATGGTGGCGAAGTGCCCGCCGGCGCGCGTCGCGATCCAGCCGCCCAGCGTCGAGAACTCGAACGACTGGGGAAAGTGGCGCAGCGTGAGCCCGTGCGGGCGCAGCTGCCGCTCGAGATCCGGGCCGAGGACGCCGGCCTGGAAGCGGGCGGCCTGCGAGACGGGGTCGACCTCCAGCAGCCGCCCGAGGCGCTTGAGGTCGACGGTCACCACGGGGCGGCCGTCGGCCCCCCGGGGCGGCTCGACGCCGCCCACGACGCTCGTGCCTCCCCCGAAGACGATCACCACGGCGCCGGCGCGGTCGCACCAGTCGAGGACGTCCACGACGTCCTGCTCGCACTGCGGATAGGCGATGACGTCCGGAGGATTGGAGAAGTCGCGCGCGAACATCCTCGCGCTGTCGGGAAACGAGCGGCCGTAGCAGTGCAGGAGCCGCTCGTAGCGGTCGGTCGCGCACAGGGGCGCGAGGCTCGCCGGCGGGGCGATCCGCGGCGCCCGCAGGGCGATCTCCTCCTCGGCCGGCGGCGGCGTGGCCTCGAAGCCGCTCACGCCGAACCGGCGCGCCCATCCCTTCGCGAGCCACTCCTGGTCATCGGCCGAGAGCAGGTCGTCCTCGTGGCCCCAGCCCCAGAACTTCAGTCTTCGCTGCGTCAATGGCGGATCCTCCTGGCCGTGGTGGGCGACGGGGCCGGGCGCGCTCAGCTGCCCGGCTGCCCGTGGATGCCGGAAAAGAACAGGTCCTTCCAGCTGCCGGGCTTCGTCTTGATCGTGCCGATGGCGTGCATGAAGTCGGCGAACTTCATGGTGTTCTCCGGCACGACGGTGAACCGCAGGTTCGGGTCGGCGAGGATGCGCTCGACGAACTCGGGCGCGAGCTTCGACTTGTCCGCGCGGATGTAGAGCTGCGCGGCCGCCTTGAAGTCGCGGTTGATGATCTCCTGGGCCTCGGTGAGGGCCGCGAGGAATGCGCGATAGAGCCGCGGCTTGCCATCGTGGAACTTCGCCGTCGCCCACACGACGTTCGTCGTTGCCGGCCCGCCGACCACGTCGTAGGAGCTGAAGACCTTGCGCACCCGCGGGTCCTCGAGCTGCTGGTTCTGGAACGGCGGTCCCGACATGTGCGCCGTCACCTCGGAGCGTCCCGACAGCAGGGCGACCGTCCCGTCCGGGTGCGACATGGAGACGGTGTGCCGGTCCAGGCGCGCGTACTGGTCCTGGCCCCACCGCTTCGCCGCGGCCATCTGCAGGATCACCGCCTGCACGGACACCTTCACGGCGGGCATGGCGATCTTGTCGCCCTCGCCGATGTCGTCGATCGACTTCATGCGCGCATTGGTGGTGTTCAGCGTGAGCGGGATGGAGTTGAGGGCGGCGATGCCCCTCACGTCGGCGTTGCCGCGCGTGCGCGCCCAGATGGTGAGCAGGGGCGGCACCCCGCTGGCGGCCACGTCGAGGTTGTCCGACAGGGCCGCGTCGATCATCGCCGCGCCGCTGTTGAAGCGGCTCCACACCACCTCGACCTCCCCGAGGCCGAGCGAGCGCGCGTGCCGCTCGATGAGCTGGTTCTCCTGCATGACCATGAGCGGCAGGAAGCTGAGGCCGGGCTGCCTCGCCACCCGGATCCGGGTCTCATCGTCGGCGAAGGCACCGGCGGGCGCCATCGCGCAGGCGGCCGTCAGTACGAGTGCAGCTTTCCGGGCGAAGCGGTTCCAGTCCATGTTCCGTCCTCCTCCAAGGGGGTCGCGCTCGGTTGTCATGAAATCGTTTTCATCGGACCATAACAATCGACGCGCGGCCGTGTCAAGAGGTATGATTGACTTGCATGAGTGGCGGATCACCCAAGAGGTGGATACGATTTCATGAAGCCTGACCCCGCTCCGGCCACCGCGGCCGGGGCAACGACGGAGCGGACACCGCCGCCGGCCAGCGTGCGCGACGTGGCGCGCCTGGCCGGCGTCTCGATCACGACGGTCTCGCGCGCCCTGAACTCGCCGGGCCTCGTCGAGCCGGAGACCCTCGCGCGGATCCGCGACGCGGTGAAGGCGTTGCGTTACGTCCCGCGCGGCGCCGCGCGGGCGCTGCGCTCGCGCCGCAGCTTCACCATCGGCGCCGTGGTCCCGGCCCTGGACAACGCGTTCTTCGCGAACGCCACGAACGCGTTGCAGGAGGTCCTGGACCAGCGGGGGTACACCCTGCTGATCGGGAGCCACCGGTACGACCCGGCGGCCGAGGTTCGCATCACGCGCAGCCTCGTGGAGCGCGGCGCGGAAGGGCTCGTCTTCGTCGGCGCCGACCACGACCCGGAGCTCTTCGTGCTGATCCGGCAGATGGGCATCCCCTACGTCCTCACGTGGGCGACGGACCCGAGCGGGCAGCATCCCTTCGTCGGCTTCGACAACCGCGCCGCCACGGGCCGCCTCGCGCGGCACCTGCTGGACCAGGGGCACCGGTCCTTCGGCGTCATCACGGCGCCGACGGGCACCAACGACCGGGCGCGCGAGCGCGTCGCGGGCGTGCGCGGCGCCCTGGAATCCCAGGGGATCGCCCTGGACCCGCGCTGCGTGGTGGAGATGCCGATCTCGCTGGCGGGCGGCCGGGAGGGCATGCGCGCGTTGCTCGCCCCGGGCCCGCGGCCGACCGCCGTCATCTGCATCAACGATGTCTTCGCCGTCGGGGCGATCACGCAGTGCCAGGAGGCGGGCCTCGACGTGCCGGGCGACGTGTCGGTGGCCGGCTTCGGCGACATGGAGATCGCGGGCGTGTTCCGGCCCGGCATCACGACGATACGGACGCCGACCACGGAAATGGGACGCCTCGCCGCGGAGTCGCTCGTGGCCAGCCTGGGCGGGGAGTCCGCGGGCGCGCGGATCGAGCTCGAGGCGGCGCTGGTCATCCGCGCGAGCACCGGCCCCGCGCCGCGCCCTGCCTGAAGGACGCGCGTCCCGTCACCCGCGCCCGTCGCGCTCCCCCGGCCACGCGGGAATGCGCCACCCGCGCGCCACCGCCAGCAGCCGCAGCCCGGAAGTCACCGCGATCCCGGCCCCCGTGGAGACCGTGGGCGCGACACCTTGCGCGTGCAGCGCGAGGAAGAGCGCCGCCCCGATGAAGGCGCACAGCGTGTAGGGCACGTGGTCGTGGAAGACCCTGGGGATCTCGTTGCAGAGGACATCGCGCAGCACGCCCCCGCACACCGCAGTGATGGCGCCCATCAGCACCGACACGACGGCCGGCATCCCGGCCACCATCGCAAGCGAAGCCCCGGAGATCGCGAAGAGGCCCAGGCCGAGGGCGTCGGCCGCCTCCATCACGCGGTCGACGCGCTGGTGGCGCACGGCGCGCAGCAGCAGGGGCGCGGCGAGCGCCATGGCGAGCACCAGCCAGATGTACTCCGGGTTCTGCACCCAGAAGAGCGGCCGGCGGTCGAGCAGCAGGTCGCGCAGCGTGCCGCCGCCGAAGGCGCTCGCGAACGCGACCGAGAAGACGCCGACGATGTCCATGCGCCGGCGCGTGGCTTCCAGGATCCCCGAGAGCGCGAATGCGACCGTCGCGGCCACCTCGATCGCGAGCAGGATCGTCTCGGGGCTCACGGCTTCGCGGGCGGCGGGCCCGTGGTGCCGCGCACCACGAGCGGCGCCGGCAGCTCCTTGAGCGTCGGCACGACCTTCCCGGCGAGCCGCGCGAGCAGCCGCCGCCCCGCCTCGCGCCCGATCTCCGCCGAGGGCACGCGCACCGTCGTGAGGCCGGGCGAGAGCTCCCCCGCGAGCTCGATGTCGTCGAACCCCGCGATGGACATCCGCCCCGGCACGTCGATCCCGCGGTCGCGGCACTCGAAGAGCGCGCCGATGGCGAGCGGGTCGTTGCCGCCGATCACGGCGGTGAAGCCGGGGGCGCGCTCGAGCAGCCTCGCAAAGGCCGTGCGCCCGTTGGCTACCGAAAAGTCCACCTCGACCACGCGCTTCGCCGGCAGCTTCACGCCGCGCGCGGCCAGCGCGTCCTTCACGCCCGCCAGCCGCTCGCGCGCGCGGTCGTTTCGCCGCGTGTCGCCGGCGATCACGGCGATCTCGCGGTGGCCGAGGTCCAGCAGGTGCTGCGTCACGCGGATGGAGGCGCCGCGGTGCGAGAAGCCGATGCAGTGCTGCCGCGCCGAATCGTCCAGCGACCAGGTGATCTCCCAGGGCACGTCGGCGCGCTCCAGCACCGCGAGCGTCTCCGGGCGGTGGTCCAGGCCCACGAGCACCATGCCGTCGGCGCCGCGCTCCACCAGCGCGCGCGTGGCAGCGAGCTCGGCGTCCAGGTCGTAGTCGTGGCTCGCCAGCAGCAGCGTGTAGCCGGCCGCGGCGAGCTCCTGCGCGAGCGCGTGCGTGGCGCCGGCGAAGATGGGGTTGTCGACCGGCGGGAAGACCGCGCCGATGGTGCGCGTGCGGCGGGTGGCGAGCGCGCGCGCCGCCCCGTGCGGGACGTACCCCAGCATCGCGGCCGCCTCCTCGACGCGCCCGCGCGTGTCGTCGCGCACCATGCCCGGCTCGGACAGCGCGCGCGAGGCGGTGGCGAGCGAGACG
>Ga0209476_10000084_pt1 | contig 59944 bp, 51 predicted proteins | sample KloWWTrecipitate_FD_187179 | JGI IMG/M metagenome (GOLD analysis project Ga0209476, IMG submission 187179) | Active sludge microbial communities from Klosterneuburg, Austria, studying microevolution and ecology of nitrifiers - Klosterneuburg... | ecosystem: Engineered > WWTP > Aerobic digester... | reverse complement strand
GATCGGCGAGCGAACGCAGTACCGCGTCAAGCAGTTCCTTGCTCTCAAGCTTAAAGTTAACTACGCCCTTTACGTCAATGTCCGGATCATCGCACTGGATGATCAGGTAACTGCGTTTCTCCTTGATGAAACCCGCAAGAGCGGCACCGGGCAATGGAATGTTACGTAGGACATTGCCGGTCGTTGACGTGACAGACTTCGACTGCGGATAAATGACCAATAGTGCGTCATAGGGGATTCCAAACAGTTCCTTCTGTTCATTTCCAAAAAATACTAATCGGTCATTCGCGTCATCGAACTTGAGCGTGCCGATCTGCTTATTATTGAATCCGAAAAGGCCACCTTCGTACTTGGCTCCAAACGATTCCGGGGCAGGTGCGGCTTTGGCCGTCGCCGTGGAGGTGCCGATCGGACGCGGTTGGGCCTGAACGGCAATAGAATATGTAAATATCAAGACGGCGATCAGTATGAAATATCTCATTGGTGAACAAACCCTATATCCGCGAATCTATTGGAAAAACTCCGGCATTTCTCTAATAGACGCTTGCCGAGGCCAATTGGTTGTTATTTGGCCGCGGTCATTTTGTGAGTTCGAGAATGGGTGGCAATGCGTTCCTCAGCAATGGCGACATATTCGCTTGAGATCTCGGAACCTAGCCAACGCCGATCATTGAGCATCGCGGCCTTAGCGGTCGTTCCACTGCCCATAAAGCAGTCGTAAACAAGATCGCCGGGCTCAGTCCAGGTCAATATCTGATCCTCAGCCAATTGTTCCGGAAAGATCGCCGGATGCTTGAATGCTATCTTGTCCTTCGAGCTTGATGTGCCGACATTGTAGTAGAAAATATTATTGACCTTGCGTTCCTTTGGGGCTATGTGATCGTGAGCGAGGTCATTGCGTCCAACCTTTGTGATACGAAATGATTTGAATGCCTTTTCCTGCTTTATTGCCTGCATTATCGGATCAAACTTGGCGGGCTGGCCTTTGCTAAAGCAAAACATATACTCAAATGCCTGACGGTATCGCTTGCCGCAGTCGCTCGGGATCGGATTATTCTTGGCGTAGATCATCGTATCGTGAACACGAAATCCCGCGTCTTGAAATGTGATCGCGTGGCGAAAGCTAGTAAGTGTTTCATCTCCGCCGATCGTGCGGTCGCCGACTACCCAGATCACTACACCGCCCGGTTTGGTCTTGGCAAATAGCCCGGCGGCGATCTCTTCGACCGGGAAATGGTAGCCGTTATAATCGCGGAGGTCGTCGTACGGCGGACTGGTGATCGTCATATCCAGCCAATCGCCCGGCATTCGGGCGAGCGTCTCGATGCAGTTTTCATTATAGATCTTGCTGATTTCGATACTCATAATGGCCAGTGTGACAGAAAATCCCCGACAAACTGCTTATCCTCTTTTTCAGATTCGAATTCAAGGAACTCGCGGAACTGTTCGAGTTCGATAAAGTACTCTTCCTCGTTCATCTTTCCGCAAAAATAGACGACTCTCAGCCATACGAGGTATGTGTTCAGCGTGTCTATCTGATTGTATTCGACGATCTTGGTGATCTCGCGTTGCAGCCAAAGATCAGTTACCTGATCGCCTTTGACGTCGATCTTGCCGGGATAACCGCACAGTTTGGCTAGCTCATCCAGACGCGGAGACATTCCGCCGCGATTCGAAAATCGGGTGAGCAGATCGAGGTGCGCTTCGCTGTTGCGTGAATCGAAATAGTCCTCGCCTTCCCACGGTTTATTTGGGCGCTGATTAAACGCGGGTGCGGTGATCTCGTTTATGATGCCGCGTTGGATCAACACTTGTAGGTCAGATTCGCTCGAATTAAATCCAACAAGCTGCGGCTTTCGTTCGCCGACAATGTATAGAAATCGTTCAATTATGGCCGCCTCATCGACGTCGTCCGTTTCGATCGGGAGTTTCGGCAGTGAATTGAGTGAGAACTCAATGGTTCGTTCACCGTCGCGATACACCGATTTTCGCGATAGAAACGCGATCGAGACCACACGCGAAAACATATACTTGAGGAATGGCCGCGGATTTTTGTCGGCGTCATACTGCGGCGAATGTTCCCACAGACGCTGCATTGCTTCGAGCTCGGTGGTCTCGTCCGGCAGATCAAAAAGCCGCCGGGCACCGTTTGCATCGGGAACCCATTCGAGGTCGTAAAAAAGTGCGAGTTCGTGGATCGGAGATTTCAGCATTGCGTAAATCAGGTAAACGCGGACTTCAAAAAATAATCAATGTTTGCTTGTGTTTAGACGATGCGAACAGCTGAATTCTAGCACAGGCTCACCACTGAATCGAATCCGCAATACCGAGGCTGAGCCCGGCACTTACACGGTGCTCGGCATCCCCGCCCAAAATGCCATCGCGAATGATGATCGCTACCCAACGGCAGGTCAGTTCTGCTCGTATAGGGCGACGCGTTGCTCATATGCGTTTCGCACGATCCGTACGTCTTCGAGAAAATGTGGAAGTTCATCCATACGCAATGCCTGCGGGCCGTCAACGAGTGCCTTGCTTGGGTCGGGATGAAAATCGACGAGCACCATATTGGCACCCGCGATGATCCCCTGGGCCGTTATGTGCATTATATCGAGTATATTATCTGAACCGCGGAATCGGCCCCCGACGGAATGTGATGGATCGATGCATACCGGCATTCGGGTCAGTCTCTTGACGACCGGCACGTGGGCAAAATCAACAAGGTTTCGATGCGGATCGCCGATATTTGTCTTCATTCCGCGCAGGCCAAAGATGACCTTTTGATTGCCCTCGCTCGCCAGATACTCGGCCGCGTGGAGCGACTCATCCAGCGTTATGCCAAATCCGCGTTTGAGTAAAACCGGAAACTCCTGCTGGCGGCCGACGCTCTTGAGTAATTCGAAATTTTGCGTATTTCGGGTCCCGATCTGCAACATCACACCGGTCGCATTGCCAGTTGCGGTCAGAGCTTTACTGATCTCGTCGACGTGCGATTCGTGCGTGACCTCCATCGCGATGACCTTTATTCCGTATTTTCCGGCCAACTCGAAAACGTATGGCAGACAATTGGGACCGTGACCCTGAAACGAATATGGGCTCGTCCGCGGCTTATAAGCTCCCATCCGGGTGCAGACCTGGCCATTGCTTTGCAATGCCTTCATCATTGCGTCGACGCTCCCCGGCGAATCGACAGCACACAAGCCGGCAAAAACATTCAAGTTGTCCTGGCTAAAGGTAACGCCGTTGTAGGTGAAGTTGTTTGGACGGTTGTCGTCCTTATGACGGCCGAGAACGCGATATACCTCGGATACGCGTATAACGTGCTCGACACCCGGAAAACTCTTCATCTCGTCGAGCGACAGGGCAGCAGTGTTACCGATCAGATACAGTTCGGTCAACAATTGCTGCTTTCCCTGAATATTGTGGACAAGTATTTCGACGTTTTGAAAATTGTTAATATGAGATTCGATACGCCGATATTCGCGACTGTCGATATCGAGATCGGGTTTAAGAACGATGATCATATATATAAAATAGCTATTGTTACGCCGACCCCAATATGGTCGACGAGTAACGTCCGAGTACCCGGACATCCACGGCAAGTTCGCGGACCTCGTCGAGGGCACCGCTCATTTCGCCGGGATTGGCAGGCACTAGCACGTCTAGATAGAAATTGTACTCGTCAGGCGAATCGCGGATCGGCAGACTCTCGATCTTGAGCAGATCGACACCCCGGCGAACAAATGGCCGCAAGGCACCGTGCAGCGAACCGGGGCGATTCTTGAGACGCATTACGAGCGAGATCTTAGTGCCCGTTTCGGAGCGGTCGGCAACCGCCGAGAGAAGTGCAAAGCGGGTGTAATTTTCACGATTATCTTCGAGATGCTCGAGCAATATCTTTCCGCCGTAGATCTCGGCCGTTCGCTTACCGCCGATCCCGGCACGGGTAATATCGCCACTCTCGACGGCCCGCCGGACACTGCCGGCGGTGTCGTCCGCCGGAACACGCTTAAATTCAGGATGCGCCGCGAAAAACGCGGTGCATTGGGCAAGTGCCGCCGGATGTGATTCAACGGTGCGGACCGTTTCGATCGTTGCTCCTTCGCACGCCACCAGATAGTGTGAAACCGGCAAAACGAGTTCGGCCACGATATGAAGCGAACTCCGCAACAGAAGGTCCACGCACCTATGGACCGACCCAATAAGGCTATTTTCGAGCGGTGTAAGGATATAGTCGGCCTTGCCGCTTTCGATAGCCAAAAATAATTCGTCGAAAGTCGGCATCGACACCGTTTCGCTTTCATCACCTAAGAGGCTAAGTGCTGCCTCTTCACTAAATGTTCCGCGTTCGCCTAAGAATGCGACACGCGAACGGCCGCCGACCTTTGCCGCGAGTTGCTCCGTGCGCTGCTGATCTGACAACTTTCGGCCAAATCTATCTTGTTGCAGTTGGAGCGATTCGTCGATGATCCGCTGAAAAATGCTGTCGATATTATGTTCGGCAAAAGGGCCCGGGTTTTCTGCACGCATTCGGGCCAAGACTTCGAGTTCGCGGGTCGGGTCACACAGCGATGTCTCGACGTTCGTTTTTGCGGCACCGACGCGCAGGGCAATTTCTGCCCGTTTGTTTAAGAGTCTCAGCAATTCTTCGTCGATCGCATCGATCTCGCTTCGCGGATTGTCTATCTTGCCCTCTCCCATTTCCCAAATGATATACGCTCCCGGCAGTCGGTCACAACCGTCAGCCTGATTATTGCGTTATTTACATTGGATAACCGCCGATGCCGCCGGGTCATCACGATTTGCCACTGCAACAGGCAGGTCTCCCGCACAGGCAGGAGATAGGGAAGTGGCAGATATTTCAATGCACCATACCGTCAATATTTATTCGATATGCTTCACCGCGAGCCTAAACAGAAGCGGGCTGAGACGCACTAAGTCTAATGTTAACAGTGTGTTACCGTGTGTGGCACGGTGCTTGCCACTATTCAAGTCGAAACGGGCGACAGCCCCGAAAGCTAAACGGGAGAAATAAAATTATGAGAAAACTAATTAGCGTAGGCCTTATGGCGATGTTACTGGCTGTTATGGTGCCGGCCTTTGCATCGACCGCTGCCGCACAGAAACGATATTTCGGCAATGAACGACGCTATTCGTCAGGCTACAAAAAGCCGAGCGTTTATCGACGGCATCGCAATCTTATTAATATAGCCATAGGAACCGGTGCCGGAGCCATAGTGGGCGGACTCATCGGTGGTAAGCGTGGTGCGGGAATCGGCGCGATCGCCGGTGCCGGCGGTTCGGCACTTTACACATACAAACTCAAGCCCAAAAAGCGTCGTTATCAGGCTCAGTATTATCAGAGATAATGATCGCCGATCAAGCGAGAATCAAAAAGGCCGCGTCTCATAGAAGAGACGCGGCCTTTTTTTCGTTGACGACAGCCTAGTAAACGTAGGTGTTAGCTTGGATCATCGTATCTGCAATGCGTTGGCGTGCAGCAATGGTGTTGACCGGCGAATTATTTTTCGTAAACCGCTTTAATGCTACAAGCAAGGTGCGTCCTTCGTCACCCTCAGCGATCGCGGCGATCGTGTTTTTAGCTTTGGCGTCGATCCGCTGAATTGCGTCGTTGCAGAAGACTGACGCCATATCGATATAGCGACCCGCTGACTCCTCGCCATTCTTTTCAGCAAACTTCTTGGCACGCAAGATAGCTGTTTCCATCTGGTATGCGTCCATAATGATGTCGGCACAATTGATCAAAACCTCTTGCTGCTCGCTGAGTTCCATCATATATTTCTGGGCAGCGGTCCCGAGCGTCATTAGTGCGATCTTCTTAGCGTTTTGGGCAAGTTTTGTCTCTGCCGCGAGCAGACTCGTGTCTTCGTCAAACGACATCTGCGGATTGAGGATCTCATCCATAAGGGCTTTGGCTGCCTGAAGCAGTCCAAGTCTGCCCTTGATCGCACGTTTCATCAACTGGCCGGGGATGAGCATACGGTTGATCTCATTCGTTCCCTCAAAGATCCGGTTAATGCGCGAATCGCGATAGGCTTTTTCCGCCGGATAATCAGCCGAATAGCCGTATCCGCCATATATCTGCACCATCTCATCCACGACATAATCCAAAGACTCGCTGCACGCGACCTTGTTGATCGACGATTCGACGGCATACTCTTCGATCGACTGCAATTTGGTCGCGTTGTCAGCACCGTCGCCGATGAGGTGATCGATCATCCCGACCGTCCGATATGTGATAGCCTCAGAGACCCAAGTGCGGATCGCCATTTCGGCAAGCTTATGTTTGATCGCACCGAACGACGAGATCGGTTTGTTGAACTGATGCCGCTCGTTGGCATACCTAACTGCCTCGTGGATGGCGAGTTTGGCACCGCCCGTCACAGATGCACCAAGCTTGAAGCGTCCGACGTTAAGTACGTTAAATGCGATCTTGGCACCGTCGCCGACGTTGCCGATCAAGTTGCCGGCAGGGATCTTGCAGTCTGACAGAATTACGGCAGTCGTCGAGGACGATTTGATGCCGAGTTTGTGCTCTTCAGCCCCGGCACGACAGCTTTCGCTCTGCGGCACCAGGAAGCACGAGAATTTTTCCTTCTCACCGTCCACCTTAGCAAAAACAAGGAATACATCGGCAAAGCCGCCGTTCGTGATCCACATTTTTTCGCCGTTGAGCGTCCATGTCTGACCGTCATCGCTAAGTTTGGCGACGCACTTTGCACCCAGGGCGTCCGAACCCGAACTAGACTCGGTCAGGCAGTATGCGGAGACCGCTTCGCCCGAGATTATCTTTGGTATCCATTCATTTTTGAGCTCATCGCTGCCCCAATAGAGAATGGGAAGCAAGCCGATCGAGGTCTGGGCACCGTAGGTCGAACCAAAACCTCCGCCACGGCCGACCATTTCGGCGATGATCACGCCGGATGTCTGATCGAGTGCCATACCGCCAAGCTCCTCAGGAATATTGGCGCCGAGCAGGCCAAGGTCGCCCGCTTTTTTTAGCAGGTCGCGTGCGATATTCCACTCGTGTTTTTCGAGAGCGTCGATATTCGGAGCAACTTCATTGTCGATGTATTCCTTACAGGTCTCACCGATCATTCGATGCTCATCAGTAAAATCCTCCGGCGTAAAAACCCCGGCCGTGTTCGAATCAGCGATCAGAAACTCGCCGCCCTTTACATATTCTCTTTCCATTTGTGCTTCCATAATTTTTCAGATCATTTCACCACGGAGACACGGAGTACACAGAGTTGCTTTGAAAGTATTTTTCAATCTTATCTGCGTCATCCGCGTCGATCTGCGGCTAATATTATCGTCCTCCGTGTTCTCTGTGTCACTGTAGTAAATTTCTTAGTCCAATCTTTCAAATATTCCTGCCGCACCCATACCGCCGCCGACGCACATTGTTACCATGCCGTATCGTTTGCCCGTTCGTTTAAGTTCGTGCAAAACGGTCGCGGTCAATTTTGCACCGGTGCATCCGAGCGGATGTCCGAGGGCGACCGCACCGCCATTTAAGTTGACCTTAGACGGATCCATCTCGAGAACCTTCATCACCGACAATCCTTGGGCTGCGAAAGCTTCGTTGAGTTCGATGACGTCGATCTGGTCGAGCGTCAGGCCCGCCAATTTCAAAGCCTTAGGTATCGCATAGACCGGTCCGATGCCCATTTCCTCCGGCAGACATCCAGCGGTCGCGAACGAGATGAATCTCGCGAGCGGTGTCAGTCCAAGTTCCGCGGCCTTATCGGCCGACATAACGACCGTCGCAGCGGCACCGTCGGACATCTGCGACGAGTTACCCGCCGTGACAGTGCCATTTACGTGAAATACGGCACGGAGTTTTGCGAGGCCTTCGACGGATGTATCGGCACGCGGGCCTTCGTCCTGTGCGAAAACGACCTCCTTTCGGCGTACACGGCCTTTTTCGTCGAATTCGTCGACGAAGACGTTCATCGGAACTATTTCATCCTTAAATCTGCCTTCAGCGATGGCGGCGAGAGCCTTTCGGTGCGAATTATAAGAAAATTCGTCAGCCTGTTGACGCGTGATCTCGTATTTTCGGGCGAGGTTCTCAGCGGTGAGGCCCATATTGAGGTAATAATCAGGATAGCTGTCCACGATCGCCGGATTGGGCCGGATCACGTTGCCGCCCATAGGTATCATCGACATCGTTTCCAAACCGCCCGCGACAATAACATCCGCGCCGCCCGTACGAATACGGTCGGCAGCAAGTGCGATCGTCTGCAATCCCGACGAGCAATAACGATTGACCGTCATCGCCGAGATCTCGACGGGTAACCCCGCCGCGATCATCGCCGTCCGGGCGACGTTCATCCCTTGCTCAGCCTCGGGAAATGCGCAGCCCATAATGACGTCGTCTATCAACGAAACATCAACGCCGGCCCGCACGATCGCCTCTTTGATAGCCGCCGCCCCAAGATCGTCGGGACGCGTATTTTTGAGTGTTCCTTTTGGTGCCTTACCTACCGCCGTTCGCACGGCCGATACTATTACTGCTTCTTTCATAATTTTCTGTTGCCACGAATTACACGAATGTCACGAATAAATACATTTGCGTAATTCGCGCTATTCGTGGCTAAATCTTAATTCTCAATTCCAACTTCAACTTCTTCGACCCTCAAAACCCTTTTCAATATCGCCGGATCGATCTCCACCAAAAAGCCGCGTTTGCCACCGTTGATGTATATCTCTCGCAGATCGAATATCGTTTTTTCGGCGTAAACAGGCATCGTGATCCGCGTGCCAAATGGTGATGTGCCGCCGACGAGATAGCCTGTATGTTTAGTTGCTTGATCGGGCGACGCCGGTTCGACCGACTTGACGCCGATGTGTCGTGCCAAGTTCTTTGTAGAAACCTGACGGTCGCCGTGCATCAGCACGATCAACGGCTTCTTCTCGTTCGTTTCAAATATCAACGTCTTAACGACCGCGTGTTCGTTCACGCCTAAGTGCTTTGCCGACTCCTGCGTTCCGCCCTTCTCAACATAGTCGTAAAGCCGAGGTGCAAACTCCACCTTGTTTTCTCTCAAAAACCTGACTGCCGATGTCACCGGAAAATCGACGCTCATAGAAACCTATTGGCTGCCTCTAACGGTTTTGGCATTCCTTATATCTAAAACAGCTTGTCAAATGGTCATTGACCATTCCGGTCGCCTGCATAAAAGCGTACATAATGGTTGAGCCGACAAAATTGAATCCGCGTTTTTTCAGATCTTTCGACATAGCGTCCGAAATCTCGGTCTTGGCGGGAACATCGCCGTGCCTCTTTAGCTTATTAACGACCGGTTTGCCGCCGACAAAGTTCCAGATGTATTTGTCGAAAGAGCCAAATTCTTTTTGCACAGAAAGAAAGGCTTTCGCGTTTCTTACCGCAGAAGCGATCTTCAAACGATTGCGAATAATGCCCTGGTTTAGCATCAATTTCGCACACTGTGCGTCGGTGTACTTGGCGACCTTTGCAGGGTCAAAATTATCGAACGCCTCGCGGTATGCGTCGCGTTTCCGCAGAACCGTGTTCCAACTCAAACCTGCCTGGGCACCTTCCAGTATCAAAAATTCAAAGAACAAGCGATCATCGTGCACCGGAACGCCCCATTCGGTATCGTGATACGGAATGTTCAGCTCATTTGTCGCCCAAGAGCATCGATTCATAATTTTAGGTGCCGACTTAACCCACGGCCCTCGCTCCGATCAGACTAGCTAGATCTGCATCCACTGCTAGTTTCTCAACGGTTTACCGGTCTTTAGCATCGCCGCAATGCGTTCCTGGGTCTTGCGTTCGCCGCACAGCGAGACAAATGCCTCGAGTTCCAGATCGAGCAGGTAACGCTCCGAAACGTACGCTTTGTGATTCATATCGCCGCCGCAAAGGATCTTGGCGAGCTTTTTCCCGATCAGGACATCGTGATCAGAAACAAAACCGCCCTGTTTCATAGTGTGAAGAGCGAGTTTTATCGCGGCTTGGGCCGATTCACCAAGCACCAAAATGTCGGTCCGCTCGACCGGAGCGACAAAGCCTGCCGCATCGAGATTCAGCACCTCTTGTTTCGCATCTTGGATCAGCCGGTCACCATTCATCGAGATCGCATCCGAGTCCCGCAAGAATCCTGCTGACTGAGCCTCGCGGGCTGACGTGGCGACTTTGCCCATTCCGATCGTTTCGAAAGTTTTCTTGAGGAATGCGAGCGGATCAGCGTCGGGGGTCTTTGCCGCAGCGTCCATTGCCCGCATCGTCATCTCCTTGGTGCCGCATCCGGCAGGGATCAGGCCGACGCCCACTTCGACCAGGCCGATATACGTTTCAGCCGCCGCCCGCACTTTGTTGCCGTGCATTGCGATCTCACATCCACCGCCGAGTGTCAGTCCGTAGGGTGCAGTAACAACCGGTTTGGAGGAATATCGGAGACGCATCACTGTGTTTTGCAATGCTCGAACCATCATCTGGATGTCTTCCCACTCCTCTTCCTGAGCGGCAAGCAGGAGCATCATAATGTTCGCACCGGCCGAGAAATTTCCGCCCTGATTGCCGACGACGAGACCCTTGAAATTCTTTTCAACTTCATCGAGTGCAAAATTCATCATCGCTACCGTGTCGCCGCCGATCGAATTCATCTTGGAGTGAAATTCGAGACACGCGACGCCATCGCCGATATCGATAAATGAAGCTCCAGGGTTAGATTTGATGACGCCGGTCTGTTCCTTGATGTCCTTTAGGATCAGAACGCCGGGCCGAACGGGCATAGGTTTGTACGTATCGGTAACGAAATCGTAGTAAGAGTGATGGCCGCCGTCATTCTTATAGAATGTCGTTGCACCGGAGGCCAGCATTTTTTCGACGTTCGCGGGAATAGCCTGACCCTCAGAGCGCATTCGTTCTACAGACTCAACGACACCTATAGCGTCCCAAGCCTCAAAAACTCCGATCTCCCAGCCAAATCCCCACTTGATCGCGTTATCGATCTCGACGATCGTGTCGGCGATCTCCGGGATTCGATTGGCAGCATACCGCGAGATGCGCGAGGTTGTTTTCCAGAGGAATTCGCCGACGCGATCCTTACCCCACACGAGTGCCTTAACGCGCTTTGCCCGATCATCAATGGACTTGGCGGCATCGAGCGACGGAAATTTCGTCTTAACCTGCGGTTTGTACTCGAAGGTGGCCAGGTCGAGTTCGAGAATAATTCGTTTGCCGTCAGCGTCTTTCGATTTTTTGTAAAATCCGCCGCCGGTCTTATCACCAAGTAGTTTTTTGTCGAGCAATGTCTGGATCAGTTCCGGCAGGCGAAAGACTTCGCGGTCCTCGTCGTCGGGCACGGCGGGATACAAGTTGTTGGTGACGTGAGCCGTAACATCGAGACCGACCAGGTCCGAGGTGCGGAACGTTGCCGATGATGCGTGGCCGATCGCTTTGCCGGTCATCTGGTCAATCTCGGTCGGTGTCCAACCGCCGGCGATCATCTCGTGGATGGTCGCCATCATCCCAAAAACACCGATGCGGTTAGCAATAAAATTTGGCCGATCCTTTGCCGGCACAACGCCTTTCCCCAACCGCTGATCTAAGAATCCCGTGATCCCACAGGCGATCTCACCGCTGGTCTTTGAGCCGGGAATAACCTCGACGAGCTTCATATATCGAGGTGGGTTAAAGAAGTGGATGCCGACGAAATGGGCTTTGAAATCATCCGAAAATGGCTCGGCGATCGAGTCGATCGGGATGCCGCTTGTGTTTGAAGCGATCACGGCACCGGGCTTTCGATACTTATCGACTTCCGCAAAAAGCTTGTGTTTAATATCTAGATTCTCGACAACCGCCTCGATGACAAAGTCACAGTCTTTGAGCTTTACCAGATCATCGGTAAAGTTGCCCGTGGTAATCAACTTGGCATTATCGTCGAGCATAAACGGAGCCGGCTTGAGCTTTTTGGCAGCTGCAAACAGGGAATCGACAATACGATTGCGCACCTGCGGCGACTCGAGTGTCAAGCCCTTTTTCTCCTCATCGGCAGTCAACTCCTGCGGGGCGATATCAAGAAGCAGCGTCGGGATACCCGCATTCGAAAGATGTGCGGCAATGCCCGCTCCCATTGTTCCCGCGCCTAAAACGGCGGCTTTTGCGATATTCATAATAATAAATGACCTTTTAAGTCTGACGATCCAAATTCTATTTATTATAACTGAATGAACGTTCATTCAGCAAGCGCAAATTGGTAGGGTAGCTCTCAATTTCCGGCGATCACCCGCTGACAAAACGCCCCGCGGCCATATCGACAGCGAGAACTGAACCCTTTTGATCAAATGATGTGGGCAACTGATTGGGCGTACACCTATACATTGCGACACAACTTAAACAGAAAAGTCAGCTAATCGCCCTAGTATTGCTGAGCTCAAACGAAGTATGCAGAGTATAATGTCAACCAATTGTGTATCAGCGGCATCTATTTTCTGAGAGCTACGAGTTGAGGAAAGCTATGAAGAGATCTGTTTTTAGTTTGTTTTTGATCGCGGTGACGGCCGTCTTCACTGTGGGACAAGGGACGACGATTGTCCGGAAGGAATTGGCCCCGGCCGAGATAGCACGCATTATCAAGAAAGTGTCGGAAAACGAATCTGCATTTCGTGAGGCTCTCAAGGATTATGTATTCACGAGGCGGGCATCGATGAGTAATATTGGTCTCGGTGGGCAGGTCACCGGCACTTATCGGCGAGATTCGTTTATGACTTTCAATGCGGACGGCGGACGATTCGAAAAGATATTGTTTGCCCCGATCTCGACACTTACGGAAATGACCGTTACCCCGGAGGATCTTGAGGACCTCGGCGGTGTTAATCCCTTTGCTCTTGAACCATACGCGATCCCTCAATACAATTTTAATTTTCAAGGCGTTGAACGTATAGACGATTATGACCTATATGTTTTTGATGTCGCCCCTAAGGTGATCCCCGATCCAAAAAAGTCCAAACAGCGACTGTTCGTCGGCCGCATTTGGGTCGATATTCAGGATCTTATGATCTTGAAGTCGAAGGGTAAAGCCGTACCGGAAACCAAACAAAACAAATTTCCGATAGTTGAGACGACCCGTGAGCAGATAGACGGCAAATACTGGTTTCCGGTGGACGCCAGATCGGATGATGATCTCGTTTTTGACAGCGGGCAGGTGGTCAAACTCCGGATGCGGGTAAAATACTCGGATTACAAGGTTGGCCGCACTGATGTCAGGATCCTCGACGATGTTGCTGATCCGGAAACAAAACCGACCCCATCGCCGACCCCAAAGAAGCCTGGATAGGTTGCCGATATACTACGGCTTCGCGAGCTCGTGAGCGATGGACGATCTCGTTGCCTTAATGAGTTCCGGGATCGCATCGGCGTCTAGGCCGTCAGTTTCGATGGCGGGAAGCAGCACCATCTCTATTTCGCCGGCGTAGGCTACGCCGGTTTTTTTGCCCATCATCCAGTCAGTATTTTTGATCGCAACCGGAATGATCGGCGAGTTGGTTTGCAGTGCAAGGTGAAATGCACCTTTCTTAAATGGCAGTAACTCACCCGGCATTGCCCTCGTGCCTTCGACAAATACACCGAAAGAATAGCCGTCAGCCATTACCCGGCGAGCCTTTTCCATCGACCGCATCGCTCGCTCGGCATTCGAACGGTCAATTGCGATAATATTCACAAAGTTCATACCCTGACCGAGCACCGGCACTTTGAGCAATTCGCGTTTGGCAACAAGACCCATCTTCCTCCCGGCAAAAAAGAAGAGTGTGGCGGTGTCGAGATAGGAGCGGTGATTTGAAACGAAAACGTAATTTCTGTCGCCGTCGAGATTTTCGCTACCGCGAACCTTGACCTTTGCTCCGCACGCTCTGAGCCAAGTCCGAGCCCCCCAAGCCGTGAACGGGTAAAACCAGATGCGGCGATCAATGATAAACAGAAATAACATCACCGGCGTGGCGATCAATAGTAAGAGCGTGCCGGCGACGAACCAACTCCACCAATATCTTATTTTCCCGGACAGGCGCGATTTGTTAGAATCTTTGATGGGAAACGACAATTTTTTATTATCGATTATAGCTTTCTCGAGTTCCGCGGAGATATTCTCGCGGGCCATTCGTGTTTTGGCCGGAGTTTCGGTCATCGGTGTTATTCAAAGTTCAAAAATATGAAAATCGTGTTTACTAGCTCTAGGTTTCTGCGACTCAGCGGTCTGATTTTACTATTTTCGCTCTCAATTGTCGCTCAGATACCCAGTCCGAAGTCGGTCCTTGGCTTTGAGCCTACAGACGACAAAACGATCGCCGATTGGAGCCAGATAGTCGACTATTTTGGAAAACTCGGCAAGGCGAGCCCAAAGGTGGAGGTCCGTGAGGTCGGTAGATCGACCAATGGGAGTCCGCTGATCGTGGCATTCATCTCGTCAGCGGACAATATCAGAAACCTTGAAAAGTACCGCCGGATCAACGCGAAACTTGCGGATCCGCGCACGATCAAAGGCGAGTCGGAACTTGCAGGCCTGATACGCGACGGTAAGACCGTTGTGTCGATATCGTGTTCGATACACTCGACCGAGATCGTCGCATCGCAAATGTCGATGAATCTCGCCTACCAACTTGCGACCGCAACAGACGCCGAGACCAAGGAAATACTCGATGACACGATACTTTTACTTATACCGTCCTCCAATCCGGACGGCGTTAAGATCGTTGCCGATTGGTATCGAAAGACGCTCGGCACCAAGAGCGAGGGAACATCGCCGCCGGAGTTGTACCACCATTATGCCGGCCACGACAACAATCGCGATTGGTTTATGCTCAATCTGGTCGAGACACAAGCCATCACCAAGCTTTACTGGCAGCAATGGTTTCCGCAATTTGTGTATGACGTACATCAGCAGGGGCAAAATGCTTCTAGATTCATCATCCCGCCATTTTTCGACCCGCCAAATCCGAGAGTTTCGCCGTCGATCCTCCGCGAGGTCGGCCTGGTCGGATATAAAATGGCCGCTGACCTGCAGGCCAATGGCGTCGCTGGTGTCGCGACAAATTCGACATATGATACGTGGTGGCACGGCGGATTTCGTTCGGCCCCTTATTACCACAATTCGATCGGAATTTTATCGGAGGCCGCAAGCGTTAGCCTGATGACGCCGATAACCGTCAAAAAGGAAGATCTTGCGCGAAATCGATTTACGCGCGGATTGCCCAACCTCTTAGAAACCGCCACCAATTATCCTGAAACGTGGGAAGGCGGACTGTGGCGTCCCGTCGATATTGCCAATATCGAAATGACGGCATCACGGAGTTTGCTGCAGATGGCGGCAAAATTTCGGCCGCGATATTTACGTAATTTTTACGATTACGGAAAAGCCAATTTAGTAAAGCAGCCCGATGAACCGCAGGCCTATATTATCTCGGCGGGCCAGCCAAATGCCGAGGCCGTCGCCCGATTGATCGAGATCCTGATGGCTCAGGGCGTCGATGTCTATCAGATGACAAAGGAACTGTGGGTGAAGGTAACGCCGAACGTCGATTTTCACGAAACTCCACTTGGCGGATATCTAGTATTCGTCAATCAGCCTCAAAAAAACAATATTCTTAGTTTGTTTGAGAAACAAGTCTATCCGCATCGACTGTTGCCTAACGGCGAAGCTGAGCCTCCGTATGATGTCGCGGGATGGACTCTGCCGCTGCAGATGGGCGTGGCGTATGACGCGGCGTGGGACATTCGCGATATGGAAAAAGACACCGCGACGCTCAAGCGACTAACCAATATCAATCAGGCTCGAGCCGCATTGGGGCTAAATCAAACCGGCACGCCATTCAAGGGCGTCAAATATCCGCTCAGAAGCACACCGCAGATCGCTCTGTACCGCGGATCGACGGGCTCGATGGACGAAGGTTGGACAAGACTGATGCTCGACACTTTTGGCATTGCTTATCGCCGGTTGTCTGACGCCGATGCCCGGTCCGGCAATTTTGTCTGTGGGCAGACGATGTCCTCCGGCGGCGGGGTAAACTGCGACGCTGTGATCTTGCCGGCCGACAGTGGAAACACTATCGTCAAGGGATTGAGTCCGGAGAGATATCCCGCCGAATTTGCGGGCGGCATAGGCGATGAGGGCGTCGATAACCTCAAGAAATACGTCACTGAAGGAGGTAAACTGATCTGTTTTGACGACTCGTGTGACTTGGTCATCAAGACATTTGGATTGCCGATCAAAAACGTCCTCAGCGGACTAAAGCGGAGCGAATTTTATAATCCCGGATCGATCGTACAGCTTGCGGTTGACAACAAAAGCAAGCTCGGCAATGGGTTCGGTACTGAGGTAGCCGCGTATTTCTCAAACAGTTCTGCATACGAGGTTGCATCCGATGCGGGTGCCACGATCGTCGCCCGATATGCCTCGAAGGACGCTCTTTTGTCTGGATGGATGCTCGGTGAAAAATTCTTGAATGACAAGGCCGCCCTGGTCGAGGTCACAGTTGGAAAGGGCAAGATCGTGCTATTCGCATTTCGACCGCAGCATCGCGGACAGTCCTGGGCAACATTTCCGTTCATCTTTAACGCATTGGAAAAGTAAGTTCGTACGAATAGAGTTTTGGTAAGATTAGTCTATGAAGTATTTTCGCAAGTCGCTATTGGTGTTTTGGACAGCGGTATTGAGTTCAACCGTGATGGCATCGGGTGAATCTGAGTTGTTCAAGTTGGCGGGTGAACCGCTGATACGGATCGGCCTTTCGACAAATTCGGGGTCGGTAACGATCACAACGGCCGACTCGTCGTTGGTCTCCGTCAGCCCCGACGAACAGAGCAAGTTTTTGGCGACTAATCGAGTGACTGTTTCTGCAAGAGCGTACCGAGCGCCGGAGATCGAGAATTATCGTATCGAATTCCAAAATCTGCCGACGCAGAACGAAGCGACAACACTTGCCAGAGAAATACGCGATGCTACGGGCGAGACCGCGTTTGCGAGTATCGACACGCCGACCAATACTTGGAAGGTATGGGTCGGATCGATCAAAGATTCGATCATCGATGCCGACGAACTAAAGGCCAAACTAGCGGAAAACGGATTTGATGACGCAGTTACGATAACCGAGAAAAAGACGGCCGTGTCATCTGATGCCATTGCTCTGTCTCAACAAATAAAGACACAGGGAGCGAGTGAGGTCCGAAGTTTGATCAAGACTACGGGTTCGGCGAACCCGATGGTTACGGGAAGTGTCGATCCGAATCTGCGCGAGGTCATCGTCAATACACCGGTAGCTGCAGCAAGTTTCCGTTCGCTGAAATCCGTGGCCTTCGGTTCGCTGAATGAACGTGCTAATCCCGTTCGGCTCAACGGCAAGGCTTATCGAGGAAAGATCGAGGTTTTTGTCAATGCAAAGGGCGGCCTCACCGTGGTCAACGTTGTACCGCTCGAAGAATATCTGCTCGGCGTGGTGCCTAGTGAACTGGGATTGCCGGCGATCGAGGCTCAAAAGGCTCAGGCTGTCGCTGCCCGAACCTATGCGGTCGCCAATATCGGCGGCTACGGCAAGCAAGGCTTTGATATGGTGCCGACGATCTCGTCTCAGGTCTATAAGGGCGTTTCCATCGAAACCAAGATGGGCACGCAGGCCGTTAGGGAGACCCGCGGAATGGTGGCGACATATCAGGGCAAGCCGATAATGGCCTATTACACATCGACTTGCGGCGGCCGTACTGAGAGTAGTGAGAATATTTTCGATCACGCCGAACCTTATTTAGTCGGTGTCGAATGCTCGCTCGAGGGCCATCGGCATTTCGAGCCGTTTTTGATCAAAACGAACCGAGCTTTGTCTGATATTCGCGACGAAGGAAACCTGGAACTTGTACGCCTGATGTCAAAATTGGCTGTAAACGGCTTTCAACTTTCGGCCGGTCAGATGACCGACGATTGGTTTGATAGTGTTCCGACCGAAAGTGAGATGTCGAATTGGCTTGGTAACCTAGCAGTTAAATTCGGTAAACCGAGTCCAATCGTAAACCGCGAAACCGCTAAGCCGGCTGAACTGGCCAAGGCCCTGGCCGGCCTGATATACGCGCCTGGCTATGCGGATACGATGCTGACCGAATCGGACATCAATTATAACCTCGCGATCGTTGATGCGGCTGAAATACCTCGCGAACGCCGGGCTGAGATCGCGTTGTTGCTTCGCGACGGATATTTTTCGCTTAATCCTGACCTTACGTTTCGCCCGAATATGCCTCTGACGCGGGGCCGAGTGCTGCGCCTTATTCGCAAGATATACGAAAAGAAAAAATGGATGCCGGAAATGCAGACCGCAACTGCCGGCACCAGCGTTGACGGTAAACTGATGCTTCGTAGCGGTAAGACCGATCGTCCGCTGGCAATTCGGCCGGATATATTTCTGTTTCGAGGCTTTGGGGGCACATTTTATCCCGTTCGCGAGGTCGCACTGCTCGGCGGTGAGAAATTGAGTTACCAATTGGATGCTCTCGGCGCCGTTAAGTATCTGGAGGTCGAACCGACGGACAGCCCGACGACCGCCGAGCGAATGTCACCCTGGACGCTCTGGAACAAATCCGCATCCGCAGGCGATGTTCAATCCCGCCTCTCGCGCTATGTCCGAGGTATCGGCACTTTATACGATGTGAATATCAAAAAAGTCGGCTACTCCCGCCGTCCGATCGAACTTGAGATAGTCGGTTCAAATGGTATCAAAACACTCAAAGGCGGCAAGATACGATCAGCACTGCGTCTACCTGAACAGCTTTTTGTGATGAACAAACGATATTCAGGCAGCACGGTTGCGAGCTATACGTTCACCGGACGAGGTTGGGGTCACGGTGTCGGTATGTGCCAATTCGGAGCATTTGGCCTGGCGAAAATGGGCGTTAAGTACGATGAGATCATCAAGCATTACTACACGGGCGTCGAACTGACCAGATCGTACTAAACCGACGGAAAGGGAGTAAATTCAGATCTAATTCGAGACCCTGATAGCCCCAAAGACGTGTGAAATGCAATTACGCCCGAGCCCACTCTTGCCGCATCGCCTTACCGAGTCCGAAATAGCTGCAAATTAGGATGTATTCCCGGTCGCGGTTGCCAGCGGCATTTGCCACCAACTATGAGACCCAGATTTGAATTGCTCGCGGCCAGCGACTATATTTGGCAAATGCGGTTCTTACTTGCCATTGCGGTTATATTTACAGCTCTGTCTTTCAATTCGTTTAGCCAGACGTCGCGTGCTGAAAAGGTCGAACTCGGATCGAACACTGCCAAGAACGGCTTTAAGAACGAAGACGAGATCCGCGACAAGTTCAATAATTGGAAAACGGACAGTGAAGCACGGATCTGGCTCGGGGCAATGGGCTTTAAGCTGACCGAGGTTGAAGCCGTCGCAGCCACCAAACCCCACGGCGAAAAAGCAGACGTAGAGATCGTGGTGACAACCAAGACCGGCGAACGAAAAGAGGGCATTTCTATCAAACTTGTCTCGAGCCCCAACGGCTTTAACCAGATCGACAAACGCTGGCTCGCACATTACGTGAAAATGTGGAAGATACCCGCAGATGTCGAAGCCGCTCTAAAACTATTTGTAGGTGAAACGCCGCCGACAAAGGCAGGACGATCGGCCGACCGAATGTTCTTAAACGAACTAGACGCCGCAACACAAAAAGCCGTCATTGATTTCTTTACGGCTAACAAAGATATGATCGTCTCAGACCTGTTCTCAGGTGACGGCATTCACGCCGCGGGGTGGATGATGGTTGCCTTAAAATCGAGCGAAAAACCACGTTGGGTTTTGCGAAATGATGAATACGCGATGAAATTCTTTAGTTCGGGCCCTGTTGAAATGACGCGAAACGGCAACCTTAAGATCGGGCGTATCACCGTCCAACGCAAAGGCGGCGACGGCGGCCGCGATTCTGCCAAGATGCTCCAATTCAAGATCAATCCGGCGTTGCTATTTGAAGGAAAATAGCGTTCGATCTACTTCTTTTCGAATGAATAGATGAATTCGTAAAGGTGCTTGCCGCCCTCGATGATGATCTTCATCTTTCCGGCAAGACCAACCAGTTCATCCGTGCCCGAATCAGGAACGACTTCCACATTTAGGACGTAAACACCGCCCTTTTGCATCGTGCCGCTGTGCATCAGCATAAAGCTTCCCTTCTTGCCATCGAGCTTGCCCGTTACCTTTTCGAGAGCGACATAAGCACCCGAGCCTTCCGTTTCGGTTTGTGCTCCCATCATTTGCCCCAGACTGACTGCGTCGATGTCGCCTTGATATTTCTTGTCCAGAAACAGTCTCCCGAATGGACCGGCGGCCGCGTCGTCCACCGGCTGAGGAATAGCTTTTACATCAAAGGTACCTTTCGCTGTCATAGTTTTGGGCTTAATATGTTTAACAGATTGCGGCCAGACTGCGGTTGCGGCAAATATAGAAAGCGCGACCGTCATCAATATCAATTTCAATATATCCACCAATGAATTTAGAATATGATTCACCTAGAGGTTCTCTATGAAATTTACAAAGAGCCAGATCACCGGAGCTACGATCGTGCTCGCGATAATACTGGCCCTTGCATTGATCAGAACATACTTGATCTAATTGTCGAGTTTGGCATCCATCGTGATCTCGGCGTTGAAGAGCTTTGACACGGGGCAGCCTGACTTGGCATTTTCCGCAGCAGTCTGGAACGCGGCATCATCGGCGCCGGGAATCTTGGCGGTCACGTCGAGATGGATCTTTGTGATCGTGAACCCGGAATCGAGTTTTTCGATCCGTACTGACGAGGTGGTACTGATGCTGTCTGCCGTCAGTCCGGCCGCACCCAATTGCCCCGACAGAGCCATCGAGAAACAACCCGCGTGGGCCGCCGCGATCAACTCCTCGGGGTTGGTCCCGGCTCCATCCTCAAATCGAGTACTAAATGAATACTGTGTGTCCTTGAGCACACCACTTTCGGTCGAGATCTTGCCAACACCGTCCTTGATCCCGCCACTCCACTCCGCCGATGCTTTTCTTAACATAAGTTTCTCCTTGCAATTTGTTGTATTTGTTAATTTTAGCACGAAACCGCGGGCTACGGAGAGGTTGCCCGAAATGTTGCGAGTGGGAGGGGCAATTTATGGACTGAAGAACAATAAGGATCAAGGCCCCTGTGGGCCTTGATAAGTGATGTGGGCCAAGTGCGAAGTAGATAAACGAGGTGAGTCAATGAGCTTCTTCGGCGGCGGCCGGCCGAAATATTAGAATTAGCGCAGCGATGATTACCAACAGCATTATTGAGGCAGTGTATCGGCTTAGCTCGAGTCCGCCGTGGTCGAGTGGTTTATCGAGGAAATCGCCGACGACCGCGCCGAGCGGCCTTGTCAGAATAAAGGCGATCCAAAACAAAATAGTTCGCGACACGTTGGTCCAAAAATACAATGCGACAAGGATCGCCAATGCACCGCCAAAAACGGCTGCGGCACCAAGATATCCGAGATCGGCGGTGTCGGCAAACCAATCACCGAGTGCGGTTCCAAGCGTTTGCGAAAACATAATCGTTACCCAATAGAAGATTTCGACCTTTGGCGTATTCACCGTGTCGACGGAGATGCTGCCGGTGGCCCGGCGCCACGTCAACAGCGACGCAACAACGAGAGTCAACAATATTGTGGAACCGCCGGTGTACCCGATGCCGATTGACCGCGTCACATAATCGGCGAGTGTTGTGCCAACCGTGGTCGTAGCGACGATCGTAAGCCAGTAAAGGAAGGGGTGGAATCTTTTTGCCTTGATCTGGATTATGACCAGGACGATAAAAATGGCACCAAAGATCGCGGTGCCGATAAGGTAGCCAAAGCCGCTTGCTTCGGCGGTCGTTTCGCCAAGCCAAGACATTGTTACGGCATCGCCGCCGGTTTCGCCTAGCGTCGTCGCGAGGATCTTTATGATCCAGAATAATAGCGTTACCTGCGGAACCTTGCTGATAATCTCTGACCTTGTATTGTCCATTGCTGTTCCCCTCGTTTCCAAAGAACCAATTATTGTCCGGTATCGTCACCAATTGCAGGAGATTGCGGAAATACCAAGATCATCACGGCGATCAATACGAGAAATACACCTGAAGCCGCAAATCGGTTGATCTCCATACCTCCGGCGGCTGGCGACTTGTCTAAAAGATTCCCCACCACCGCCCCGAATGGTCGGGTGAGGATAAAGGCTGCCCAGAATATCCCCGGGCGTGAAAGGCCGCTAAAGCGATGTAGAGCGTAAAGCACCAAGAGTGCGATTGCGAATATGAAAGCGGAGCCGAGGTAACCAAAGCCGGCGGTGTCCGCAAACCAGTCGCCGAGGGCGGTTCCTAAGGTCTGTGAAAAGGTTATAGTCAACCAATAGAATAACTCCGTCTTTACGGACGAAACGCTCCCGATAGAAATCGTTCCGGTTGAGAAACGCCAGATTGCCAGCGTCGCCAATACTGCAAATAGTAGTAGCACCGAGCCGCCTGAGTAGCCAATTCCGAGATCACGGGTCACTAGATCCGCCGTCGTGGTTCCGACGGTAGTCGAAGCGATGATCGCAAACCAATACAAAGCGGGATGGAACTTTGTCGCCTTTATTTGAGCAATGACCGAAATTACGAATATGACTGCGAGAATCGCCGTACTCGCCAAATAGCCCCAGTTCAAGGACATCGAAAAAGCATTGCCGCCAATCTCGCCGAGTGTAGTTGCGAATAGTTTAATTATCCAGAAGCCGAGGGTGACGGCCGGAACCTTGCTGAGAACATTCGATTTTGTCTCGTCCACGGATTGCTCCCTTAATTTTGAGGTTGATTGATAGTGAGTGAAGGGTTCGCGGTTCCATTGTGAGGAACCACGAACCGCAAATAAATGAAATGCCTAGGGCTTCTTTTTCGCGTCTTCTTTCTTCTCTTTAGCCTCAGCAGCAGCGTTTTCTTCTTCGACCTTTATGACCTTGCCGGTTTTTGCATCGACCCAAACCTCGCTGATCGTTCCTCGGTCGTTCCGTATGTCGAAGGAATAGACGAGCTTGCCTTTTTCCTTTTCGAGTTCCTCACCCTCGACTTTTCCCGGAGCTTTTTGCAACGCCGTTGCTCTGGCCGCCGCAAGGCTTATTTTTGCTTTCTTTGCGTGCTTCGTACTCGTCTTTTCCTCTTTCTCCTGTGCAAAGGTGGTCGTCGTCGAAACGACGACGATACCGGCCAAAAGTGTCAGTGAGAGAGTTAATTGTGCTAGAGCTTTCGTATTAAATTTCATAAAAATTCTCCTATTTGTATTCTCGCTCACGGCTGATTTCCGCGAGTCCACAGACAGGTTAACAAGTGCAAGATGAACGTAGGATTAAACCCCCTTAGCGAACTATGCGATCCGAGGCCTGATCCGAAAAAGTCCGGATAATGGGGCGATCGGCACCTTCAGACTGCTCTCCATTCCGCTCTTCGAACTCAGCGATCATTTCGTCATATAGTGCAAACAATCGGTCTGTGGCAAGTCCCCACGAATTGTCTCTTGCGGTAGTTACGGCGTTTTCTGTGCGGCGGGTTCGTTCCGCATCGTTGCATAGAATCTCCTGAATTGCCGTCACGTATTGTTCCGGAGCCGGGCCGACCAGCCAGGCGTTGTCAGAACTCGCGTATGACATTACGCCGCCGGTGTTTGGCAGAACGACCGGCAAGTTAGCCGCCATCGCCTCAAGCGGGCCGATCCCAAAAGGCTCACAAGGGTTTGGATGAAAAAATGCATCGCTATTTGCGTAGACCTCGGCCAGTTTAGTTTTGTCAGCCAAATGGCCCATCATCTTGAATTGTCCGGGCGTGAGCCTGTTTAGCTCATCTTCGAGCCAGTCGGAGAGCGGGCCGCTTCCCAATATCAATAGCCGGTATTTACCCTGATTGGCCGAACACAGATCGGAGCCCTGAAGTAGTTGAAAGATGGTCGGAATTAACGATATGTTTTTCTCCGGAGATATTCGCCCTGCGTATAGAATGACCCTGGCGTCCTCCGGGAAACCGGCATCGATAAGCAGCTGTCGGCGAACTTTGTCGTTTCGCTGATATGAGTTGTAAAATTGAAAATCTGCCCCACAATTGCTGACTTTGACGTCGCCCGTCGAGCGAAGTGCTCCTGCATTCAGCTTTCGCGAACAAAAGTTCGAGAAGACCTCGGCATACGACAGCGGACTCGGACTCGGCGTTAATCCGGCAGTTAGCTCACCCGCGGTATAATTGGAGTTTGCGATATGGTAGTCGAACATCGGCAGAATATAATTTCGTACCAACTGACGCGAAAACCAATTGAAAAATTTACCCTTTGAGACGAACGCACGAAGATTGTCGTCCATACGCTCGTGCGAGAAATGGATCAGCACCGGCCTGCCGACTTCTTTGAAATGGCCCGTCCTTATGACACCCGCGAGCAGAGAAAGCAGATACTTTTCGCCGATCTCGATTATGTCCGGCTTCTCGGCTGAGAGTATTTCGCGGATCGGGGTTCCCGTCTGAAGATAGTTTAGCGGGGTGAGTAATCGGTACCGGTTATCAATTACAGGTGATTTGAAGGCCTTTACATAATATATGCGCCCGAAATCACCGACCTCCTCGACGGTACTGTTCTCGCCCGGGACGATTAGCCGAACACATCGATGGTGCCGGTTAGCGGCCTCAAGTAGCTTGTTGTAAAAGGTGCTGATACCGCCCGAATCTTTATGATAGTAATTTGTAATATGGACAGACTTTGGCGATCTTTCAACCATAATGGTTTCCTTGCTCCGACGGTCTTAAACTGACGATCCATCATCACATTAGCAGAGTAAAGATGAACTTATGATTAACAAGGTCGGCTCTGGCTATTTTATTTTGCTTGTGGGAATCGGACAGTAAATGACGTGCCGGACTTGTCCGATCGTTCCAGAACCAATTCGGCATCGTGTATCTCGCTGATCCACTTTGAAATGGCCAGTCCGAGTCCGGCACCGCTGGTCGAAGATTCGTTGCCTCGCTGCCTTCCCTTATCGGCGCGATAGAAACGTCCGAAGATCTCAGCTTGCTCATCGGCGGGAATTTGCGGGCCGGTGTTGGTAACGGTTAGATGTTGATCCTTGGTCGTTATAGAAATGCGGCCATTATCGTGGTTATACTTGACGGCATTGTCGAGAAGGTTTATCAACAGCCGTCGAAGCAGCGATTCGTCACCCGTTACGAGCATTTCGTTGGCAACAAATTCGATTCCGATATTTCGCTTGTCTGCCAGGGTTCGGATCGAATGTACACATTCGCCGGCAATTTCGTCGAGATAGACTTCCGAAAAATTTACCGCGAAATTTCCCGAATCTGCCCGGGCAAGTGTGAATAGATCTTCGACGATACGTGTCAAACGCTTGCTCTCATCGTGTACGATCGATAGAGATTCCTGATACTCTGCAGCGGTTCTCTCGGACTTGCTAAGGGCAACTTCAGATTCACCTCGAACGATGGCAAGGGGAGTTCGCAACTCGTGTGAGGCATCCGCCATAAATCGCCGCTGCTGCTCAAAAGACTTGTCCAAACGATCTAACAGATCATTAAATACGGTGGCGAGATTGCCGAGTTCATCTTTTCTATTTATGACCGGTAATCGCTCGTGTAAATTCTGCGATGTTATCAAATTGGCTCGAGCACTCATTTGCTGAATTGGGCGAAAACTGCGGCGAGCGACAAAATACCCGCCGATTCCAGCTAACAAAAGAGCAATCGGGGCAACGATCAATAGCGTGTATCTGAGGCGGGCTTCGAGCTCGAGGCTATCGCCTAACGGGTGAAAAACAAATAGGTGAAAAGTGTTTCCATCGATCTGAAACGAGTGTTGAAAAACACGATAAGGCTCATCCTTTATTACGTGATCCACGAATGATTCAGGCATTCCGCTTTTCAAGTCGTTCGGAAAGTCGAAGTCGATAGTCTTACCAATTAGTTTTTCGTTGCTCGATATAACCGCGAATCGGTAGTCGCGAAAGCGGAATGCGTCCATTGCCTCAGCAATACTCTCTGACGGCTGTTGCTTCCGTTCTTCGTCGCTTTGTTCGGCATCGACCCCGATGACAAAATTCTTAGCCATCTCAACCAAATTGGCATCGGTGTCTGAGCGCAAAGCACGGACAAATGACAAATACACGAGCGCGCTGAAGGCGATGATCACCAGAGCCAAGGCGAATGTGTACCACAGCGTCAGCTTGACTCTGATAGAACTAAACATCGTCAAGTATGTAACCGGCGCCGCGTCGTGTGCGGATCAATTGAATCGGAAAACCTTCGTCCATTTTTGTTCGCAGGCGTTTGACATAAACCTCTATCAGATTTGAAAAGGCGTCAAAATTATCGTCCCAAACGTGTGTCGAAATCGCTTCGCGTCCAACAACTTTTCCTCTGTTAATAGCAAGAAATTCGAGAAGTGCGTACTCTTTCGACGTCAACTCGATCCGTGTTCCGCATCGACAAACTCGTTGTGATATTGTGTCGATCTCAAGATCAGCGACAACGATCTTGGGTGATCTGATCTCACTATGCCGTCGCGACAAGGCTCGGAGACGAGCAAGCAATTCGCGAAATTCAAAGGGCTTGGTAAGGTAATCGTCCGCACCGTGATCGAGCCCGATGATCTTATCATCGACCGCGTCGCGTGCCGTGAGCATCAAAATGGGTGCCCGGTTGCCAGTTTCTCTCAATTGTCGACACACATCGAAACCGTCCTTACGTGGGAGATTTACATCGAGGATGATCAGGTCGTAATCGTTTATTTCGGCTTGATATAGTCCGTCCTCACCATCTCCTGCAACATCGACGGCATACGCACTTTCACGCAAACCCTTAGCAACAAAACCAGCGATTCGAAAATCATCCTCGACCAAAAGTACACGCATCGTCTTCAGCCTACAGTAACCTAGATTAACAGAAGATGAAAATACGATCGTTTAGTTGGGCGCGGGCGGAGCAGCGATCTCAAAAGAGAGAAATATTTGCGGAGCACTCACCCGGGCCTTAAGAAATTCGGTGATGCGGGTTCGGTCGGCCGGCTCGATCTTTGCCGTTGACGTGATGATCGCGATCCACACCGGAGTTTGTTCGGAGTCGCTGTTTTGGACGACTCGTTGCACTGCACACGAACTTATGGACGGATATTGTGCTTTCAACTCGTCAAATATCTGTTTGCCGAGCGATCTCTCGGTGTCGATCGACGCTGCCTTATCCTTTAGGGACTTGAGTTCCTTTTCCTTTTCGTTCAACACGGCTTCGAATTGCTTTGATCGCTCATCATCTTTTGTGCCATTGAGGATCGCAAATCCCTGTTTTATCTCCAGCTTAGTAGATGTCAGGTCGTACTTTTCGAGTTTTGAACGCAATTCGTCGATCGCACTCTCCGAAATGATCTCGCCGCCATATGTCAGCAGAATCGTTTGAGATTTGTAATCGATTGATTTCTTTAGCAAATAGTCATTAGGAAATATAGCTTCCTTTTCAATGAATTGATCTGCTCGTTGGCGAAAACGATTTTGTTGAACGATGTCGTATCCAAAATAGATGCTTGGCAGCAGTGTCAAAAGGACGACGCCGTAAACGATGCGTTTGGCCATCACTTCGTCGCCGGCGTTTTCGAGATGCTTGCGCGGGAATTGTAAAAATCGAGTCGTCACGAGCGTCGCAAGTGCGATAAATACTGTGTTGATAACGAACAAATAGAGTGCACCGGTAAAATAGGCGAAATTCCAATTCGCCACACCATATCCGGCAGTGCAGAGCGGCGGCATCAGCGCGGTTGCGATAGCGACGCCGGGGATTACGTTACCCTTTTGCTTACTCGACATCGCCAAAATACCGGCCAACCCGCCAAACAGGGCTATCAGAACGTCATAGATGTTAGGCGATGTTCGGGCAAGTATCTCGGACGAAGCGTCGTTGATCGGCGACAGCAAAAAATAGATCGTCGAGGTAACCAGACCGACGATGAGTGCAAATCCATAATTGAAAATGGCTTTTTTCAGTAGCTGAAGGTCATTGATCGCCATCCCCATTCCGAGGCCCATTATAGGCCCCATCAAAGGCGATACGAGCATCGCGCCGATGACGACCGCAGTTGAGTTTACGTTTAGGCCGAGCGACGCTATAAAGATCGCAAAAACGAGGATCCACAGATTAGTGCCGCTAAAGGCAACTCCTATTTCGACGTTCTCAATGACAACGTCGAAATCTTCTTTTTCGTGCCTCAGGCTAAATGCTCTCAATATTCGATTCATACGGTTACCGGATTGCCAATAAACCCGCTATCGGTCCAACGCTATCATCCGATAATACCAATGTTCCGTCAAAACTCCGTGCTTCGAGCGGGCATTGTTCACGAAGAATACGAGGTTGCCACAGGCCGCGATACCGCCAAAATGCTCCAATTCAAGATCAATCCCGCGCTGCTCTTTGACGCAAAATGAGATTTTCGCGAAGCCAGATCATCGGAGCCGTTGTGCTGCTCTTGTTGTTAGTAATAACTGCTGCACTCCGCATTATTTAGACGTGCCCACGTGTTGTGATGACTTGCGGACGTGTGCAGATCACCTGCGGACGTGTTGAGATAAATTACCGATGAGTCCTAGAGACTTAACGAAGGGTTGAGACGAGTTACCGATGTGCGCAGATGACTTACCGACGTGTTGAGATGACTTACGGAGGCGCGTAGATGACTTACCGACATGTTTAGACGAGTTACCGAAGTGTTTTATCTCCGCGTAGAAGTGTTCTGACGACGCGCCGACAGGTTTTTATGAAGTGCCGATGTGTTTTGTTGAGTTGCCGGAAGGTTTTGTTTGAAAACCGAAGTGTTTATTTTAGCGAAACGAAATTACAATCCTCTGCTGCTTTTTAGCCATTCTCTGTGGTTCCATTGGACACCTTGGGAACCTACCTCAAAGGATATGCACGGATCGTTTGATTGAACTAATCCAATAAGTCGGTGTCCCGTCAATAGATAGCTGTATGACCTCGAATGAATGATGTCAAGGACGATTTGGGCAATTTCCCCATCGATTTTTGCGAACTGATCGTAGTTCTTAAAAACCAAAGCTCGTCCACCTTCTTCGGGCATTTCAAGGTCGCACAAGCAGTCATTTAAAGCAGCGAGATTTCTCCCAAAGTAATCTGGAAATTTCAGTTGCTCAGCGAAAGCATCATACATCAAACCATTGTTCTCCCATTTCGAGCAGTCAAATATTTCAATCAAATAACCGAGCCCTTTTAGAGAATCGATATCTGAATCGAGAATCTCATTGCGATAATAGAGATTCATCGGGCCGTTTTGCATTAGCGCGTAATCGATCCTTTGCCAGTACTCAGGAATATCTGCAAAAATTTCCATACAGCCTCAAACGTATCAGTGCGTATCATCCATAAAAAACACTAGTTTTCCGCCGTTTGTGATGTCGGCGTAGGTTATGTAGCGGCGGTTGAGGGGTTTGCCGTTTAGTTCGACTTTGGAGACGTAGACGTTTTTGTCGGATTGGTTGCGGGCCTCGATGGAGAGGCTTTTGCCGTTTTCTAGGTGGAGGGTGGCGGTTTTTATGGCGGGGGAGCCGAGTTGGTATTGGTCGGACGCGGGGGCGACGGGGTAGAAGCCGAGGGCGGAGAACAGATACCATGCGGACATCTGACCGCAGTCGTCGTTGCCGCCGAGTCCGTCTGGCGTAGGGTGGTATTGATTTTTTAGGATCATGCGGACGCGTTCCTGCGTTTTCCACGGTGTGTCTGTCCAGTTGTAGAGATAGGCGACGTGGTGCGAGGGTTCGTTGCCGTGGATGTAGCCGCCGATGATGCCTTCGCGGGTGATGTCTTCGGTTTCGGCGAAGAACGAGTCGGGCAGGTGCATCGTGAAAAGCTCGTCGAGGTGAGCGGAGAATTTTGCACGGCCGCCCATCATCTTGATCATCTGGTCAGGGTCGTGCGGGACGTAGAGGCTGTAGTTCCAGGCGTTGCCCTCGATAAAGCCCTGGCCTTCGGTCTTGAGCGGATCGAACTTTTCATAGAATTTGCCGTCGGTCGTTTTCGGCCGTGTGAACCCGCTTGAGGTGTCGTAAACGTTTTTCCAATTCTCCGAGCGTTTGATGAACTCGTTGTAGATGTCATTGCGGTTAAGCTTTTTCGCCGCCTGAGCGATCGCCCAATCGTCGTAGGCGTATTCGAGAGTTTTCGAGACGGACGAGCCGTTTTTGTCCTCGGGCACGTAGCCGAGGTCAATGTAGTAGCCGAGGCCGTCGTAGTATCTGGTCTTCGCCGTCTGGACGGCAGCGTCGAGAGCTTTGTTTGCCTCAGTCCCTGTCAAATTACCCGTGATGATCGAATCGGCGACGACCGACACGCTGTGGTATCCGATCATGCACCAGTTTTCGTTAGCATAATGCGACCAAATGGGCAGCATATGTTCGGCGCTTTGGTCGTAATGGGCCATCATCGAGCGCACCATATCGCGGTTTCGTGTTGGCTGAATTATGTTGAACAGCGGGTGCAAGGCACGGTAAGTATCCCAGAGCGAGAAAGTGGTGTAATTGGTGAATGAGTCGTCGTTCGAAAGAACGCCCTTACTTCGTGCGGGCTTCCGCAAAGAGTTATGGACGTTTTGGTCCAGGCCTTTGTATTGGCCGTCGGTGTCCATGTAAACCGTAGGCGAAATGAACGCGTGATACATTGCCGTGTAGAAATTGGTCATCTCGCCTTTGTCGATTGTGGTGACGGCGATCTTGCTCAGCTCACGGTTCCAGGCAGCCTGGCCTTCGGATTTTACGCGTTCGAAATCCCAGTGCGGGATCTCGGCGGCCATATTCGCTTTCGCTCCTTCGGTTGAGACAGGTGAGAGGGCGAATTTTACTTTGATCTTTTCGTCCTTTTCGGTCTTGAAATCGAAATACGCACGCAGCTGTTTGCCCGCCATTTCGGGGAAGTTTTTGGTCTGGTCAAATTTTCGCCAGAAACCTTTGTAGTCTTCTTTGCCGAAATTTTTGACGCCGTAGCTCGTGAACGGTTTGGAAAATTCCATCGCGAAATAGACGGTCCGCGTGCGGGCCCAGCCGTTAGTCTGACGATAACCGACGATCGTATGATCGTTTTCGACGCGGGCGTACGTCCAGACGTTTTTGTCGTCGTAATTGTAGATGCCGTGCATCAGATCAAGGATGATGTGGGCGTTGTCCGATTTGGGGAAAGTGTATTGGTGAAAGCCGACGCGCGTTGTCGAGGTCATTTCGGCCAATATGTTGTCGTCCTCGAGCAGGACTTTATAATAGTCGGCCTCGGCGGTCTCGTTCGCGTGTGAGAACGCCGAACGAAAACCGCTCTTCGGGTCGCCCTTTACGCCGGGCGTCATTTGGAGTTCGCCGACGGTCGGCATTACCAGAAAATCGCCAAGGTCGGAGTGGCCAGTTCCGCTAAAATGCGTGTGCGAAAACCCGACGATCTCGCTGTCGTCGTAGTTGTAACCGGAGCAATATTTGTAGGTGTCTTTATTATATTTGCCGCCTATCAAATACGGCTGCTCGTCTGTGTCCGGCGACAATTGCACAGAGCCAAACGGGACGGTCGCACCGGGATACGTGTGTCCCATTTTCTGCGTGCCGATAAGCGGGTTGACGTAGCGCACGTAATTTTCGGAACGCTGTGCCGGAACTGAAAGGTACAGCAAGGCAATTAAAACGACGTGCGTGATGATTTTCATTATTTAGATCCCTTTTGATGGTCGACAAAGATCATTGTGAAGATTATTACAACAAGAATAATGAATTACTTGAAGTAGAACACGGAGAATGCAAACAGGATCTGAGCAGCAAAGTACAGCGGCAATCCCCAGATACTGTTGACGATACTCCGCTCTACAAACCGATCGCGTGCAACCGAAATATCAGAAACTGTAAAAGCTACCGCCGCAATGATGGCAATATATGAGCCGGAAGCCGCACTAACCGCCGCCGCAAGCGACGTCATTAAAACGATCGCAGCGATATATATCGGCACCGCGACCTTGTAAAACCCGTCCAGATGCGGCCATAACCAACGTAGCATCAATGCCCCAAATGCCGTCATTAAGACAAGTGCGACGCCCATCGCGGCGAGGTCGATATTCTGAAAGGCAAAAGCCACTACAAAGCCAATATGTGCAAGCAGAAATGCGGCGATCCCAGCGGTCAAAAATACACTTCGTGCCGAAAGCAGCAGGACGTCACCGACCCAACTGAAGATAAGTGCAGCCAGAATAGCTCGGCCATAAAATGTTGTCCCGGCACCATTCACGACGGCGGTCAATATAAATGCCGTGCTCGCCACGACCTTGGCGGTTGCTCGAGTCAAGTGCGACCGTCGCCATTGTCCAAATACCGAAACGACCGAACCGATCAGGCACACTGCAACTAAAATTATTGTGACTTCAGCGTTGATCATCGTCATTTCGTCCCGTGATATTATAGGCTCAGTTGTGAAAGAGAGAACAGAGCGGAGTTCAATTTATGCGATCGCAGGTCCGACGGCGTCTGGGAAGACCGCTCTTGGGGTCGAATTGGCGTTAAGGATCGGCGGCGAGGTCGTCAACTTCGATTCGGTCCAGATCTACAAGGGCATTAAACTCGCCACGGCAAAACCATCCACCGAAGAAATGCGTGGTGTGCCGCATCATCTGATCGATTACGTCGATCCGAATGTGAACTACACGGCTGCAGATTGGGCGAGCGATGCTTCGGCAAAGATCGTTGAGATCGAGGGTCGTGGCAATGTGCCGATACTAGTTGGCGGCACCGGATTTTATTTGCGGACGCTGCGTCAGCCTTTGTTCGACAGCCCAAAAACCGACGCGGCGTTGCGTGAAAAGCTGCGTGCAGAGCATAAAGAGCACGGGCCGGAATACCTTCATCAAATGCTCGCAAAGCTTGACCCGGAAGCCGCGGCGAAAATCCCTGAGCGTGATTATGCCCGCTCGATGCGTGGTCTTGAGGTTTATTATCAGACCGGAAAACCTATTTCCGAGCATCAGCCAAACCGCGAAGAGCCGCCGGAATTTGCGAAGCGAATTCGTCTGTTTGTTCTCAATCCCGATCGCAAACATCTTTATGAAAAGATAAATGTCCGGACCGAGCAGCATTTCGCATCGGGTTTGATCGACGAGGTGAAACAATTGCGCGTGGGGGGCGTTAAAGACAATACGAACGCACTCGGTGCCCACGCGTATCGGCGCGTATGTGAATATCTGAGGGGCGAACGAACACTCAGTGAAGCGATCGAAAGATCGCAGCAAGATGTCCGAAACTATGCCAAGCGGCAGTTGACCTGGTTTCGCCGGGAGCCAGGCGTTATTTGGCTGGACGGATTTGGCTCGGCTGGCGGAATGGTTGATCGGATATTGACAGATGACCCGATTTTGTCGATCGGGAAATGAAATAACTGAGGGTATCGGAATTTGTTATACTAGACGATAATTTCGGCGTTAACGGTGGTCATTTAGGCGCAACGAGGAATAAGCTATGGAAAAGCAGGCTGCTCAAAATATTCAGGACGCATTTTTGAATTCGGCAAGGCGTGAACGGATCACCGTAGTTGTACATCTGCTTCCGGGATCGACCGTATCCGGCCGTATCAAGAGTTTTGATAAGTTTTCGGTGTTGCTCGATGTTGGCGGGCCGGACGTTTTGATCTTCAAACACGCGATTTCATCCATTTCACAGGAGAGGCGTCCACAGCCTGTTCAGGCTTCTTGAAAGGAAGATTTATAACCTTTGAGGGAATCGACGGTAGCGGAAAATCAACACAGTTGAGAATGCTCGCCGCCATTCTGCGTGAGCGCGGCATCGATGTGATCACTACTTGCGAACCGGGCGGAACGCCGCTCGGCAAGCACCTTCGTTCGGCGTTTTTGGAAACCGAGGAAACCGTAGCACCGCTGGCCGAGCTCTTGCTATTTGCCGCAGACCGGGCGCAACACGTTGAATTCTTAATTCGACCGTCGATAGCAGGAGGTCGCGTGGTGATTTCAGACCGATATGCTGACGCAACCGAGGCATATCAGGGCGCGGGGCGGGGTTTTCCGAGTGAGACGATCCGACAAGTGATAGATCTCGCAACCGGTGGACTCAAACCTGATCTTACGTTATTTTTCGATATCTCGGTTGACGACGCGTTTGGACGAATGACTGCCCGTGACGCCTCGGGCGGTAAACGGAATCGAATGGATCTGGAAAAGGCAGAGTTTTACCAACGGGTGCGTGACGAGTATTTCGCCATCGCAAAGCGTGAGCCTGAGCGATTTATAGTGATCGATGCCGCCCGGTCTAAGACTGAGATCCAGCACGATGTAACACAGGCGGTGATGGGCCTTTTGGGAAACAATTGACAGCTCGGCCTTTCGATCAGATCAATTAACTTCAAATGTTTGACACACTCGTCGGAAACGATCAAGTCAAAGCTATCATTCGACGTTTGATGGCGGGTGGGCGTGTGCCTAATTCGCTCCTGTTCGCCGGTGACGAGGGTGTCGGTAAGCGGCAGTTCGCGATCGAGATCGCCCGTTCGTTTGTTTGCACCGAACCGAATGATGCTACGGCGTGTCGCGTATGTTCAGCGTGTCGGCGAGTGGATAAATTTGTTATACCGCCGAGCGAAAAAGGTGATGACTACGACCGGGTCTTTTTTTCAGACCATCCGGACGTCGGCACCGTCGTGCCATTCAAACGAAACGTCCGGATCGGCAGTATACGTGCTCTGGAGCGCGAGGCTAACTACAATCCGTTTGAGGCTAAGGCACGATTCTTTATTGTAGATGCTGCGGAGAAGATGGCTGATCCGGCAGCGAATGCGCTGTTGAAAACGCTTGAAGAACCGCCGCCGACCACGCATATTTTTCTGATCACGTCACGGCCCGATTCGTTGCTGCCGACGATCAGATCGCGATGTCAGATGTTGCGGTTTGCACCGGTCGAAATAGACAAGGTCGAACGATATCTGATCGACGAGCGAGCTTTCACGCACGACGAGGCGCACATCGCAGCCAAACTCTCGAGGGGCAGCATCGGACGGGCTGTTTCGATCAATGTAGAAAAGTTTCGAGCACGCCGCGAACGAATGCTCACGGTTTTGAAAAGCTCGATCGGCAATATTGATCGGACTGAGCTTTTACGTACCTCCGAAGAATTGCAGGATGCTAAGAATAAAGAGACGTTTGAAGAGAACCTCGAGATACTTGAGACACTGATCCACGATATTTGGATATTGAAGATGAGTGGAGATGCCGGCAAATTAGTGAATACTGACCAACTCGACGAGATTACGAATCTGGCTGAAAAAGCACCGGAAGATTTGGCTGGCTGGCTGGAAATGACTGAAAAACTCCGTCAGGAACTGGCAGTCAATATTAATAGAAAAGTTGCGACCGATGCTCTTTTTATGTCGATGGCAGGTTGAAATCCTTTTTCAAGAGTGCGAGATTGTAAATAATGCGAACTGAGATCAACTTGCCGGGATTCGCCATTTCGCCGCTGTCGGAGCGTATTCTGGCGGGCGCTGGGGCGTCGGCTATCGCCGTGGGTTCGGCACTCGTCGCCTATTTTGACCCGACAAAGATCTCGGTGCTTCCCATTTGTCCACTATTTTCGGTTACGGGCATCGCCTGCCCGGGCTGCGGCTTAACACGTGGTTTTCACGCGCTATTTCACGGCGATATAATTTCGGCAATAGACTTTAATTTGCTGGTGCCGGTCTGGGCAGTGATCTTTGCTTACGTTGTACTATCGTTATCGCTTTTATCGATTCGGGGTCGCGGCTTGCGGATGTGGGTGACGGACCCAAAGTTTCTCTGGGGATTCCTGATCGTACTCGTTATATTCGGTATTTTACGAAATATTCCCGTTTATCCACTGACTTTCTTGTTTCCGTGATCACAAAAGCATAAATACGGCCGCAATGTAGCCGATCAGAACCGAGTTTTCATCATTTTGATAAAAACTCGCTAATTTACGTATCCGGACACTAATTTATTTGAACAAGCGGTTTGTCAGCTCCGAGCGGTTTGGCGTTTGCGCCTTCCTTTCGCAGTAATTCGACCTCTTTAACAAACTCTTCGACGATGTCCGCACCTGATACCTTTCTCATTGGGACGCCGTCCTTAAATATCATTCCGACCTGTCGCCCAAAAGTTATACCGAGCTGTGAATCGTGAGCTTCGCCCGGACCGTTAACAGCGCAGCCCATTATTGACAGATGTAGCGGTTCCTCGACGTGAGCCAGACGGCGCTCGACCTCGGTGACGATCTCGACGAAATTATCGACGTCGAGTCGTCCGCACGTCGGACAGGCGACGACCGTGACGCCGCGTTTGCGGAGTTCGAGTGATTTTAGAATTTCCCATCCGACACGCACTTCTTCGTGCGGTTCGGCAGCGAGCGATACGCGGATCGTGTCACCGATGCCTTCGTTAAGTAAAATTCCCAGTCCGATCGCGGATTTGATCGTGCCGCCGAACGGGGTTCCGGCCTCGGTCACGCCTAGATGAAGCGGATAATCCACCTGCGCGGCCATCATCCGATAGGCCGCCACCATACGGTTGACATCGGACGCCTTGAGCGAAATGATCGTGTTGTCAAAGCCTAGGTCTTCGAGTATTCGTATATGCCGCAGACCACTTTCCACTATGGCTTCCGGCGTTGCAGAACCGTATTTTTTCAAAAGGTCCTTTTCGAGCGACCCGCCATTGACGCCGATACGGATAGGGACCTTTTGAGCCTCAGCCGCTCGGACCACCTCACGGACGCGGTCGATATGCCCGATATTGCCGGGATTAATTCGGAGTTTGTCGATGCCTGCGTCCAGAGCCTTGAGGGCGAGTTTGTAATGAAAGTGAATGTCAGCGACGATCGGTACGTTGGTGCGTTTGCGGATCTCGTACATCGCCGCCGCGGCATCGTCGTCAGGCACAGCGATCCGGACGATCTCGCATCCCGCCTCGACCATCTCGTCGATCTGGCGAAGCGTGCCGTCAACATCGGTCGTGTCGGTCTTGGTCATCGATTGAACGACGACCGGTGCGCCGCCGCCGATCTGGATATCTCGAACCTTGACGGCTCTGGTAATTCTAGGCATAAATTCTACTTTTTCTGTTCAGCTGCCGGCTTATCCGAAGATGTGCCCCAGTTTGACGCAATTCGCGAAAAATCGAGGAAAAACACAAATGCCATCAGCACGAGGATCATTGCGAGTCCGGTCAACTGTATTCGCTCTTTGGCCACCATCGAAAGCGTTTTACCGAACCAGGACATTACCTTGTCGATAGCGAGGACCATTATTTGGCCACCGTCCAGCATCGGTATGGGCAGCAAATTGAAGATACCCAAACTGAGGCTGATGACCGTTAGGATAAGGAAAAACCCCTCGGCTCCCATCAAGCGCGTTGCCTCGGCCGATTGCTGAAAAATGCCGACCGGGCCTCCCAGTCCAGAATCCTTGACCGAGCGGTTGCCGGAAAAGACCTGGCCGAGCACGGATCCCGTAGCCTTAAGGTTTTCCCAATTAGTTCCGAAGGCGTGTTCGACCGCCATCGAGACAGATGCCTTTTCGAGCGGTAGGTCTGGCCGTGTAAAGCCGAAGCCGAGACGTTCCGTGCCATCTTCGAGCTTTCGAACAGTCGCCGTCAATGTCAGTGGATTCCCCTCGCGCTCTATAAGAATGCTAATTGGAGCAGATTTGTATTTTTGAACCAGCGTACTCGCCTGCTGATTATTACGGATAGATTCTCCGTTAAAAGACACGATGCGGTCGCCCGGCTTCAGTCCTGCTTCATCGGCCGGCGTGCCCGGTTGGACGAGGCCGACTACGACGGGCACTGCGCCCATATCCGGTTCGGCGTCGAGCATACCCGCCTTTTGGCCGGCAAAAACATCTTCTTTACGCGGTGTGATCGCAAGCTCAATTCGCTGGCCATTACGTTGTACGACTAGCGGAAGACTGCGGTCGGGATTGATCCCGGCCTCGACCGATATGTTTCGCCACGTCGGATTTTCCACGCCGTTGAAAGATACGATACGATCGCCGACCTGAATTCCGGCGGTTGCCGCCGCACCTTCGGCCCTGACCGATCCGATCACCGGAGCCGGAACAGACGGGATTCCCTGAACCAAAGCCATACCGAACGGGATCGAGAATGCCAGTACGAGATTCATAAACGGCCCGCCCAGCATTACCAAAAACTTTTGCCAGCGTGGGCGAAGCTCGTAGAGTTCCGACTCCGGCACCTTCTCAGTCGTATCGTCTTTGCCCTCGAGCGGGCCGGTCGCTTCGTCACCGTATAGTTTTACATAAGCTCCGAGAGGGATGGCGCTAATGCGGTAATCCGTATGGCCGCGCTTAAATCCCCATATTCGAGGCCCGAGACCAAAAAACGAATAAGCCTCGACCCGCATTCCGAAAAACTTGGCGACGATAAAGTGGCCAAATTCGTGAATGTTGATCGCGATCCCCAGAATCGCGAGCGGTACCAGGACGTAGTAAAAAGCTGTAATTAAAATCCCTTCCATAATATAGCCGATTCGATTCAACCGCCTCGGCGAGCGTTGTAAGTAAAAGTTTAGAGGGGCACTGCCGGTGAGTCAACCTAATTTCAGTTCGATGCCGTCGATGTCGTCGCGGAAAGCGACAAACGAGCTGTCTCACGCGCCCACTTATCTACGCCCAACACGACGTCCAAACCGTTCGCTTGGCTGACACTGTGCAGATCCATAACCTTACGGTTTATCTCGGCGATCCGGTCAATCGAAATTTTCCCTCCAAGAAATGCGTCCACGCTCACTTCGTTAGCGGCATTCAATGCAGTGGGCATCGTGCCGCCCACTCGCATCGCCTCAAATGCCAACGCGAGACAGGGGAATTTCTCCGTATCAGGGTCTTCGAAATCTAGCTTGCCGATCGCGGCCAGATCAAGCGGAGGCAGGCAGTTGGGCATCCGATCCGGGTAGGTCAATGCGTATTGAATTGCGTGCTTCATATCGGTCACACCCATTTGAGCAATGAGCGAGCCATCGACCATTTCGACCATTGAGTGGACCACCGACTGAGGATGAACAATGACCGAGATCCGGTCGGCATCCAAGCCGAATAGCCATTTTGCCTCGATCACCTCGAGACCTTTGTTCATCAGTGTGGCGGAGTCGATCGTGATCTTGTCCCCCATACTCCAGTTTGGATGATTAAGTGCCTCAGTTCGGGTCGCTGCTGCGATCCTTTCACGTGTCCAAGTGCGAAACGGCCCGCCTGAGGCGGTCAGGATCACCCTTCGAACTTCGTTCGGGCGTTCGCCTCTGAGGCATTGGTGAATGGCGTTATGCTCACTGTCCACCGGTAAGATCTCGGCACCGGACGCGGCCGCGGCCGCCGTCATCAGTTCGCCGGCCATCACAAGTGTTTCTTTGTTAGCAAGTGCGACGCGTTTGCCTGCTTCTATCGCTCGGAGCGTCGGGACAAATCCGACCGCACCCACCGTCGCCGAGACGACCGTTTCGACGCGTTCGTGGGTTGCGACCGCGTTCAAACCTTCTTCGCCGACCAAGATCCGTGGTTTGAATGATCCAAGCGAGTGAAGTCCGCGTTCGAGTTGCTCGGCACCACTGTCGTCAGCACAGGCGGCGAGTTCGGGTTGGAAGGCCGCGACCTGCTCGGTGAATAGGGTAATATTTCGCCCCGCCGCCATTGCGGCAACGCGAATATCGCCGAGATGCTCGACAACCTTTAATGTGTTGCAGCCGATCGAACCGGTCGAGCCGAGGATTGAGATATGCTTCATAAGCAAACTAATAGATTAGCATATTTGAAGGGGCGTTTTTGTCCGCCTTCAATTACTTATTGCCAGAGCTTTTGTTGATGAATTCGATCGGAGCTTCGAAACGGTCGGTCTTGTCGCGGCCGGCCGCCTGCTGATCGGCGAGATACCGGTTAAACTCGGCGGATCTATTTCGCGGCACGCTCAGCGTTTTCCATTCCGCAGACCTAAAATGCTTTGCGAGAAAAGCGATCTGGCCGACGTGATAGGCGTAATGCGTCAACTGGCGATTGATCGCCTCGATGATCGAATGCGGTTCGCCGCGGATGGTTACCGATCGGACGAGATCGTCAATTGTGAGCGGTTCGATAGACTCGAAAAGCGTGAGCCAACCCAACTCCCAATCGGCCATCAGAGATTCACGCGTGTCGCCTATCGCCTCAAACTCCGAGTCCCGGTCGCGAAAATCCTTTTCGCCGTCAGTTGTTAAAAAATCAGTCCAACGCGAACGCAGGTTTCCGGCGATATGCTTGACGATGACCCCTATCGAATTTGCCTCGGGGTCTATCTGCCTGAAAAACTCCTCGTCATCGATCTGCTCGATCGCACGCTCAGCCATCTCCTTATAATTACGGAACGACCGGACGGCGTCGGATAAGTAGATTCTGAAATTCGCTTCGCTCATTGCCTTATTATATATTCTACAGCGCGTCAGATTCGTCCTTGCCGAGATAATCCCGGGCGATCTCTATAGCCGCGTAGATGTCGCCGCCGAAATTCTTGCGCCCGATGGCGTCAACAAACCCGCTTTTTCGCATCACGCGATAAACGCTGCGTGAAACTGCGGAAAAGACGATCACATAACCATTGTCCCGGGCCTCCTCGGCCAACTCCTCGAGAATGTGAATGCCGCTCGCGTCGATCGTCGGGACATAGCGCATTCGGAGTATGAGCACCTTTGGCTTTTTGGCGATAATGCGGATCGATTCCTTAAACTGGCTGACCGCGCCAAAAAATAGTGAGCCGTAGATCTCAAAGACCTCGATGCCGCTGGGAATCTCGACCCGAGACATATCGCGCGTTTCGTGAACGCCCTCTTCATCGCGAAGGTTTTCGGTGATCAGATCAACGTGCGTCTGGGTCGACATCTTCTGAAGGAACAAGAATCCCGCGAGCAGAATGCCGACCTGTATCGCCATCGTCAGATCGATAAACAGTGTCAGCAAAAACGTCGCCATCAATACGGCGAGATCGCCTCTCGGGCTTTTGAGCAAGTGAACGAACTGACGCCACTCGCTCATATTATAAGCGACCACGATCAACACCGCCGCTAATGTCGCCATCGGGATCATCGCCGCCCATTTGCCGACTAACAGCAGTACAAGCAGAAGAAATACACAGTGAACGATTGCTGCGACCGGCGTCGTTCCGCCGCTTTTGATATTTGTAGCCGTTCGGGCGATCGCTCCCGTTGCGGGAATACCGCCGAATATGACAGATACAATATTACCGGCACCTTGAGCGACCAACTCCATATTCGAGCGATGCCGCGTGCCGGTCATACCGTCTGCGACAACTGCCGAGAGCAGTGATTCGAGAGCGGCGAGGATGGCGATCGTCAGTGCCGGCGAGAACATCTGTTGGACCAACTCCCACGTGACGACCGGCAGATGCGGAGTCGGCAGGGCACTCGGCACGCCGCCGAACCGCGAGGCAATAGTGTCGACCGGAAGACCTAAATAGTGAACGACCGCGGTAAGCACCAGGATCGCGATAAGTTGTCCGGGCACGCGGTGCGTGACGAACGGCCAGAGCAGGATTATAGCAAGCGATGCCGCTCCTACTGCGATCGTGTACGGGTCGACAGTGCCTATATTCTGAAAATACGCGATCCATTTAGAAACGAAATCCGCCGGCACCTTGTCGATCTTGAGACCGAGAAAGTCGCTCAACTGCGACGAGAAAATAATTATAGCGATCGCCGACGTAAAGCCGACGACGACCGGATACGGTACAAACTTGAGGAATGCCCCCATTCGGGCAAGACCCATTATTATCAGTATAACGCCGGCGATCAGCGTGGCGACGACGAGGCCGTCGTAGCCGTATTTCTGAACAATGCCGTAAATTATTACGATGAACGCACCTGTCGGTCCGCTGATCTGTGCCCGTGAACCGCCAAGTACAGCGATCACAAAACCCGCGAATATCGCTGTGTAGAGTCCTTGCTCGGGCTTCACGCCCGATGCAATGGCAAAAGCAATCGCTAGTGGTAGAGCCACAACGCCGACCGTCAAACCACCCAGCAAGTCGCCCTGAAACTGCTTTCTAGTGTAGCCTTCGCGAAGGATAGAGAGCAGTTTGGGTTGGAGTTTGCGATGCATTGTTTCGTTAGACGAGGTGCGGGACTATTTTACCGGTTGGCTACTTTTATGCTCGCGATAGTAATCGCCAATAAAGTCTTTCATCCAGAATTGCCACCATCCAATGCCGAACTTTTTTGCTTCGGCGGTCGCTTGGTCGGCGGTCCAACCATCATTTGAGATGCGAAATGCGGCGATGACCGTTCCGGTACGGTCGGATCCACGTTTGCAGTGGACAAAAGTCGGTTGATTGCCTGCGAGGGCAATTTGTTTGAGGACGGCGTCGATCTTTTTGTCCCCCGGACGTAACCAGTTGCTCAGCGGAATATTGATAAATGTCAGGCCCGCGGCTTTCGCCCATAAGCTTTCGTTGGTTGCACGCTCGTCGCTATCGCGGAGGTCGATAACCGTCCGAATGCCCATCGACTTAAGCTGATCGATCCCTGCCTCTGTCGGTTGGCCGCCACGATAGAGCGTCTCGTTGACCTTGTATAGATTTGGAAGATCTTTGGATTTAAGATTCGACTGGCTGTAGGCAGACAGAGTAATTGCGAAGGACACTATCACGGCGAGCATTATGTGCTTCAATACGGCGTTCATAGTGCAATTATCGCTCCGATCTCGGCGGCCTTCAGTGTCCATTCCTCGCCGCTTTGCATATTCTTAAGTTTAACTTTCCGAGAACTTCGCTCTTCGTCGCCGATCATACATATAAAAGGGACACCGATCGCATCGGCATATTTGAACTGCTTGCCAAGTTTGTCGGCCTCGGGGTAAACCGTAACGCTAAGGCCTTGCTTCCTAAGTTGTCGAGCTAGCTTTAGCGAATCGGCGACCGAATCTTCGTCCCAGATCGTGACCATCACATCGGCGGCACGCGACGCGGCGATCTCAGCCGGAAACATTCCTTTTTCCTCCATCACGACAAGGATGCGCTCGAGCCCGAGCGAAAAGCCGCACGCAGGGATCTGCTCTTTGCCGAACATTCCGATCAGCCCGTCATATCGGCCGCCGCCGCCGAGACTGCCGGCGAGGTCGGGTACGGTGATCTCCATTATCGCTCCGGTGTAGTAAGAAAGGCCGCGGGCAAGGCTCGGATCGATGACGATGGGAGCCTTTTCGGCATATTTGAGAATCAGTCCGACCTCGGTAAGCAACTCGTTACTGACAATATTTATAAGGTTGGCGACGATCGTGCGGTTGATATCGTGCTCCTGATTGAGGATCTCCGTCGTCTTTTCAAATATCCCGATCAGCATTTCTGAGGCGCTGTCTGAAATTCCGCGATCCAATAGCTCTTTGGCAACGCCTTCGGTGCCGATCTTGTCGAGCTTATCGATCGCGACTAGAGCGTCCGTGTGTAATTCGGCTGGTACGCCCGCTGTGTCTAAAATATCGGTCAGCACCTGGCGATGATTAAGCCTGATTGTGAAATCTTCGAATCCGAGTCGAGTGAGAATATCACTAACGGCAGATAAAATCTCGCCTTCGACGACCATCGATGCCGAACCGATCGCGTCAACGTCACACTGGTAAAACTCCCGAAATCGCCCACGTGCCGGACGGTCGGCACGCCACACAGGCTGTATCTGATAGCGTTTGAAAAATTTCGGCAAATCGTTTTTATTGTTAGCTACGACGCGAGCCAGCGGAACAGTCAGGTCGTAACGCAGGGCGAGGTCCGCCAGTCCGGCTTCGCCGCCGGCAATATCGAGCTTTTCGCCGCGCTTGAGTATCTTAAATACGAGTTGATTGCCCTCCTCGCCATACTTGCCCATTAGCGTTTCGATATTTTCGATCGACGGCGTTTCGAGCGGCTCAAATCCGTAGGATTCGTAAACTTCTCGGATGATTCCGATTACGTAATTGCGTTTTCTAACGTCCGACGGCAGAAAATCGCGCATTCCGCGGGCTGGTTTGGTACTTGCCATTTGATTATTTTACCGCACAGATGCTTAGACGCGGAGAGTAGAATTGGGAAATAGTCGCAATTAAACGCGGATGACTCACAAAAACAAGTACTGAGGGTTTCTAAGTCTACGCTGATCGGCAATTCTCTACGGGAGATTATTTCTATTAGCTTTATTTGTAATGCTCTTTGAGTTCCACGTAATTTCGCCACGATCGATCGAGGAATCCGATTTCGTCGGGCGTAAGTTCGCGTTTTACGCGGGCGGGCGAGCCGATAACAAGGGAATTGGGCGGTATTTGAGTGCCCGGGGTCAGTAAGGATCCGGCACCGACCAGAGAATTGGCACCGACGCGAACGCCGTCCATTAGAATCGCTCCGATGCCGATCAGGCAGCCACTCTCTATGTGGCAGCCGTGCAGAGTGACGCGATGGCCGATCGTTACCTCGTCCTCGACGATGGTGCAGTGCGTTTTCGAACTGACGTGGATCATCGTCATATCCTGTACGTTCGTCCGGGCACCGATGCGGATGTAATTTACATCACCGCGGATGACCGAACCAAACCAAACGCTTGAATCTTCGCCGATCTCCACATCGCCGATGACGATCGCGTCGGGTGTTATGTGTGCGGACCCGTGGATCTTAGGATACGTATCATTGAATCCGTATATCATCGGCCCAGTTTCCTCCGCAACATTCCGAACGCCTGCTCGAGTTCGGCTACACGCAGCAACTTGGCCGCAATGACGAATGCGATGCCACCAAGCCCGATCGGGATAAACGCCTCGGCGAGCTTGATCGAGAACGTCCCTGTTCCGTACCGATCAAAGATGAAATGGTAGCTGAAGTAGCAGACTACCGACAGCACCGTCGAAGCCGCCGCGATCTTGAGGAACGAAGTGAAAATATGGCGGCCATTGAGACGCTGGATCCGCTTTCGCATCAGCAGGGCGAGGGCGAAGAAGTTAACAAGAGCGACGATCGACGTCGCAAGGGCCACGCCGACGTGGCCGTAACCGTGCGGAGTTTCCGGCGTCACGCCGTAATGCGAGAACCACTCGCGCAAGATGTAGCCGCCGAAGAAGTTCACTGCGATGGATGCTATAGCGATCATCATCGGCGTTTTTGCATCGTTGAGGGCATAGAAAGCGGGCGAGAGGATCTTGATTGCTGCGTAACCCGTCAGGCCGATCGCATAGCCCGCAAGTGCGTACGCGGTCATCGGAGTGCTGAGAGGTTTGAAAGCGCCCCGCTCGTAAATGAGTCTTATGATCGGCTCGCCAAGCACGATTAGACCGCACGCCGATGGTAGCGTCATTAGGAATACGAGGTTTAGCGACGAAGAAATCGTATCACGAAGGTCCTTAGTTCTTCCTTCGCTCGCAAGACGCGACATCACCGGAATCGCCGCCGTTCCCACAGCTACGCCAAAAAGGCCGATTGGGAATTGCATTAGCCGAAATGCGTAGTTCAGCCATCCCTGAGCACCGTCGATGCCAGATACAAGTGACGTATTGATCATCACGTTGATCTGGACCGCAGACGTGCCGATGATAGCCGGCCCCATCAGCATTGCGACTCTGCGGAGACCTTCGTCCGCAAAGCTCATTACAGGCGAGAACCGGAACCCGATCTTCAGCAATGACGGTATCTGCATCGCCAATTGAGCTCCGCCGCCGATAAGCGTACCGATCGACATACCGATGATGGCCCACTGCGAAGCGTTATCCGGTATCGCCAATCGATCTCCCGACGGTGCCCATCCGCCGCCGCTCAACCAGTAGGCAAATAGGAGACCAAAGATGATCGAGACAACGTTGAAAACGGTCGACGCGGACGCAGGAATGCCGAAGATGCCTTTTGTGTTCAGCACTCCCATCGCAACGGCCGCTAGCGCGACCAGCAGAATGAAAGGGAACATTATTTGTGTCATCGTCGTCGCGAGTGCCGCTTTCTCAGGTGAGAAGCCGCTGGCAATCAATCCAACGAACTGTCGCGAAAATATCACTCCCACAATACAGATGACGCTAAGTATGACGGCGAGCAGATTGAAGACTATGCTCGCAAGCCGCCATGCTTCTGCTTCGCTCTTATTAATCTGATAGTCGGTAAAAACCTTGACGAATGCGACCGACAGCGCACCTTCCGCGAATAGGTCGCGGAGCACATTTGGGATCCGGAACGCAACAACATAAGCGTCCATCAGAAATCCGGCACCGAAATACCGAGCGAAGATCATCTCCCGAATCAGCCCCAAAACGCGTGAAAACATCACGGCAATAGACACGATCCCGGCGGAACGGGCAACGCTCGTCTGACGGGTCGACGGTGCAGTGCCGCTGTCTACAGTGTTTATAGTAGGTTCGGCGAGTTCCTCAGGGGATTCATCCGATTGAACTTGTTGGATCTCGTTCATTGTTCAGATTGGGATTATCGCACGCACCCGGAAAATAAAAAAGGAAGCACGCACGTACTTCCTATCACAAATTCGTATCTAAAATATTGGGCAGTCGATAAATTGGCTTAGTTGTTTGAATTCCTGCCTGATGGGTAACTGAAACGCGTTCGGGCAATTCGGCTGTCGAGCGAGACCGGTGAGTACGCGATCGATACGGGACCGCCGAATTGACCTTGGACCAGGGAAACAAAACTGTTCTGAAATGCACGGAAACGGGCGACACTGCCGCGTTGGTTGAAGATCACAAAAAGGAACTTACCGTTGCGGGTGTTAAGTTCGCCTGCCAGCGTACTGGCTCCACCATCGGTGTTGCCAAGCGTCCCGGTCTTTCCAATAACACTGCCGGTTGCAAAATCAGAGGCAAAGCGATTGGCAAGCGTGCCTTTATCGATACCCGCTACCGGCATAATATCGGCAAACGTCATCGAGTACCTTGCCAGATCTTCCCTTAAAACTCGTAGCAGTCGCATCATTGCATTCGGAGTTACGCGATTATAACCTAGCCCGCTCGACGTCTGAAGTGAAAACTCGATCGGCTGGATACCTGCGTTTAGTTGGACGATCCGCGCCACGGCATACGCTCCGCCCAACATATCGCCGAGGCGTTCGGCCAAAAAATTATTTGAATAACAGAGCGTGACCTTCAGGATTTCACGCATCGGAGCGGATTCGTGGGTAAACAGCAGACTCAGGCTACTCGGGATCGGCTGGACGTAATATCCTCCGGTAAATGAAACGCCCGGTGTCCCGGAAACCTCGCCGAAACGTCCGGAATTTGAAAGGAAATTGAGCCAAACTCTTGTTGCCGCTGCCGAACGCCTACCGGCATCCATTGTTGCAAACATCGCTTCCGCCGACTTCAGCGACGAGCCCGAAAAATTCATTGCAAAATTATCCGTCGCGATCAGGTCGCCTTTAATCGTGCGAATACCGAGCCGATTCAATTCATTGGCGATCGCTACCGCGTGTTCAAATCCAAACATAGGGTCGCGGCCTGAAACGTACAGATTGCCGTTAAGCGTACCCGTCGAAAGGTCGATCGTTCCATCCGTGTAAACGCTGGTCATAAACCGAAAATCGGGGCCGAATGTTTTGAGAACGGCATACGCCGTCGCTATCTTAACGTTTGAAGCCGGATTGAATACAGATGTCGAGTTGTTTTCGACGACGACATTTCCGTCCATCGATTCGATCAGGATTCCCGAATATCCCGGTACTGACACTTCAGCCAAGGCCGGGAATTTGGTTCGCATTCCGCCGGAAACGGCCGTCGAACTTCCTGTGCGCTGGACATACGGTGTGGCGGCAGGCGTCGGCGTCGGTTCACGATAGATCTTGATATCCTGAAGCAGTGGCTGAGTTTGTCCAATAACAGCAAACGCAGACGAAATAATCACGATCAGCAGACTAAAATGCTTATTAAACTGTCTAAGGTTCTTTGTCATTGATTAAATTTTGCAACGGCAATTGCTAGGCAGGTTGACCCAACGACTATATTAACACAATTCCTGAAACCATTACATCGGAGTCTCGCCCGCCACTAAGGACGCCCAAATGGCAACCGATATTTAGATTCAGCAACGCAGCGAAATGGATGCATTCAAAACACTGGCTTATACATACCATCCAAAATTGTTATACAACAAATCGACGGTAATTAAAACACTTTTTTTAGGGAATCCGAGCTACTGGAGTTGTTGGAGGTGAGCGACATCGCCGAATCGTCGATCGGCCTGACCGATAACCGACTCGGTCTTAAGGTATGAGCATAGGTCAATGAAGGTCATCGGGGCAGCAAACAAAAAGCCTTGACCGAATTCGCAACCGAGCGAGCGTAGCGTCGATAGTTGAGCCTCGGTCTCGATGCCCTCGGCAACCACCTGCAGGTCGAGTGTTTTGGCAAGCGATACGATCGCACGCACTATTTCGTCGTTTCCTCCGCTGTCGTTGATCATACTGACGAATGATCTATCGATCTTAAGCGTCGTTATTGGGAGTTTCATCAGATAGCTGAGATTTGAGTATCCGGTACCAAAATCATCGATATGTATGTCGATGCCGCTATCGCGCAACTGCTTGAGCATCTCGATCGCCCTTGCTTGATGTTCCACAAATACAGACTCGGTGATCTCAAATTTCAAAAGGTGAGGTGAAAACGAATTTTCGTCCAGGATGCGCTCGATGTTCCTTACCAGCGAGGTCTGGGCAAACTGCTTACACGAAAGATTGACACTCAATTTGGGTTTTCGGCCGTCGGGCATCGCGTCCTGGATTGTGCGAATTTCGCGGCACGAGACCTGAAGCACGTATTCGCACAAGCGGTCGATCATACCGATCTCTTCGGCAACCGGAATGAATTTACTGGGAGAAATATGACCAAGTTCCGGGTGATTCCACCTGGCCAGAGACTCAAATCCCTCGATCGTGTCGGTTTCAAGTGAATAGATCGGCTGATAAACCACAGATAACTCAGACCGCTCGATCGCACGGCGAAGATCGGTCTCGATCCGAAGCGTCTCGCGTGCGGCCCTGAACATCTTCTCGTCAAACACCTCGTGTCGTGCCTTACCGGCTCGCTTGGCCTGATACATTGCCGTATCGGCGTCGCGCATAATGTCTTCGGATGTAAGGTGGTTGCCGGACGCGTGTAGAATGCCGATACTTGCCGAACTATAGACCTCATTCCCGTTCAACCCGAAAGGAATATTGAACTTTGCCTGAATCCTTTCTGCGATCCGCGTGACCTCTTCGTCGATATGAGAGCCTTCGACGAGGATCGTAAATTCGTCTCCGCCGAGTCGGGCAACGAGATCGGACGGCCGGAGACATTCGCGTAGCCGCTCAGATATACCTACTAATAATAGATCGCCGGCGAGATGGCCGAGACTATCGTTGACGTACTTGAATCGGTCCAGATCGATGAAAAGGATGCTGACCTTATAGTCCGGCGACATTTTGCGTCGCTCAAGAGCCGAAGTCAGCCGAGCCATAAACAGTGGCCGATTCGGAAGGCCGGTCAGGGCATCGTGCGTTGCCTCGTGCTGCAATTTTTCTTCGGCGACCTTCTTGTCGGTGATATCCTGGATCTGAAAGATAAGTCTCTGATTTGCCACGCTACCATCGCCGGCGGTCGACACACTCCAGGAGGCCCATACGATATCGCCATTTTTGTGCAGATACCGGTGCTCCAACTGGCAGTTGGCGATCTTACCGGATATTAGTTCGTGCAATTTGACGAGTGTCGGCCCGAGGTCTTCCGTAACGACCATCGATTGAAAATCGACCTTTAGAAACTCTTCTTCGGAAAAACCGAGAATATCTGTGAGAGCACGATTTACCTTTAGCCATTGTCCGGTAGCACTCACAAGAGCGATTCCGATCGGGGCATAGTTAAATGCGCTTCGAAACCGTTCTTCGGATTCACGCAGAGCATCAGATTGCGATTCCATCACCTTGGCGTATTGTTCCGCCTGTTCGGCGTGCTGGATCGATATCTCGACGTTCTTCATATACATTCTGTACGACAGAAATACGAAGTACATCACCGGGAATGTCGCAAAGATGACACCCACTCCGGCCGTATCTGCAATCTGGATCAAAATTCCGGCTCCGGCGGCACCAATAAAATATGAGAAAAATGTCCAAACATATTTGGACTTCCAGGTTTCCCAAACCGGTAAATTACTCTTGATCGCGTCGTAGACCGTCGCGATCGATGTGTTGGCGACAAATTGTGTGAGGGCAATAACGGAGAGAGCGATCACAAAATTTGCGTGGTTCCCGATCTGACCGTGTAGCGTGTCTACGTGATAGAGCGAAAAAGCATTGAGCATTAGTACAACAAGCGATGTCGAGATCGCCATTGTTGCCGAGTTAAAAAATACCGTTTGCTTTTTATTGCAGAAACGCCAAGAGGAGGCAAACGCCTCAAGTGCGGCGAGAATTATCGCAAATTCGCCGCCATAGAGTAGGAGCGTTAGGAAAATAAATGTGTCAGAAACGGCGATGTGAGATTTGAAACGCGGTATCGGGATAGTGATCCGCGAACCGAGCGCCACGGTCAGCCCAGCAAGCAACACAAGGTAACTATCTATCCGAGCGACCGGCATCAGAATAACTGCCGCCAGCAGGCAAGCCGCACCGATGATGATCACCGCCGCAATGTACCACGCTGTTATTTTCTTGCTTGTCATCTAGAAATGTCGGATATAAACAGCTGCAATTATTCTTTTGATGGGCAAAATGCGATGTCGATCAGTGAAATGTGTGATGCGGTTGGAAGGTCAGGGATAAAAAGCAAAAGCTGGATTCGAAATTCGAACCCAGCTTATTATGCACTAATTAAACATTGTTGTCCACGATTATTAATCAGACGAATAATGTTACGCACCTGTCTGCCGCCCGATATCCGGCTTTCTGAAAGCTCTTGTGAGCACCGGCAAACTCGACGTTGCTGAGCATACAGATATGTTCTGCGCGGTTGAGTAATTTGACTGTCAATTCGGACAGGCATTCCGAACCCATTCCTTGTCCGCGAAACTCGGGAGCGACCCAGATACCTTCGAGATAGATGGCCTCAGGCGTCTCTGCGATTATGTCCGCCTTGAACGCCAGTTTCCCATCGATCTTGACACTGAAAACACGACCCATTTCGATTCGGCGTAAGACACGCTTGAGGAATCCCTCGCGGTCCCGTGCCATCGGATCGACTCCGCACTCGATGAACGCGACCTCGGCCTGAGCTTCAGCAAGTTCGACAAGGTCGGCCTTGTCCGCGGTCCGCACGTCCCATTCGCAGTTTTGGACTGCAAGCGGAAATGCGGCTTCAAAGAGAACCTCTTCGCAACGTAGCCGCGGAGCAGCGGCGGTCGTGTTGTAGTGATCCCAAAATCGTTCGGCGGCGTCACCGGACGACATTATCAAATGTATCGGCCGTTCAGAGGTGCGGGCGGTAAATGCCAGTGCCTCGATAGCCATTTCAGTTCGAGCCTCGAACAGTGTCGAGTGCCCGATCAGTGCAACTCCCTCTAGTCTTCCTGCTTCATTCCTGTATCCGTAGAATGTTCCACGGTTCAGTTCGTTGTCAAAACCGTTGTCGTGAATGAAGCTCGTCATTACGACCGTGTGTACCGGGCGTTCTGCCAGGAACGCCAAGGTCTCGGTCCGTAATGATTCATCGATGTTGAAGACCCGCGAGAGGTCGGGCACAATGCCCATTGTTCTCGTTGGTGCTGCGGCGTGAGCAGTCTTCATATGTAATTGGCTTAGCATGGATAATCTCCTTAGATCTTAGTGTTAATGTTTTGGTGATCTGCGCTTACATCGAGGGCGTAGGATCGCCAAGTAATACGCTGTCACCAATCAACACTCCATCACCAATCAAAACGCCGTCGCCGACGAGCACGCCGTCACCGACCAAGACACCATCGCCGACGAGCACGCCGTCACCGACCAAGACACCATCACCAACGAGCACACCGTCGCCGACCAAGACACCGTCACCGACGAGCACACCGTCACCGATTAAGACACCGTCACCGACTAACACGCCGTATGACATCCATATCGATCCGGCACCTAAAGAACCGCCGTTACTCGTGGTGACGTTTCGGTTAACGCCTAACCCAGCGGTAAAGTGAGTGGCCGTATTGAGCGTAAAGTTGCCGTTACCAAACGTGACGCCATCATTCACGATATTCTCGCGTTTGTAGGCGGCCTGGAATTTGGAAACGAGGTTCGCCCCGGTGATAATATTATGATTACCGGTTATCACCTGAGCCCATTGAAACGTATTGCCGCCGATCGTCGTCGAAGTGGTCGGCATCGTCCAACCCTGTGCGACGGTCGACGAACCGTTTGCCGCGTTCTGAAAATCGATGTCCGTGCGGAGCGATCGTGCGAGTCGCACCGCGCCCTCGATATTCAATGCCCCAGCACCCTGTTCAAAGGTATTGGCACCTGAGATCGGGCGGGCTGAATATTGCATTATCATCTTGATCATACCCGGCGTTAAATTCGGGTTGACCTGCAGCAGAAGTGCGGCGGCACCGGCGACCACCGGAGCAGACATCGATGTTCCGCTCATATACATCATCGAATCATTATTATTGGTCGCGTCGAGCGAAAGCGTCGGGCTCAAGAGGGCCAGCCGATTATTAGCGGATTTATACGATATAAGTCGGTTGCCCGGAGCAACGATATCCGGCTTGATGTTATTGTCGAACACCTTCCATCCCGTTGAGGTGGTCAGGAAACTGCGTGTCGGGCCGCGCGAACTAAACGTGGCGATCGAATCGTCAGCGGTCGTCGCGGTGCCCATTGAGTTGGTTGAGCCAACGGTCAGAGCATAAGGGCTAATTCCGGGCGAGTGGATGCGGCCATAGGTCTTGGCTCCGGTTGCGGTTTTGCCGAGGTTGCCGGCGGCTACTACAACTACGATCCCGGCCTGAACCAACTCCTTGACCTTGACGCAGATCGGATCATTTCGATACGAATCCACGGCAGTCGTGCCGAGGCTAAGATTCGCGACCTTGATGTTGTACTGCACTCGGTTTTGGAGGATCCAATTCAAGCCATTGAGGAGCCAGGACGAAGTGCCTTCGCCCAGATCATTTAGTACCTTGACGCTAATGACCTTGGCGTTTTTGGCAACACCGCGATATGCACCGCTACTCTGTGTGGAGTCGCCGACGGCGAGTCCCGCGACGTGCGATCCGTGCCCGTATCCGTCCGTGGTCGCGGTGAGCGTGCCGCTTGTGAAATTAACATTTGCCACGATCCGTGACGCTCCGGCACCATTCTTAAATCCATTGTGCGTGGAGGCGATCCCTGAGTCGACCACGGCAACACCGATGTCCGAGCCGTCAAGCGTATATGCAGATCGTCCATTGAGGGCGGCCTGAGAGCGAATCATGTCCGCGCCGATTGATTCTTCGACGTGGCCGGTCACCGTCGTCGGGCGATCAGGGGATATAAAGTTGATCAGTCCGCTCTTCGAAAGTGATTCGAGCGAAGACAACGGCAGATTTACGACCATCGTTTCGGTGTTGCCGATTCGGTCGGTAACGTGAGCTTCACCCGATTTGAGCAATGAACGGAGTGCTGCATTGTCGGCGTCCTTAGCCTGTATGATCACATCTACGCGGGTCTTTCCGCTCGGATCATTGGCCATCATCTCACGCAGTTCTGATGAGATATTGTCACCTGCAAAGCCGTCGCCCTTCAGGATATTGGCATCCTGATTCGAAGCCTGGCCAGAAATAATGATCCCGTCCAATGTGATTGGCTGAAAAACAGCCGCAAAGGCCTCGGAGCGTTCGATCTTATCCGTGTAACTTTCCCGGGTCGATCCGCCGATGATCGCGAGTTTGCCTGAGCTAATCGCTCCGAGCAACTGCTCGCCGACCGCCTGCGACTCAAGAAGGTTTGCGATCTCATTTACATAAAGGACCGAACCCTTTTGCGATGCCGTCACCTCATTGAGGATCGTGCCGATCAGATCGACAACCTCGGCGTCGGACTTTGCATTCGAATATAGTGTCGCGACCTCTAGCTTGACGATCGAAATTCCCTTCAGGCTGTCAGGCACATTTCCTGTAGCGATCCTGCGAGCGGTTTCTTCAACCACCGCGTCCTGATTCTCGCCGGTGCTATCAACGATGACCGGCTGACGAATTCCACCTTCGGCTAACACCTTGATGAGACGTGCGGTCTCGTTTTCAAAGTTTAGGTTCTCACGCAATCTACCTTGACGGCCTAGCTGCGTAAGATCGGTGGTGTATTTCGTCGTTGCCGAAGCATTTATCACCGATTGCGGTGTAAGTGCGGCAAACGCTGAAATAGCGTTGGTTAAGACGATCGACAATACGAGTATCAGCGAAACCGCTGCTCTTATCGTCGATCTATTGGTGTTGGACAAACTCATCATTTTGCTCCTCAGGATCCGTGTTCCCTTTCTTGTACACAAAGAAATATGGCAATTGTTGCCACACTTCTATGTCAAGAAGTATGCCAGACACGTAAGTGTGGTAAATACAGTGGTTAGCCGTTTGGGGTGTCTGGCTTCAGTCGAAATATCCTTCAGTCTGACCGAGCCAGTCCGTCATAGTGACCGATTTTGGCGCAAAAAAAACTACCCGATAACTCAGTTATCGGGTAGTTTTTGTTTCTATGTGCCAAGCACAACGATCCAACGTTTCTAGATCAGATATTCAGGATATCGACAAGTTCCTGGACGGCGGCGGCACTCTTGTGGAGAGCGGTGCGTTCATCGTTGGTGAGCGATATCTCGATGATCTGCTCGATACCGTTTTTGCCGAGTTTGACCGGCACGCCGACAAAGAGATTGCTGACGCCGTACTCGCCTTCGAGAAAGACGGCACAGGGCAGGATCTTCTTTTTGTCCTTGAGGATCGCCTCGGTCATCTCGACGGCACCTAAGCTTGGCGCGTAGTATGCCGAACCGGTCTTGAGCAATCCGACGATCTCTGCACCGCCATTAGCGGTACGGGTGAGGATAGCGTCGAGCTTGTCTTTTGAGATCAACTCGGTGATCGGGATACCGGCAACCGTCGAGTAACGCGGCAGCGGTACCATCGTGTCGCCGTGACCTCCGAGTACAAAGCAGGTAACATTTTCGACCGACACGTCGAGTTCCTCAGCGACAAAGCAGCGCATACGGGCACTGTCGAGCACGCCCGCCATTCCCATCACGCGGTTTTTGGGGAATCCCGAGCGGCGAAATGCGACCTGCGCCATCGCGTCGAGCGGATTTGATACGACGATGATCACCGAATTAGGCGAGTACTTCGCGACTTGATCGGTGACCTGTCCGACGATGTCGGAGTTGGTTTTCAGAAGGTCGTCGCGGCTCATTCCGGGCTTGCGCGGTAGGCCGGCGGTGATGATCACAACGTCCGAATTTGCCGTTTCCTCATACGAATTAGCTCCGACGAGTTTGACGTCAAAACCGTCCATCGGAGCAGCCTGCGCCAGATCGAGGCATTTGCCCTGAGGCGTTCCCTCGACAATATCGACCAGGACGACATCCGCTAGTTCTTTGCTCGCGATCCAATGAGCAGCGGTTGCGCCGACGTTTCCAGCTCCGACAACAGTAACTTTATTTCTTCCAGCAGCCATTAGTTTCCTCTCTTTGAGATAGTTATCTCAATACGTGTGTTATTAAAAGATATATTCTATTATTCGTGGTAGGTTCCCGCAAATTCAGTGAGTCAATTATGAAGATCGAACGAATTCGAAATCTTTTGTCGTCCGTGCTTGTCGCGGCGATCGTTGTTTCCACGGCTATCGGACAGGCTTTGCCGAGTTCGTTTTCGGGCAAACGGGTCAAGCGGATCGTGGTGCGCAATGCGATGGTCGTTGACGGCAGTGGCAAACCGGCGGCCGGCCCGCTTGACATATATGTTGAGAATGACGTGATCAAGCGGATAGTCGGTTCGCCCGCAACGAGGCCGTCTGCGAGTAATGCGGACGAGCTGGTCATCGACGCGACGGGCAAATACGTTCTGCCGGGGCTGATCAATCTCCACGGCCACACGCAGGACGAGCGTGCCGGCGTTCCGATGCCGGTCGAGTATGTCACCAAGATGTGGCTCGCCTGCGGGATCACCACCGTGCGTGACGCTTGGGCAGATCCGAAAATTCTTGGCTATCGCGATCAGATCAACGCAGGGACTCTGGTAGGCCCGCGTCTGTTTCCATACGGCGGCTTTCCGGCGGCAGACCTCGATACTGCAGTTCAAGTGCGGCAGCGTGTTCGCGATCTAAAAGCCGCGGGCTATGACGGCATCAAACTGTACACAATGGACCGCGATCTGATGGCGGCGATGTTGGACGAAGCAAAAAAGCAGGGAATGCGGGTAATGCACCACGCCGGCGTTGAAGAGTCGAATGCGTGGGACGATATCAAGGGCGGCACGACCTCGATCGAGCATTGGTACGGCATTCCGGACGCAGCGATCGAATCGGGCAGACAAGACTTTCCCTCCACCTATAACTACAACAACGAAGTTGACCGCTTTCGCTACGCCGGGCGGCTTTGGCGTGAGGCAGACCCAGAAAAGCTGAGCAAAGTACTGGATGCAATGGTTGCGGCCAATGTCGCTTGGGACCCGACCCTTGTCATCTACGAAGCCTCGCGCGATCTGCAGCGGGCTCAGACGAATCCGGCATTTGCGGAATATCTGCATCCGGTTCTCGCAGATTATTTCCGGCCGAATCCAGCTAATCACGGCTCGTATTTCATTGGTTGGTCAACAACGGACGAGACGTTTTGGAAAGAAAACTATCGCATCTGGATGAAAGCCGTCTATGATTTTGAGAAAAAAGGCGGTCTGATCGGAACCGGCGAGGACGCAGGATTCATTTATCAAATGTACGGCTTTGGCCTGATACGCGAGCTCGAACTGCATCAGGAAGCCGGTTTTAGTCCGCTCAAGGTCATCCAGCACGCCACCAGTAACGGGGCGAAAATACTTGGAAAAGAAGATAGTCTCGGCCGCATTCGCGTCGGTTACAAAGCGGATCTGATCGTCGTAAACGGCAATCCGCTGGAGAATTTCAAGGTGCTCTATCCGAACGGCACTGACGAAGTCCGCGACGGTAAGGTGGTGCGGGGCGGCGGTATCGAATGGACTATCCGCGACGGTGTGCCTTTTCACGTTCCGACGCTCTCAAAGGAGATCAGGGAAATGGTGTTGAATGCGAGAAAAGGTCAGAACCGAGAGCAGTAGCGTCCGGGTTCTTTTTGTGCCGATAGAAAAAGCCCGACGCGCTCTCCCCTTCGCTGACGGGCTTCCTCAATATGGCCGAAGGATCTCGCCAACGGCCAATCTTTGCAAATGCTTAATAGTCCAGTACCGGGAGCGTTACGTCACGTTTGAGAACGATCTCAAACTCCTGATCCTTGCGTATCCCGACCGAGTTGCCTCGCCTGACAACTACTGCCCCGATGCCTGCTCCGGCACCGACGCCAGCACCGATCAATGCTCCGCGGCCGGAGCCGCTCACCGCTCCGATAACCGCCCCCGCCGCCGCACCGCCGAATATCGCCAATGCGCGGAAAGTATCGCTTGATCGAGCTGCAAGCTTGCTCACGAGTTCGGCGTCGATCGTGCGTTCGATGTCTTGCCCAAACCGAAGTGTCTGAAACGCCAGTTCGAGTCGACCGCCTTTACCGCCCGACGAGGCCGCTTTTACGCCCGTCACACGGCCCTCGACGGTGGTGCCGATCGGCACGACGACCACGTCACGGACGATGACCGGTTTAGCAATTGTCGCGAGAAACGTATCATTTACGCTCGACACCTGAGAGTTGATCTCAGCATCGAGCTTAAGTGTGATCCGCGTTCCCGCGGGTAATCGATAGATCGAATCGGCCTGTGCCGATACGGTCAAATAGCTTACAAATATCAAGAGCGTAAAAGCCGCTATGCGTTGAACCCACGATCTGAAGTTCATCTAAAGCTCCCGGGCTTCGCGGTGCGTGACGCCATTCCGCGAAGTACAAATGCAATGCTCGTGCCAGTGCATCGATCGACCTCAAAAAATAAAAAACACTTGTATTTGAAGTCCTAGAGTTACCGAAAGTTGTCCGACCGCGTCTGATTAACTAACGCAATCGTCTATATCTGCACGATATCAGTTGGTCAGGCTATTGGAGTATGGGGTGGCCGCCGCCCCTACTATGATCGGCGGTCGAGGCATATAGCGAACGATCGTTGTGGTACAGCACGAGATGTTCGCCCTCGTATCGGACGGCGTTTGCGACGCGGTCAAAGTCCTTTGTGTGCTCTGCGATCATAAACGCACACGGATTAAGAGCGACGACTATCCCGGCCGCGTAGATGTATCCACCCTTGTCATAGACGGTACCGCTATACTGTGCGGAACCAACCGCAATATCCGGCGAATAACCTCCGGCCGTGTCCTTTGTGCGGTCGGCCTTAGCGATATAGATCGTGTAGTCGCGGTAGTTTAGACGGCTGCGGTAGCGGTTTTTGCGGGCAACGGCAAAAAGGTCGCTGAGGCCCCGATCGATCGCTCCCAACATCTCGGCCGACGGTGTTTTCAGTGCGTAAACTCGTGCACCGTTGGGAGTTCGGGTCGCGATCGTAAATTGATCGCCCGAGATCCGTTGTGCTTCGTTAAGGACTGTGCGATTTTGAGCGTCGGCGATCTGGACCATTCCGACGGCCAAAACCAAGAACGACATACTCGCGGAGATCCAATACTTTAGTTTCATAATCTTCACCCAACACAAATGTTGCAATCGCCGTACCGAAAAGCGGGACGCAGGGAAAATGTCCCGGCGTCCCGCTATTTCCGTCGTTAAAAAAATGGTACTGGGGACGGGAATCGAACCCGTACGTCCCTAAGGACACAGGATTTTAAGTCCTGGGCGTCTACCAATTCCGCCACCCCAGCACGAGTGAAAGATTAACATTCCTAAGCCAAGGTATCAAAAAAGGCATTTAACAAATCGTTCCCACATTCGCCGGTACTATCGAAAATCGGCAGAGTCGTCCGTCCGGGCGTGATCGATCCGCTACGTTTGTCCCAAATTAGGTCAATTTAATTTGAAACAGTCGGCTTACATATTCTGTAATGCTAAGCCGTGTGATCTCTATTATTTACGGGCGGAAAGTGTCCCTAATTAATTTCGAGTTATTGGCGAATTTGGGACAGGCTAAATGCTCTGAATAAATAAGTTAACCACCCAAAGTGTCCCTAATTAATTTCCTTCCCCTCAGGTTTATTACAAAATGTGTTCGGAAATGCCGTAACACGTGCGTTTGTAGCGTTTAGCGAGATCGTGCTGTTTCACAATACAATTCCCGGTATCCGAGTATTGCTATCCATCTGAATTGGGACAATCTTTGTTCTGCATTCAGTAATTCTCAAACGAACATTGTGAAATGTAACGGCCTTGGCCGTGCCAAAATTCGTGCCATAAATCGTGCCATTTTTGCACATGCGGGACGCTTGTAACCCATTGGTAGCAGGGCATTTGCAGCCACAAATCGTGCCATTTTTACGTTGTGCAAGTAACACCGCTTCAAAAATGGCACGGCTGTTTTCCGCTAAACCTGCCGTTTTTCTGTCGGTCAGAAACAGCGACTGTTGCTATTCCGTACTCGACATTCGTTATTCGCCATTTCTCCCGAGTACTCACGTGGTGCTGGTGCCCGAACGGGCGTTGCCTCCGTCTTTAGTTTTCAAAGATCTGTTGATTAGTTAAATTATATCATAAATTGCAGGGATACAGTAATGTCGCATAGATGCAACGCCCGTCACGAAAGATCAGCTATGGTCTGAAAAACTCCTCTCCTTACAAAGGAGAGGTGGCATCCCGATGCTTTCT
>Ga0209476_10000083_pt1 | contig 60068 bp, 53 predicted proteins | sample KloWWTrecipitate_FD_187179 | JGI IMG/M metagenome (GOLD analysis project Ga0209476, IMG submission 187179) | Active sludge microbial communities from Klosterneuburg, Austria, studying microevolution and ecology of nitrifiers - Klosterneuburg... | ecosystem: Engineered > WWTP > Aerobic digester... | reverse complement strand
TGGGTGCCCACGGCTTCTTTCAGCGCGGCGATCAGCGCTTCGTTCTTGGCCGGCGCCTTCCAGTCCCAGATCTTGTGGTTGGCTTCGGTCACCAGCTCGTTGATCGTGTTGATCGCGACCTGCATGTGCTGGTGGCCGAACATCACCGCGCCGAGCATCACGTCTTCCGACAATTCGGCGGCTTCGGATTCGACCATCAGCACCGCTTCGCTGGTGCCGGCGACGACCAGTTCGAGCTGCGAGTCCTTCAGCTGGCTGGTGGTCGGGTTGAGGATGTACTGGCCGTCCTTGTAGCCGACCTTGGCGGCGCCGATCGGGCCCTGGAACGGGGCGCCGGTCAGGGCGACGGCGGCGGAGCAGCCGATCAGGGCGAGGATGTCGCCGTCGACTTCCGGGTTCAGCGACATCACCGTGGCGATGACCTGCACTTCGTTCTTGAATTCTTCCGGGAACAGCGGGCGGATCGGGCGATCGATCAGGCGGCTGGTCAGCGTTTCCTTCTCGGTGGCGCGGCCTTCGCGCTTGAAGAAGCCGCCCGGGATGCGGCCGCCGGCGTAGAACTTCTCCTGGTAGTCCACCGTCAGCGGGAAGAAATCCTGGCCTTCGCGCTGGGTCTTGGCCGCCACCGCGGTGCACAGCACCATCGTGCCATCGCAGGACACCATCACCGCACCGCCGGCTTGGCGCGCGATCTCGCCGGTTTCGAGGGTGATGGTCTGATTACCGTATTGGAAGGTCTTGCTTATCTTCGCCACTTTGGAATCCTTGATTGTCTTGATTCGTCAACGCAGGCAAGCCCCGCTTGCTGCGCTGCATCGCGTGCTGCGATGCGGAAATGCGGCGTGGCCGCGGGGAATGAAATTCAATACTGCAAAAACGAACCGCGGCGCATTCCTGCGCCGCGGTGGGTGTTGAATCAGCGACGCAGGCCGAGTTTGCCAATCAGCGCCTTGTAACGCTCGCCATCCTTGCGGTGCAAGTAGTCGAGCAGGCTGCGACGACGGTTGACCATCATCAGCAAACCACGACGGCTGTGATGATCTTGCTTGTGTGCTTTGAAGTGCTCGGTGAGCAGTTCGATGCGCGCGGTCAGCAGGGCGACCTGCACTTCCGGCGAGCCGGTATCGTTGTCGCCGCGCTTGTGTTCGTTGATGACTTTCTGGGAATCGATGGACATGGTTGCCTCGTAGTCGCGTGACCGGCAGGAACAGGCGAGGGATTCGCCGGCACCGCACGGCTCGCCGTGATGGTGATGGTAAGGAAATCCGGAATCGGAGACTCCGAAACCGGATATGCTCAAGTGAGCAGCGGGATTATAGCCCGCCCGCAGCCATGCGGCAACGCAACATAAGACATTCGGCATACGCTGACCCGCAAACAGGCTCAGCCGACGGCATCTGCCAAGGCCGGCTGGGTCAGCGCCCAGCGAAACAAGCGGGACGGACGCAGGCTGCCATCGGCATCCACTTCACCCAGACCCAGCCCGCGCCCCTGCTCGTCAAGAATCGCCACCTGCCCAGTGTGCTGATACGGCCCGTGCAGGCTGCGCCCAAAGCCCAAATAATGTGCCTGCGGCTGATTGACACGCACCTGCGGCCACGACGCCATGCCCGCTTCGATTGGCAACAGGCAGGCATCCAGCACGCGCTCTCCCGCCTGCTCGAGCAAGCCCTGCAAAGCATCCAGCGTCCACATGCGCGGCTCGCGGAACGGGTCCACCCAAAGCCGGCGCAACTGCGCCACGTGTGCGCCACAGCCCAACAGTTCACCCAGATCGCGCACCAGACTGCGCACATAGGTGCCGGAGCCGCATTCCACATGCAGGCGCAATTGCGGTGTGCCGGCATCCAGCAAATCGGCAGCATTGAGCAGTTCAAACGCGTGGACATCAATCGCACGCGCTTCGATCTCGATGACCTCGCCGCGCCGCGCCTTGACGTACAACGGCTCGCCGCCACGCTTGAGTGCCGAATAGATCGGCGGGCGTTGCAGGATGCGGCCGGTCAATTGCTTGAGCGCGGCATCAATGACATCCAGCGTCAGTGCCGGCACCGGGTGCTCGCGCAGCGGCTGACCTTCGGCATCATCGGTATCGGTAACAATTCCGAGCCGCGCGACGGTTTCATACGCCTTGCGTGCGCCCAATAAGCCCCCGGCGATTTTGGTGGCCTCGCCAAAACACACCGGCAACAAGCCGGTGGCAAGCGGATCCAAACTGCCGGTATGCCCGCCCTTCTCGGCGCGAAACAAATGCCGTACGCGCTGCAAGGCTTGATTCGAAGACAAGCCCTGCGGCTTGTCCAGCAGCAAGATGCCATCCAGACGGCGGAACACGGTGCGCGGGCGGCGCTCGCGCGGGTTATTCGGCGCTGCCACTGGGGCGCAATTCGCGCAGAAGGTTGTCGATGCGTTCGCCGCGATCCACCGATTCGTCATAGTGGAAATGCAGCTCTGGCACATGCCGCAGGCGCATCGCATGCGCCAGCTGATAGCGGATTTCGGGGGCCAGTGTCTTCAGTGCTTTCACGGTTTCCAGCGCACGTTCGGGCTGCAACACCGTCACGAACACTTTGGCATGTGCCATGTCGCGAGTGACCTCAACATCGGACACGCTGGACGATGCCAGCCCGTGCTCGCGCACGAATGCATGCACCAGCGTGCCCAACTCACGACGCAACTGGGCCGATACGCGGTCGGTGCGATGGAATGATTTTTGTGCCATGGCCAGGTGCACGCCTTACAGCGTGCGCTGTACCTCGATGCGTTCGAAGCATTCGATCTTGTCGCCCGGCTTGACCTGGTCGTAGCCCTTCACGCCGATACCGCATTCGGTACCGTTGCGCACTTCGTCCACGTTCTCCTGGAAGCGACGCAGCGAATCCAGTTCGCCCGAGAAGATGACGGTGTCGTCGCGCAGCACGCGGATCGGCTTGCCCTTGCGAATGACACCTTCCACCACCACCGAGCCGGCGATCGAGCCGAACTTGGAATGGCGGAACACCTGCTGCACCGATGCGGTACCGATGATCTCTTCGCGCACTTCCTTGCCCAGCACGCCGGATGCGATCTGCTTCACCTGATCGATCACGTCATAGATGATCGAGAAATAACGCAGGTCGATGCCGTTGTTATCAATCACCTTGCGCGCCGAGGCATCGGCACGCACGTTGAAGCCGATCACGGCGGCCTTGGAGGTGGCCGCCAGCTGCGCATCGGACTCGGTAATCCCGCCCACGCCGGAGCCAATCACATTGATCTTGATCTGGTCATTGGACAGCCCGGTCAAGGCTTCGCGTAGTGCCTGCATGGTGCCGTGCACATCGGCCTTGACCACCAGGTTGAGCGTCAGCTGCTGGCTGCTGCCCTCACCCATCTGCGCCAGGATGTCTTCCATGCGGTTGCCGGCCGAGGCTACCAAGCGCAACTCGCGGCGCTTGGTGTCGCGCTGCTGGGCCACATCCTTGGCCAGACGCTCATCGGCCACCACCACAAAATCATCGCCCGCTTCCGGCACGCCAGAGAGGCCCAGAATCTGCACCGGAATCGACGGACCGGCGGCTTGTACCTGCGCACCATTTTCGTCAAACAAGGCACGCACACGGCCATATTGAATGCCGCACACCAGATAATCGCCCTTCGACAATTGGCCCTGCTGCACCAACACCGTAGCCACCGGGCCACGACCCTTGTCCAGCGCAGATTCAATCACCACGCCGGTTGCGCGGCCTTCAAACACGGCCTGCAAATCCAGCACTTCGGTCTGCAACAAGATGGCGTCGAGCAAATCGTCCACGCCCTGCCCGGTCTTGGCCGACAGCTCCACCATTTGGATCTCGCCGCCGAACTCTTCCGCCACCACTTCATAGGTCAACAAGTCACTCTTGACCCGCGTCGGGTCGGCACCGGATTTGTCAATCTTGTTGATCGCCACAATCAGCGGCACCTTGGCCGCCTTGGCATGCTGGATTGCTTCGGCGGTCTGCGGCATCACGCCGTCATCGGCCGCCACCACCAACACCACGATATCGGTGAGCTTGGCGCCGCGTTGACGCATCTGGGTAAATGCTGCGTGGCCGGGAGTATCCAGGAAGCTGATCACGCCCTTCGGCGTTTCGACGTGGTACGCGCCAATGTGCTGGGTAATTCCACCGGCTTCCCCGGTGGCGACCTTGGTGCGGCGAATGTAGTCAAGCAAAGAGGTCTTGCCGTGATCAACGTGGCCCATGATGGTGACCACCGGCGGCCGCTGTTGCTTCTCGCCCTGCACTTCTTCGGCATGCGCCAGCAGTTCGGACTCGGCATCGTTGGCACCGGCAGCAACCGCCTTGTGGCCCAACTCTTCGGTGATCAACACGGCAGTGTCGTGGTCGATGGATTGGGTAATGGTGGCCATCACGCCCATCTTGAACAGCGCCTTCACCACATCGCCGCCCTTCATCGCCAATTTCTGGGCAAGATCAGCCACCGTGATGGCATCACCAATCGCCACTTCACGCACCACCGGCGCGGTGGGCTTGTTGAACCCGGTACCGGTGCGCGATTGATCCGAGGCGCGTTTGCTGCCCCCTGCAGGCTTGCCCTTGCCACGCGTATTGCTGCTACGGCGGGCACGATCGGAAGCCGACAGATGCAACTGCCCGGCGAAACGCTCGGTGCGGTCATCATCTTCCACCCCCGCCACCATCACATGCGACCCGCGCTGCGCTTGCGGCTTACCCTTGGCGGCAACGGCAGCCTTGTCGGCCTCACGCGCGGGTGCTGCGGGTTTGGGATGCGCTGCATTATGACCGTGACCGTGGCCATGGCCGTGACCTTTGGTCTTGCCTGCATCTTCCAGTGCAGCTTCAGCGGCAGCAGCGGCTTCCGCCGCAACACGCTCAAGCTGCTCTTGCTCCACACGCTTCTGTTCGGCAACCACTTCCGCACGCTGGCGGTCTTTCTCGGCCAGTGCCCGTTGTTCGGCAAGGTTGCGCGCGCGCGATTCTTCCAGCTTGCGCAGCGCATCGGTGCGCTCGGCGTCCAGCTTTTCGTTTGCCGTTTGCGCACGCCCTTCACCCGGCTTCAGGGTGATTTTCTTGCGGGTGACGACCTCAATGGTGCCTGCTGCACGCCCAGCCTTGCCGCCGTTGCCAACAGAAATCTCCTGTTTGCGGCTGCGGTTAAGGGTGATCTTGCCCGATGCGATGGCCTCTTCGGCAGGCTTTTCATCCTTGCCGTGGGCGCGCCGCAAAAAGCCGTGCAGTTTGAGTTTCTCGGCACTGGTGATGACCTGATCGGGACCGCTGAACTTCATGCCGGCTTCGGCCAGTTGTTCCAGCAGTTTATCGACCGGCGTATTTACCAGTTCAGCGAGCTTGCGGATGGTGGTTTGCTGCGACATTCGGTTTCCGGTGTCTTTTGGCCACCTCGCGGGTGACCGAATCGGTGGATTGTAGGACGGACGCAATGACAAATCTCTGCCCGCCGGCCAATCAAGCGGTGCAGGCCCAGGCCCGCACCGTGCCATACATCATTCGAACCAGTGCTTGCGCGCTTCCATGATCAAGGTTGCGGCGCGCGCATCCCCCATGCCCTCAATATCGGCAATCTCATCGGTAGCCGCTTCGGCCAGATCTTCGCGGGTACGCACGCCACGCTCGGCCAGGGCATAGGCCGTGGCTTCGTCCATTCCTGCAAGATCCAGCAGATCTGCAGCCGGCTGATGCTCTTCCAGGCCTTCTTCGGCGGCCAGCGCCTCGTTCAGTAACGCATCACGTGCGCGCGAACGCAACTCTTCGACGATATCCTCGTCAAAGCCGTCCACCGCCAGCAACTCGGCCACCGGCACATAGGCAATTTCTTCGACCGTGTTGAAGCCTTCGCCCACCAGGATGCCGGCGATTTCTTCGTCCACTTCCAGCTTGTCTACAAACAACTGACGCGCCGCCGCCTGCTCGGATTCGGTCTTGGCCTGCACTTGATCGGCGGTCATTACATTGAGCTGCCAACCGGTCAATCGACTGGCCAGGCGCACATTCTGACCGCCACGACCAATCGCCTTGGCCAGGTTTTCTTCGGCCACCGCGATATCCATCGAGTGCTTGTCTTCATCAACGATGATCGACTGCACTTCCGCCGGGGCCATTGCATTGATCACGAACTGGGCCGGATTGTCGCTCCACAACACGATATCCACGCGCTCGCCGTTGAGCTCATTGGTGACCGCCTGCACACGCGAACCGCGCATCCCGATGCAGGCACCAATCGGGTCGGTACGGTTGTCATGCGCCAGCACGGCGATTTTGGCGCGGTCACCCGGGTCACGCGAGCACGCCATGATCGATACCAAGCCCTGGCCGACTTCCGGCACTTCCAGCTTGAACAACTCCATCATGAATTCCGGCGCGGCGCGGCTGATGAACAACTGCGGGCCACGCGGCTCGCTGCGCACGTCGAACAAATAACCACGCACGCGGTCACCGGTACGCAACACGTCGCGCGGAATGCCCTTGTCCTTGGCGATGATGGCCTCGGCGTTGCCGCCCAGATCGACATAGATGTTGCCGCGTTCCACACGTTTGACGACACCGGTGATCAATTCGCCCACGCGGTCTTTCCACGCATCCACCACTTGCTGGCGCTCGGCTTCGCGTACGCGCTGCACGATGACCTGCTTGGCGGCTTGCGCAGCAATACGGCCGAAGTCGGGATTTTCGATTTGTTCTTCGATGTAATCGCCCACTTCCACTTCATCGCTTTCGTCCAGCGCATCCATCAGGCGCACCTGACGATCCGGCGATTCCATCACCACATCATCGGCCACCACTTCCCAGCGACGGAAGGTTTCGTAACTACCATCCTTGGCGTCGATCTGCACGCGCACCAGCACGTCCTGGTCGATGTAGCGCTTCTTCGCCGCTGATGCCAACGCAGCTTCGATCGCTTCCAGGATGACCGATTCCGGCACGCCTTTCTCGGCAGCCACCGCATCGACGACCAGCAACAATTCCTTGCTCATGCCCGCTTACTCCGCATCAGACGACCCTGCGGTCGCCGTCTTGTTGGTTGAATTCCTGGTTGCGGCAGGCTTTCGGCCTGCCGGCTTCTTTTGTTTGCCAGGTCGCGCGTCGCGTCCGGATTTGTCTTGCGCGGGTGCCATGCCCAGTGCCACCCAATTGGGCGCCAGCTTGGCCTTATCGACATTGGCAGCGTCCACCGCAAACTCCGTGCCATCCACGTTAAACGTGATCCGGTTGCCGTCCACGCGCACAATAGCGCCCTGAAAACGGCGGCGGCCATCCTGTGGCAGCTTCAATGTCACCTTCGCAGACTCGCCGACGAAGCGCGCGAACTGTGCCGCCCCGAACAGCGGGCGATCAATCCCCGGCGAAGACACTTCCAGGGTGTAGTTCGCGCTGATGGGATCGGCCACATCCAGTTGTGCGGAAATTTCACGGCTCACCGCCTCGCAGTCCTCGATACCGACGTTGCGCGTATCCGCCTGTGCTGGGGGCACATCGATATACAAGCGCAACAACGCACTGCCCGCGGCCGGCAAATATTCAATGCCCAGCAACTCCAAGCCCATCGATGCAATGGTTGGAGCCAGCAATGCGGCAATTTCGTCAGCCTTGTCTGTCACGGTGCGCCTATCGCAAAAACGGTTGTGAAATTTCCGGTATCTGAAAACGAAAAAGGACCCGTTGGGCCCTTTTCCGATGACACTGGATTGCGAAAGCCTGGAGATACTTTCGCGAGCCCGAGCCCGATGCCGTTGAATCGACACTGAAACTTGGTAGCGGGGGCAGGATTTGAACCTGCGACCTTCGGGTTATGAGCCCGACGAGCTGCCAGACTGCTCCACCCCGCAGCAGAGTCGCGCATTGTAGGCAGTGTGCAAGCAACATGCAACCACTATCTTCACTGCGCAGGTAAATTTCCTACCCGAGAATCACCGCCAACAGCGCCCGCGTCACCGCGTCATGAGCTTGGCTTTCACCACGCAGTGCTGGCAGCAAGCGGCTGGCTACTTGCTTGCCCAGCTCCACACCGAATTGGTCGAAGGCGTTGATCCCCCACAACACCGATTGCAGATACACGCTGTGCTCATACAACGCAATCAGCATGCCCAGGGATTGCGGGGTCAGTGCATCCAGCAGCAACAAGGTGCTGGGGCGATTGCCGGGGTAGCGGCGATGCGGGTCGTCGCTGTCCTGACCGTTGGCCAATGCCTCGGTTTGTGCCAACAGGTTGGCCAGCAGTGCCGCATGGTTGGCCGCGTGCGGGTGGTCGGCCTTGACCACGCCGATGAAATCGGCCGGCACGATCTGGGTGCCTTGATGCAGGGCCTGGAAGAAACTGTGCTGGGTATCGGTGCCGGCCCCGCCCCACCACACCGGCACGGTGTCGGCAGCGATGTCGCTGCCATCCACGCGCACCGATTTGCCCAAGCTTTCCATCACCAACTGCTGCAAATAATTGGGCAACAGCTTCAGGCGGTCGTCATACGGCAGCACGGCTTGGGTGGCGGCGTGCAGGCCGTTGCGGTTCCACACCGCAGTGAGTGCATGCCAGGCCGCGATATTGTCGTGCAACGGCGCGTGCAGCGCGTGCGCATCCATCGCGGCTGCGCCTTCCAGCAATTGCTCGAAGCGATCCATGCCCAGCGCCAGTGCAATCGGAAACCCCACCGTCGACCACAGCGAATAACGCCCGCCTACCCAGTCCCACATCGGCAGGGTGCGTTCCGGCGGGATGCCGAAATCGGCCACGCGCTGCGCATTCGTGCTGACCGCGTACAAGCGGTCATCGTTGCCCAACCACTCCCGCACGATGCCGCCATTGAGCAGGGTCTCCTGGGTACCGAAGGTTTTGGAAATCACCACGCCGGCGGTCCTGGCCGGGTCCAGCCCTGCCAGCACGCGGCGCGCCGCATTGCCATCGACATTGGAAATGAAGTGCACGCGAAAACGCGTACCCGGCAGCGCCAACGCATCCACGATCAAACGCGGCCCAAGATCAGAGCCACCGATGCCGACGGATACGATGTCGGTCACCTCACTGGCCGCCAGCGTGTCAATCAATTCACGCATGCGCAGTTGCGCCGACACCGCTTGCGCACGCGCCGCCAGCGCAAAAGCCGAGGTTGCCGCGCTACCGCGCAATGCACTGTGCAAAGCCGCACGACCTTCGGTGCCATTGACGGTTTCGCCACCCAACAGCTGCTGCATCGCACCTGCAAGATCAGCGCGCCTGGCAAGATCAAACAACGCAGCGAGCGCCGTGCGGTCATAACGCTGACGCGCGAAATTGGCATACAACGGGCCGCAACGCAGGGCAAACTCCTGCGCGCGCGCTGGATCGTTTGCAATCAAATTGACCAGCGTGCTGCCGGCCAGTCGTTGTGCATGCGCATCCAGACCGTCCAGCAGGCTTGTCATGGTCAGGCCGCCTGTTGGGGCATCGAATGATTGGTGTGGGTCAGATGATTATTGCGGTCCACATAGACGCAGGTGGGCTTGTAGGCCTTGGCTTCTTCGGCATCGCACTGCACATAGGCGCAGATGATGACCAGATCACCCACCCGTGATTTGTGCGCGGCCGCGCCGTTGACCGAAATCACCCCGCTGCCTTCTTCGCCGCGAATGGCATACGTGGAATAGCGCTCGCCACTGGTGACGTCGTAGATGTGGATCTGCTCGTATTCGCGGATACCGGCAATATCCAGCAAACGCCCGTCGATCGCGCAGGAGCCTTCGTAATGCAGCTCGGCATGGGTGACGGTGGCGCGGTGGATCTTGCCCTTGAGGAGGGTCAGTTGCATGGCTTGACTCCGATGGTGCATGACGGCGTTGGCCGCATCGAGGTTGCAGTATAAGACGCAAATGCCGCACCGCAACAATCCGAAATCCGCAATTTATCCGGGCAATTCGAATTCCAGATTGTCAATCAACCGCGTCCGCCCCAGACGCGCCGCGATCAGCGCAACCCTTGCGCCTTCCTGCCCGTCCTGCGGCTCGCTGAAATCGGGGCAACGCAGCACCGCGTAGTCCGGTACGAAGCCTGCCGAACGCAGCCGTGCGTCGGCATCGGCTTCCACTTGCGCACGCGGCTGGCCCGCCTGCGCGGCATCGCGCATCGCCAGCAGGCAACGATGAATGACCGGCGCGGTGGCGCGCTCGGCCTGCGACAAATACTGGTTGCGCGAGCTCATCGCCAAACCGTCGGTTTCACGCACGATCGCGCCGGCAAGTATGGCGGTGGGCATGTGCAAATCCACCACCATTTGCCGGATCACCGCCAATTGCTGGAAGTCTTTTTTGCCGAACGCCGCCACATCCGCCTGCACCTGATTGAACAGGCGCGTCACCACCGTGCACACGCCATCGAAATGGCCGGGGCGGCACGCGCCTTCCAGCACGCTGCTGATGCCGGGGACATGCACATTCGAGGCCAACGGCACACCGAACGGGTACATCGCCTCCACTTCCGGCAACCACAACACATCGCAGCCAGCCGCATGCAGGCCGCTGGTATCGGCGTCGGGCGTGCGCGGATAACGGGTGAAATCTTCGTTGGGACCAAACTGGGTGGGATTGACGAACACGCTGGACACCACTTTGTCCACATGCTGCCGCGCCAGTGCAACCAGTGAGTAATGGCCGGCATGCAGGTTGCCCATGGTCGGCACGAAACCCACCGTCTGGCCGTCGCGTCGCCACTGGCGAATACGCTCGCGCAATGCCGCAAGCTGGGTGATGGTTTCAATCATGCGTAGCTGTGCTCCAGGGTCGGAAACGTGCCTGCGCGCACCGCCTCGGCATAGGCCTGCACCGCGCCGGCAATCGAGCCGCCTTCGGCCAGAAAATCCTTGACGAATTTGGGTTTGCGATGCCCCGTGTCGATACCCAACAAGTCATGCAACACCAACACTTGCCCATCACAGCCGGCACCCGCCCCAATCCCGATGGTGGGAATCGGGCTGGCTTGGGTGATTTGCGCCGCCAATGTGGCCGGCACGCCCTCCAACACCAGCAACGCCGCACCGGCTGCGGCCACGGCCAAGGCTTCGGCCTGCAAACGCTCGGCGGCCGATTGCTCGCGCCCTTGTACCTTGAAGCCACCCATCGTGAGTACCGACTGCGGGGTCAGGCCCAGATGCGCGCACACCGGGATTTCGCGTTCCACCAAATAGCGAATGGTGTCGAGTTTGTGGCCCGCACCTTCCAGCTTGACCATCGCCGCGCCGGCTTGAATAAACCGCACCGCCGCGGCAAACGCCTGCGCCGGGCTGCCGTCACTGCCAAACGGAAAGTCCGCGATTTTCAGCGGATGTTTGGCCGCCCGCGCTACCGCTGCGGTGTGGTACACGATGTCATCCACCTGTACCGGCAAGGTGGATTCGTGGCCCTGCACCACCATCCCCAACGAATCGCCAATCAAGATCAGATCAATCCCCGCAGCATCCAGCACCCGCGCAAAACTGGCGTCATAGCAGGTCAACATCACCAATTTGCGGCCGGCGGCACGCGCCTGCGCAAGCTGCGGCACGCTCCAGGATTTGGTTTCAGCATGGACGCTCATTGCGGCTTCCAACAGGGCAATCGCGCATTATCGCGCAGATGAAGCAGCCTGAACGGCAATTGCTTCCACGCCCTGCACATCCACCTGCTGCAGCGCCTCACCCACACTGCCATACCCGGGAAAGACCATCGCTGCCGCGATCTCGGCCAACGGCACCAGGGCAAACGCACGCTCGTGCAGATACGGATGCGGCACCCGCAAGCCGGGGACGTTGATCACGGCATCGCCATACAACAGCAGATCCAGATCCAGCACCCGTGGCCCCCAACGCAGTGCCGCGGTATCGCCGCCGCGCTGCCGGCCTGCATTGCGTTCGATCTCCAGCAACTGCGCCAGCAAGGCCGGGGCGGTCAATGTGGTGTTCAACAGCACCGCCGCATTGATGAAATCCGGCTGCTCCACACGCCCCCACGCCGGCGTGCGATAGAGACGCGATGCGCTCAGCAATCGGGTTTCCGGCAGCTGACCCAGCGCCTGGATGGCGCTGGTCACTGCGTGGATGGAATCGCCCAGATTGGCGCCCAAACCTACTGCCGCGTGTACCGGCGCACTCATTCGGTGGCGGGACTGGGACTGGTGTCGGCGGGACGCCGACGCCGGCGGCGACGTTTGCGCGGGGCATCGTCCGCCTCGGCCATTTCATCACTGCCAATCTCGTCGGGGGTCAGGCTGTCTTGCGCACTGTCGGCAGTGGCATCGGCGGGATGCAACTGCGCCTCGCGCCAGAACGCCACGTCGTCGGCATGCGAATCCGAAGCCGCCAAGCGCAATTCGAGGAAATCGAACGCAGCACGAAACCGTGGGTGCGACAGCAGGCGGAACACCCGCTTGCGCAGACGCAAGGTGAAGCGCGGCTGCAACAGCCAGATTTCCTGCATCGGTTGCGAAAACCGCCGTGGCAACGCAATCCGCGCCACTTGATGCAAGGTGACGCGGTCGGCCGCACGCCGTTGCGCTTCGGCCGCATGCACGCCCTGCGCTTGCAGCAGCGCCAGTGCGCGGCAATACGCCGGCCACAACAGCACCGCATACAAGAACGCCGGCGACACCGGCTGATCGGCATGCACCCGCGCATCGGTGTTGCGCAAGCCCTGCACCAGCATCCGCCGCAACGCACCCGACTTGTTGGACTGCAAGGCTTGCGCCGTTTCCGGCAACAACACCGGCAACAAACCATGCGTCTCCAGCAATTCAAAACTGGCCACGGCATGACCCGACAGGAACATCTTCAGGGTTTCTTCGAACAAACGCGCCGGCGACGCATCGGCCAGCAACGGGGCCAGGCGTGCAATCGGTTCGGCGGTGGCCGGCTCGATCGCGAACCCCAACTTGGCCGCCAACCGCGCCGCCCGCAGCATCCGCACCGGATCTTCGCGATAGCGCGCTTCCGGCTCGCCAATCAGGCGCAGCACGCGTGCCTGCACATCTGCAAACCCCCCCACGTAATCGCGCACCGAAAAATCTTCAATCGCGTAATACAGCGCGTTGGCGGTGAAGTCGCGACGCACCGCATCGTGCTCGATACTGCCGTACAGGTTATCGCGCAGCAGCCGGCCGCCATCGTCGGTCAGGCGATCGCCCTCGTCATCACCGCCATTGGCGCGAAAAGTGGCCACTTCGATGATTTCGCGGCCATACACCACATGCGCCAAGCGAAACCTGCGCCCAATCAAGCGGCAATTGCGAAACAGCGCCTTGACCTGCTCGGGGGTGGCATCGGTGGCCACGTCAAAATCCTTGGGCTCGCCGCCCAACAGCAAGTCGCGCACCGCCCCCCCCACCAAATAGCCCGTAAAGCCAGCCTCGCGCAGGCGATACAACACACGCAGCGCGCTTTGACTCATCTGCTTACGGGAAATGTTGTGCGCCTCACGCGGGATCACGTGCAAGCTGGGGACAACAGCGGTGGAAATGGATTGGGATTCAGTCATGCGTGGCGGCCAGACCGCAGCGTCAAAGGAAGTGAAAGGCGCATTGCCAGTGGCTTGCGCAGCCGCTTATACTAGCAAGCTCAGCGCCGGAATCCCCAGCGCCGAGCCGATTGTCCAATCGCCCCCCATTGCTCCCTTCGTCTAGAGGCCCAGGACGTGGCCCTCTCAAGGCTAAAACACGGGTTCGAATCCCGTAGGGAGCGCCATATCAAGACAAAGGCCACCTCGCGGTGGCCTTTGCTGTTTTGGCTATTGTGATATCACATCTGACCTATCCGACCCACCCGGCGCATTGGCTACACTGATGCTTAATCAATGGAGGCTGACAATGAGTGCTGTGATGGACAAAGCGGATCAGGGCAAGGGGCATATCGCTGCTCAAATCGCGCGCGATACCGCAACCGGCAAATCGTCCGAGTATTTCACCTTGCTATCCGGAAAAATGTGTTGGGATGCCGTGATCGAATGCCAGGTTCTGGCCGGCATAAAACGGCCACACTCCATTACGACCCACAGCCACGACCATGTCATCAGCCTCACCGATGACAAAGCGGTGTGCAGCGCAACTGACATGCTGGGTGTTCCTCAAGGGGCATCCATCGGATTTTTCCGTGACGGAACGCTGATGCACTTCATGATCTGCGTTGGTGCAGGCATGGCAGCAGGCAACAAAAATGCCTGCATCGGGATTGGAAGCCCCGTGGGCTGGGAAATCCTGCAACTGGCCAAAGATCTGCAATGGAACAGTGATGGCTTTGAGCACCAAGAAACACAATACAAGGTTCGATATCGCGCTATTTAGTCACTAGTCCCAAGAATCTGACTGCACTCACCCCAACAACTCGCTGACCCGATACTGCCCGGGCGGACGGGTGTGCAGGCGCTGCGCGACATGCAAAGCCCCACGGGCGAAGATGTCGCGGTTGTGGGCACGGTGCACCAGCTCGATGCGTTCGCCGGTGGAGGTGAACTGCACCAGATGCTCACCGACGATATCGCCGGCACGGATGCTGGCGTAATGCGGGAGCGCGCCGCCCGCTTCGGCAGACGCGCCAAGGGTCAATGCGGTGCCCGAGGGGGCATCCTGCTTGCGTGTGTGGTGGGCTTCCACGATGTCGCAGTCCCAGCCTTGCAGCATGCTTGCGGCGCGCTCGACCAAATCATGCAGCACCGCCACACCGAGGCTGAAGTTGCTGGCCCAGATCAGCGGAATGCTCGCACTGGCGGCCACCAATGCGGCTTGCTGAGCTTCACTCAGGCCGGTAGTGCCGGAGACGAGTGCAGCCTTGCGCGCGAGGCACAGCTGCAAGATGGCATCGAATCCTTGCGGCAGGCTGAAGTCGATGGCGACATCGAAATCAGGCACACCGGAAAGCTCGCAGGCTGCGAATTGCGGAATGCCATCGACAATGCGCAGTTCAACGCGCCGTGCCACTGCCGCCACAACCTGGCAACCGCTGGCAGGTTCTTTGCCCAAGCGTTGCAAGGCTTGCCCCATGCGGCCACTGCTGCCGTGGATCAGAATGCGAATCGATGTATTCATGCCTGCAGGCTAGCGGCTGCAGGCTGCAGCGGCAAGCTTTGCGCACGCGCATTAGCACGTGCGCGACCAAGTCTGCGGCGTCAGACTTTTGCGGCAGCTCCGCGCAAACGCCCCGCCATCTGATGCATGGCATCATCGAATGCGGCTTCGCCATCACGCAAGGTGATCTTGCCTAGCGCTGCCATCACCGCAAGTTCACGGACGGATGCAACCAGCACTCGAATCCCGCGTCGATTGACCAGCAACAAGCGTGCTGAAATCGGGCTGATCCATGACACTTTCGCCGGTGCGAATTGCCCGTCTGCGCTTTGCAATTGCAACCAGTCGCCCACCTTCAGTTTGCTGACGCGCGTCAACAGATTGTCATCACAGACCACCGCTTCAGTACCGCCAACAACTTCCAGTTGCGGCGTGGGTGGCGGGGGTGGTTCTGCCAGCACGATCGGGGCCGGAATGCGCTCGTCACTGGTGACTGTGGCTTGCCCCACAGACAACCTGGAGATAATGTCAGCCAAGGCCTCGAGCGCAGCTTGTCCGTCTTCGCCGACGCAGCCGGCGCTGGCCAGAATCGCCAGCAACTCGGCCTCCGGCAAAGGCACTACCAATCCATGCATCGCCCCATCGACCGCCAACAAGAGTGCGTCGATACCTTGCAGTGCGTCCTGATAACGCGCTGAATCGCGGCCATCGCGCAACACAATCTGGGTCAGATGGTGCTGGGCATGAGTGGATATGAACTCGTCGATCACCGATGGCAGTTCACGCTCTCCACGATGCTGCTCGAGGTCAGTGCCGACTTCGGTACGGGCCTGCTCCAGCCGCTCACGGCCGCGATGGGCTTCGGTGGTACGCTTTTCGGCCAATTCAAAGCGCTTGCGATGCTGCGCCATGTACATGCGCAGGTCTTGTTCAAGTGCCTCGAAAATCGCGACATCTTCATTGAATTCGGACACCAGCCTGTCAATGGTGTGGTCAACGTGGTCGAGCAGCTCCTGCTCTTGCGGCGCTTCACCACGATTGCCTTCGCAGGCCTCGGCCACGGTATTGAGCAAGCGTCGTGCCGGGTGTTCCTTGTACAGGAACATGCGACGATCCTTGACCGCGACCTTGACGAACGGGACCAGCATGCGGCCGATTTTTTGGCGGATATTGGAGTTGTATTGCGGCCCATCCAACAGCACATCGAAGAGCAGGGCGACCAGATCGACGGCATCACCATCAAGGCCATCCAGCGTCACGTTGTCACTGGCGACCCCCAGTTTGCGTGCGCTCTGTGCCATCTGCTGGCGCAGTTGGCCAGCAAACGATTGCGGCTTGCCCCCCTGCGTGGACGGCATGGGCACAGGGTCAGCATCACGCTGCATCAACGACAGGATGGACAACAAGTCATGCGTGGACAGCGTGGTGGCAGGGCCTGCCGAATCATGCTGCGGTGCCACGTTGTTGACGTTACGCCAGCCTTGCAGTTGCCCCAGCATGCTGGCAAACAGGGCTTGATCGGCGGCATTGATCTGCACTTGCGCGGTGTCCCACCCTGCTTGTGCCGGCATGCGCCGCGCGACCTGGTTGTCCTGATAGGCCGCCTGCATTGCGGCCTGCGCTGCTACCTGGGCGGCGTCTTCGGCGTGCGACTCTGGCCGCTTGGGATGGTGCTTCCCCACTGCATGCTGGCTTTTGCCACTGGCACGAAGCTCCGGCAGCACGCCGGCACTGACCATCAGCCCATTGCAACGATCGTATAGCTCCGTCAGCACCTCACTCAGGGCGCGCTCGAAGAACTTGAAGATCACGATGCGCAGCTCAGCTTCGATTTCGAGCTGCCCCATCGCCTTCCCCAAGGCAACGGCCAAAAATGCCGGGCCCAACGGATTGGCATTGGGCTCCAATTGCGGCTGGCCAACGACGACGCACAAGCGCTGGGTGGCTACTTCGAATGCCGGCAAGGCATTACGCAACACCGACTGCGCCAATTGATCCACTGCCAATTGCTGCTCTAAATCCTGATCGGACAACAATCTGAGGCCAAGCTCCACGGCTTGGCCATCTTCCGGAGTATGCCGTTTACGTAGCTCGCGAAAACGATCGGCAACGCTCTGGCGGAAAGTTTTGGACATGTCTGCGCGCACCCGGCGCATTTCACGCAGGGCCAACATGCCCAGCGCCTCTTCGCCACTTTGGCTGCGGTCGAACAGATAGTCGTCCAATTCGGACAGACTGCTGTCTAGTGCGGGCACTACGCTATCGAGAACGCGCTTTTGCAAGGCGTCAAGCAATGACCCGTAAGGGTGCTGGAACTCAGGGCTGGATCCCGCGGGGGAACGGAATGTCATAACAGGCGATACCTGTTTATACAGGTGCCAACAATAGCCAATTTATGCACTCTGTTTGTTGATAACCGTCATGGTTCGCACTATTCCGTCACCGTTCACCCCCGGAATGTGACCACTCAACCGGGCAAGACCCGTCCAATTCCAGTTCTCTGCAAGGCTTGCGCAACCTCAGAAAGCTGCGTTGGCTGCGTATCGCGACTAAACCCGAACCGGAAATGCAGCTCGCCCGTAGGTGTCCGCGAGGAATGCAACGAGGCGATATTCACGCCATGCCCCTCGAAAATCTGCAGCAGGTCACGCAGTGAGCCGGGCCGATCTTCCGGCAAATGGATGCTCATGCTGTGTTCGTCATGCAGGTCGGCCAACAGATAGCCCAGCCGCTCGAAGGTGTAATTGCCATCGGCCAACACCGCATCACCGAAGCCTTGCTGGTTGTGCAGCAGGAATTCCTGGCGAAAGGCGTTGCGCGCGGCGTCACTGCCCTGCCCCACCAGCGTGGCGATGCGATGCAGACGTTCGGCCAGCCTGCGCAGTACATCCGGGACGTACGGATTGCCGAATTGGATGTCTTCGTAGATTGAAGGATTCAGCGACAGGATGCGGGCGGCGATGGCGGCATCCATTTCAAACGATGCTGACCGAAACGGCAGCAAGGTCTCAAGCGTTCCCGGCCGCGCCCCAGGATCATTCAACACACTCGCCTGTGCCAAGTGCCCCGCATGCACCAGCGCCTGCACCAGCGCCATTGCGCGGTCATGTTGCTCTGGTGTGGCGGCAACACATTCGGCCTCCAACGCCGCCAGCAATGCAGACAGCCACGGTTTCCAGCGCGCCATGCGCGCCTCGCAGACCACCATCACGCGCCCGCGCAAGGTGGGTGATTTGGGCGGTGCGGTCATCGGGTGCAGCCCCACCACCTCGGCTTGCGAATGCAGCATCGCCGCCACCGGGGCCGTTTTCACCGAGGTGATATCCAGCCACAATTTGCCTGCTTCGCGGCCAGCGGATTGCGCGATGTAGCGTTCGATCAACGCGGGCGTGTGCCGGATCGGCGCGGAAAACAGCAGCACATCGGCGCGTGCGAGCAGATCTTCCTCACTGTGCGATGTGGCATCGGCCGGGTCATGGCCGATGACGGTCAAGCCCATCTGCGCCTCAAAAAACCTGCGCAACCAACGGCCATACGCACCGGCGCTACCGACGATGCCAATGAGTGGGGATGTGTTCAACGAAACCGGGCTCCGCAGGGAAGCCCGAATTCTACGGTTGCAGACACCGCTACGGGCGGTTGGTGGCTCAGGAAACCATTCGGTCCCAGAAGCCCTTCACCCCATCCAGGAAGGTGCTGGCTTTGGGCGAATGCCGGCGTGCGCCTTCGCCACTGAAGGTGCTTTCAAACTGCTCCAGCAAGCTGCGCTGCTCGGCAGTCAGATTGACCGGGGTTTCCACCACCACCTTGCAATACAAATCGCCGGGCGCGCGGCTGCGCACCGACTTCACCCCGCGATCGCGCAGCCGGAACACTTTGCCGGTCTGGGTTTCGGCCGGAATGCGCAGCTCCACTTCGCCGCCCAAGGTCGGCACGCGCACGCTATCGCCCAATGCCGCCTGTGAAATGCGGATGGGCACTTCGCAATGCAGATCATCGCCATCACGCTGGAAGATGGCGTGCTCGCGCACCCGCACTTCCACGTACAAATCACCCGGCGGCGCGCCGGCAGGACCGGCTTCACCTTCGCCTGCCAGACGGATGCGGTCACCATTGTCCACGCCAGCCGGAATTTTCACCGACAGGGTTTTCTCTTCTTCCACCCGGCCATTGCCATTGCAGGATTTGCAGGGGTTGGCAATGGACTTGCCACTGCCTTCGCAATGGGGGCACGGCGCCTGCATGGTGAACGGGCCGCGCTGCATATGCACTTGGCCGCGGCCCTTGCAGGTGGTGCAGGTATCCACTTTGCCATCGGCCGAGCCACTGCCCTTGCACGGCTCGCAATTGGCCAAGGTGGGAATGTGGATCTGCTTGTCGATGCCAGCCACGGCCTCTTCCAGATCCAGCTCCATCATGTAGCCCACATCGGCCCCGCGCCGCGGACGCTGTTGGCGGCCACCGCCGAAAATATTGCCGAAGATGTCGCCGAAAATATCGCCCATGTCGGCGCCGCCAAAGCCCGGCCCGGCATTGCCGCCCCCCATGCCGTGCTCGAATGCGGCGTGGCCATGCTGGTCGTACATGCGGCGCTTGCCGCCGTCGCTCAGCACTTCGTAGGCTTCCTTGCACTCCTTGAACGCCGCTTCCGCCGCCTTGTCACCGGGGTTGCGGTCGGGGTGATGCTTCATCGCGCTGCGCCGATAGGCCTTCTTCAGCTCATCGTCGCTGGCATTGCGGGCCACGCCCAGCACTTCGTAGTAGTCGCGTTTGCTCATGCTTTATCTCTCATCCCCTCCGGGGAGGCTGGGACGGGGATTGGTGATACGACAAGGGTTCGGAAGCAGGTTTGCCCCGAACCCTCACCCCATCCCCTCTCCCGGCGGGAGAGGGGCAACAGTCCTTAGGCCTTCTTGTCGTCCTTGACCTCGGTGAACTCGGCATCCACCACATCATCGGCCGGCTTGCCGGCATCCGCCGGCGCGCCTTGCTGTTGGCCCGCAGCGGCAGCGGCGGCAAACAGGGCTTGGCCGGCTTCTTCCAACGCCTTGGCCTTGGCTTCGATCTGGCTCTTGTCGTCACCCTTCATCGCGGTTTCAAGCTCGGCAATGGCACCTTCCGCGCGACCAATGGCCTCACCCGGCAGTTTGTCGCCGCTGTCCTTGATGGTGCTGCGGGTGGCATGGATCAAACCATCGGCCTGATTGCGTGCCGTCACCAGCTCGTGGAAGCGCTTGTCTTCTTCACGATTGGCTTCGGCGTCCTGCACCATGCGCTGGATTTCATTATCGCTCAGGCCCGAACCCGCCTTGATTTCGACCTTCTGTTCCTTGCCGGTCTTCTTGTCCTTCGCCGTCACGTGGACGATGCCATTGGCGTCGATGTCAAAGCTCACCTCCACCTGCGGCATGCCGCGCGGGGCGGCATCAATGCCGGTGAGGTCGAACTTGGCCAGCGACTTGTTGTAGCGGGCCTGTTCGCGTTCGCCCTGCAGCACATGCACCGTCACCGCGCTCTGGTTGTCTTCGGCGGTGCTGAAGGTTTGCGAGGCCTTGGTCGGGATGGTGGTGTTCTTTTCGATGATCTTGGTGAACACGCCGCCCAGCGTTTCGATGCCCAGCGACAGCGGGGTGACATCGAGCAGCAACACGTCCTTCACGTCACCGGCCAGCACGCCGCCCTGCACCGCAGCACCGATGGCCACGGCCTCGTCCGGGTTGACGTCCTTGCGCGGTTCCTTGCCGAAGAACTCGGCCACCGCCGCCTGCACCTTGGGCATGCGGGTCTGGCCGCCGACCAGGATCACTTCGGTGATGTCGGACGCGCGCAGGCCGGCGTCATTCAACGCCACGCGGCAGGGCTCGATGGTCTTCTTCACCAGATCGTCCACCAAGGCTTCCAGCTTGGCGCGGGTCAGCTTGATGTTCAGATGCTTCGGGCCGGTGGCATCGGCCGTCACGTACGGCAGGTTGACGTCGGTCTGTTGGTTGGAAGACAACTCGATCTTGGCGCGCTCGGCCGCATCCTTCAGGCGCTGCAGCGCCAGCGGATCCTTGCGCAGGTCCACGCCATCGGTCTTCTGGAACTCTTCCACCAAATAATCGATGACGCGGTTATCGAAGTCTTCGCCACCGAGGAAGGTATCGCCATTGGTGGCCAGCACTTCAAATTGCTTCTCACCGTCGATGTTGGCGATTTCAATGATCGACACGTCGAAGGTACCGCCGCCGAGGTCATACACCACGATCTTGCGATCCTTGTTGTCGCCCTTGTCGAGGCCATAGGCCAGCGCGGCGGCAGTGGGCTCGTTGATGATGCGCTTCACATCGAGGCCGGCAATGCGACCGGCATCCTTGGTGGCCTGGCGCTGACTGTCATTGAAGTAGGCCGGCACGGTGATCACCGCCTCAGTGACGGTTTCACCCAGGAAGGCTTCGGCGGTCTTCTTCATTTTCTCCAGCACTTTGGCGGAGACTTCCTGCGGGGCCAGCTTCTTGCCATCGGCCAGTGCCACCCACGCATCGCCATTGTCGTGCTGGGTGATGGTGTACGGCACCAGGCCCAAATCCTTTTGCACTTCGGCGTCGGTGAACTTGCGGCCAATCAGGCGCTTCACCGCGTAGAAGGTGTTCTTCGGGTTGGTGACGGTTTGCCGCTTGGCGGATGCGCCGGTCAGCACTTCGCCGTCTTTGGTCCATGCCACAATGGACGGGGTGGTGCGGTCGCCCTCGCTGTTTTCAATCACGCGGGCTTTGCCGCCTTCCATGATGGAAACGCAGGAGTTGGTGGTACCCAGGTCGATGCCGATGATCTTGCCCATGACAGTGTCCTCTTGAGTTTGGTATGCAATGGCGCGCTGCGCCGATGGTCGTTATTTGGGGATGCCGAAGCCGGCTTCAAGGCCTAGCCGCAATCAATTGCGGTCAATCGTGCTTGGCCACGATGACCAATGCCGGCCGCAACAGCCGCCCGTTCAGCACATAGCCTTTCTGGAACACGGTGATCACATGACCGGGCGCAACGCCCTCGGACTCGCCCTGGCTGATGGCCTGGTGATGCTCCGGATTGAACGGCTGGCCGGTGGGGTCCAGCACTTCCATGCCGTGATCGGCCGCCACTTTCAACAGCTGCTTGTAGGTCAATTGCATCCCGTCGCGCAGCGCGCCGGTATCGCCACTTGCCGCATTCAAACCGGCATCCAGGCTGTCGAAGACCGGAAGCAAATCGCTCAGCAAGCGCTCGTTGGCAAACTTGCGTGCCATTTCGATATCGCGGGCCAAGCGCTTGCGCTGGTTGTCCAGATCGGCGCGCTCGACCAAGGATTGCGCCTTGAGCTGCTCGATTTCGGCGTGCAGCGCTTCGATGGGGTCGTGCGAATCCACCTCGTTGGTGGCGTCGTTAGTGTCCTGCGTCGGGTCCATGCTCATGTCCACGGCTTGAATTCGCGGCCCAATGCCGCACTGCCACTGGGGATGGGGGCTTAGCTCTCCGGATTCAAGGCGGCCCCCAACAACGCCGCTGCCGCGTCCACCACCGGGATCACCCGTTCATAGGCCATGCGGCTGGGGCCAATCACGCCCAACACCCCCAGCACGCGGCCATCGCGGCCGTACGGCGCGGCCACCAGCGACATCCCTTCCAATGGCGCAAGGCCAGCCTCTTCGCCAATAAACACGCGCATCCCCGGCGCTTTGGCGGTGCGTTCCAGCAATTGCAGCAGCTCGCGTTTTTCGGCGAAGGCTTCAAACAGCGCGCGCAGCTGCTCCATGTCGGCCATATCCTGCAAGCCCAGCAAGCGGGTCTGCCCGGCCACCAGCATGTCGTCCTCATTGGCGGGGGCAAAAGCTTGCTCGGCCAATTCCAGCGAGCTGGCCAACAGCCGTTCCATCTCGCTGCGCGCTGCGCGCAATTCGCCCAACAACCTTGCACGAATCAAGCCCAGCGGTTGCCCGGCAAAATGCGTGTTCAGATAATTGGCTGCCTGCTCCAGCTCTGACGGCGTCACCACGCGCCGCAGTTGCACCACGCGGTTTTGCACCTCGCCATCGGCAAACACCACGATGGCCAGCACCCGCTGCGGGTCCAGTGTCACAAAATCAATTTGCCGGAACGCAAAACTTTCACGCTTGGGCACACTCACCATGCCGGCAAAATGGGTCATGGCGGACAGCAATTCCGACGTGCTGTCCAGCAGCGCACGGGTACCCGCACCCACCTGCAAGCTGCTACGCAGGTTCCGGGTTTCGCTCTCGGCCAAGGGCTTGACCTGCAGCAAGGTATCCACAAACAAGCGATAGCCCTGCGCGGTGGGTACACGGCCGGCACTGCTATGCGGTGCGGCCAGCAGGCCGGCATCTTCCAGCGTGGCCAGAATATTGCGGATGGTGGCGGGACTGACATCCAGCCCCGCGTGCTTGGCCAGGGTCTGCGAGCCCACCGGCTCGCCAGAGCGGATATGCCGCGCCACCAAGGTGCGCAGCAGTTGCCGGGCACGCGGGTCTTGGGCGATGTCGTGGGCAGTTTTTCGAGCCATCCTCATGTTGTATGCCGCAACGGCTACCGCATGCAAGCGGGCGCAGGCACAATGCGCAGCCATGCTGACTCGACTTTCCATCCGGGACTTCGCCGTTGTTGCCCATGCCGCATTGGAGTTTGGCGCGGGGATGACCGTGATTTCCGGCGAAACCGGCGCCGGCAAATCCTTGCTGGTGGACGCACTGGGCTTCCTGTCCGGTGCCCGCGCCGATGCCGGTGTGGTGCGCCATGGCGCACAGCGCGCCGAGCTGGAAGCCGAGTTTGATCTTGCCGATGCGCCGCTTACCCGCGCCTGGCTTGCCGACGCGGAACTGGATGATGGCGACACCTGCCAACTACGCCGCACGCTGCGCGCAGACGGTGGCAGCAAGGCATGGATCAATGGCCGTGCCGCCACCATCGCGCAATTGACTGAACTTGCGCGATTACTGGTGGAAATTCACGGCCAGCACGCCCAACAGGCCTTGTTGGTGCGCGGCCAACAAACTGATTTGCTCGATGCCGCCGCCCGCCACACCACGCTGCTCGACACGGTGCGCAACACGGCCACACGCTGGAAGCAACTGACCGAAGAACGTGCCACCCTGCTCGCCCGTGGCGATGTGGCCGACCGCCAACAGTGGCTGCAACACCAATTGCACGAATTGCAGGCGCAGCCACTGGAGCCTGCCGTGCTGGCCGAACTTGACGCCAACCACCGCCGCCACGCGCATGCGGCGTCGCTCATTGCTGCTTGCGAAGCGGGGCTGACTGCGTTGAATGGTGACGACGCACTGGCCAGCCGCGTGCAGCACCTGCGCAGCGGGTTGCAACGTGAAGCCGCCCACGAGCCACGTTTGCATGATGTGGATGCGCTGCTGGACTCGGCAGTCATCCAACTGGACGAAGCACTCGCCCTGCTGGAACGCATCCGCGGCGATTTGGACCTGGACCCCGATGCGCTGGCCGAGATCGAACGCCAGCTCACCCGCGTGCAGGATTTGGCACGCAAGCACCGCATCGCGCCCGAACAGCTGGCCGCCCATCGTGACGCGCTCGCCATCGAACTGGATGCACTGGCCGATGCCGATGCCACCCTGCAACGGCTGGATCGCGCTATCGCCGGTGCGCACAGCGATTGGCAACATGCCGCCGATGCACTGTGCGCCTCGCGCCGCGATTGCGGCAACACCCTGGCGGCCGCCGTGACGGTGCTGATTGCCGAACTGGGCATGGCAGGTGGCCATTTTGAAGTCCAACTCGAAGCCAACACCCACGCAATGCCGGACCCCAATGGCAGCGAACGCGCCGAATTCCTGGTCGCCGCCAACCCCGGCCAACCGCCGCGCCCGCTGCGCAAAGTCGCCTCGGGCGGCGAACTTTCACGCATTTCCTTGGCCATTGAAGTGGCCACCCAGGGCCAGGACGCCGTGCCCTGCATGATCTTCGATGAAGTCGATGCCGGCATCGGTGGCGCCGTGGCCGCCGCCGTGGGCGCCAAACTGCGTCAGCTTGGCGCATCCAAACAAGTGCTGTGCGTCACCCACCAACCGCAGGTGGCGGCAGCCGGCCACGCGCAATACCGCGTCAGCAAAGCCGCGCAAGATGGCATCACCCAATCGGCGGTGCTCGCACTGGACAGTGCTGGCCGCATCGAGGAAATCGCCCGCATGCTGGGCGGTGCGGATGTCAGTGATGAGGCGCGTGCCGCGGCGAGGCGGCTGCTGGAACAGCGCTAGCGGCGAGTTGCTGACGCCATATCCGGAACAACCAGGGCCTAGAATCGCGTCATGCTCAAAATCGACACCCACGCCCATTACCTGCCACGCGACTGGCCGGATCTTGCCGCCAAGTACGGCGACGCCCGCTTCCCGGTAATCCACCACGGTGACGATGATCGCCATCGTATTTACAAAGATGGCAAGTTCTTCCGCGAGATCTGGCCCAAGACCTGGGATCCGCAAATCCGCATCGACGACTACGCCCGGTTTGGCGTGCAGGTGCAAGTGCTGAGTACCGTGCCGGTGATGTTCAGCGAATGGGCGAAACCCAATCAAGCCCTGGAATTGCACCGGTCGCTGAACGACCACATGGCGCGCACCTGTCGCGACTACCCGCGCCACTACGCCGGTATCGGCACGGTGCCACTGCAATCGCCGCAACTGGCCATCCGCGAGTTGGAACGTTGCATGGATGAATTGGGGCTGCAAGGTGTGCAGATCGGGTCGCACATCAATGGTCCGAACGATGCGCACTGGAATCTGGATGCGCCGGAGCTGTTCGGATTTTTCGAGGCCGCCGCCGATTTGGGGGCCGCGATTCTGGTACATCCGTGGGACATGATGGGCACCGATTCGATGCCCAAATATTGGCTGCCATGGCTGGTGGGAATGCCGGCCGAGCAATCGCGTGCGGCCTGTTGCCTGGCGTTTGGCGGTGTGTTGGAACGGCTACCGAAATTGCGCGTGGCGCTGGCACACGGCGGCGGAAGTTTCCCCTACACCATCGGCCGGATCGAACACGGATTCAATATGCGGCCGGATTTGGTCGCCACCGACAATTTCCGCAATCCGCGCGAGTATCTGAAGCGCCTGTATTTCGATTCCTGGGTGGCCGACGACGCTGCGCTGCGCTACTTGCTGGAGGTGTGCGGCAGTGAGCGGGTGATGTTGGGCACCGACTATCCGTTCCCGTTGGGTGAACAAGTGCCGGGTGAAGGCATCGGACGACTGGGATTGGGCGAAGCCGAGCAGGCTCGGCTCTACAACGGTACTGCACTGGAATGGTTGGGCCTTTCGGCTTCGAGGTTTGCATGATCGATTCGTTGACCGACGCACACGCCGCCGCCTGTGATGCAGCCGATCCGCTGCGTGAATTCCGCAATGAATTCCACTTGCCGCTGCACAACGGCGTCCCGCAAGCCTACTTCGTCGGCAATTCGCTGGGCCTGCAACCCAAGGGGGCCCGTGCGCATCTCGAAGAAGTGTTGGACAAATGGGCGCATGACGCGGTGGAAGGCCATTTCACCGGCAACGCACAGTGGATGACCTATCACGCGCTCGTGCGTGAGCCACTGGCACGGGTGGTGGGCGCACAGCCCTCCGAAGTGGTGGCGATGAATTCGCTATCGACCAATTTGCACTTGATGCTGGTCAGTTTTTATCGGCCAACGCGTGAACGCCCGGTGCTGTTGATGGAAGCCGGCGCATTCCCCTCGGACCGCTATGCACTGGAATCGCAATGCCGCTTTCATGGTCTTGATCCCGCTGAAACATTGGTCGAAGTAGAACCCGATGGCGAGGACGGTACGTTCTCGATGGCCACCATCGAGCGCGCCATTGCCGAGTGCGGCCCACGGCTGGCGTGCATTGTCTGGCCGGGCGTGCAGTACCGCACCGGGCAAGCGTTTGATCTCGGGGAAATTGCACGCCTTGGCCACGCCGCTGGCGCCTTGGTCGGGTTTGACCTGGCGCATGCGGTGGGCAACCTGCCCTTGCAGCTGCACGCTGCCGATGCCGATTTCGCCGTGTGGTGCCACTACAAGTATTTGAACGCTGGTCCCGGCGCGGTGGCCGGTTGTTTTGTCCACCAGCGCCACGCGCACACCGACCGACCGCGCTTTGCCGGCTGGTGGGGCAATGACGAGTCGGTGCGTTTCAAGATGGGCCCGCAGTTTTCACCCACGCCCGGCGCAGACGGTTGGCAGCTCTCCAATCCGCCGATCCTGGGGCTGGCCCCGCTGCGTGCCTCACTCGATCAATTCGATCGCGCCACCTTGCCAGCGTTGCGCCTGAAGTCCGAGCAACTAACCGGCTATCTGGAACAACTGATCCGCGTCCATCTGCACGATGTATTGCAAATCGTGACGCCAAGCATGCCCAGCCAACGCGGCTGCCAATTGTCACTGCGTGTCATCGGCGGCCGTGCGCAAGGCCGTGCCCTGTTCGACTTCCTCGCCGCACACGGCGTGCTGGGCGACTGGCGCGAACCCGACGTCATCCGCATCTCACCCGTGCCGCTGTACAACACCTTCGCCGATGTCCTGCGTTTCGTACGCACCGTGCAGGAGTGGCGCAATGGCCAGTGAAGCCAAGCCGATCACTCTCATCGGCGGCGGCCTGGCGGGTGCCCTGCTGGCCATTTTGCTGGCACAGCGCGGATGGTCGGTGGATGTATTCGAACGTCGCGGCGACCCCCGCATTGATGGTTATGCAGGTGGGCGCTCGATCAATCTGGCGCTGGCCGAGCGCGGCCTGCATGCGCTGCGCCAAGCGGGCGCCGATGCGGCCGTATTGAAGCAAGCGGTGATGATGCGCGGTCGTTATGTGCATCCACTCCACGGCACGCCGGGCCTGCAGCGCTACGGGCGTGATGATTCGGAAGTGATTTATTCGATCAGCCGTGGCGAGCTCAATATCGTGCTGCTGAATATTGCCGAATCGCACGGTGCGCGCCTGCATTTTGATTACGCCTTGGAACATGCGGATTTTGTCGATCACATCGCGCATTTTCGTCATCATGATGCGGTGATTGCGCACCCGTTCCGCGCATTGATTGGTGCCGATGGTGCCGGCTCCACCTTGCGCGCCGAGATCGCCAAAGTGCAGCCGCTGGGTGAGCGCAGCGAAGGCCTGGGGCACGGTTACAAGGAACTGGAAATCCCGCCGGCGGCCGATGGTGGCTTTCGCATCGAGCCCAATGCCCTGCATATCTGGCCGCGTGGCCACTACATGTGCATTGCTTTACCCAATGACGAGCGCACCTTCACGGTGACCTTGTTCATGCCGCACGAAGGCGGTTATCCCAGTTTTGCGCAGGTGCAAACCGGTGAACAGGCGCAGGCATTGTTTGCACGCGACTTCCCCGATACGTTGCCGCTGATCCCCAGGTTGCAGCATGACTTTGAGACCAACCCGGTGGGCACGCTGGCCACCTTGTATCTGGACCGTTGGCACTTGGGCGGGCAAGCGGTGCTGTTGGGCGACGCCGCACATGCCATGGTGCCGTTTCACGGGCAAGGCATGAATTGCGCGTTCGAAGATTGCGTGGCGCTGGCCGAACATCTGACCGCCACCGCATCCCTGGCCGAAGCGTTCGCCGCATTCGAAGCCGAACGCAAGCCCAATGCAGAAGCAATCCAGCAAATGGCATTGGAGAACTACATTGAAATGCGCGACAAAGTCGACGATGCCGATTTCCTGCTGCAGCGGCAATTGGAGCTGCTGCTGCAAGCGCGCCACCCAGGGCGCTTTGTACCGCACTACACGATGGTGACTTTCATGCGCATTCCCTACGCCGTGGCGCTGCACCGCAGCGATGTGCAACGCAAGCTGCTGGTCAATGCCACGTGCGGTTTGCACAGCCTGGACAGCGTGGATTGGGACGCCTTGGATGCCGCTGTATTGGCACAGCTGCAGCCGCTGTAATCGGTTTCAAAGCAACCCGAACCCCGCCGCACGCGCCAGCTCCGCAAAGCCCGGGAATGACGTTGCCACGGTCTCCACATCGCGAATCAGCACCTCGCCAGTGGCGCGCTGTGCGGCTACCGCAAATGCCATCGCGATGCGGTGGTCGTGCTGGCTGGAAATTTCGCCACCGTGTAGCGTGCCGGGGTGAACGGTGGCGCCATCGGGGGTTTCATCCACTTGCAGCCCGAGTGTGCGCAAGCCAGCGGCCATCACGCCCAAGCGGTCGGATTCCTTCACCCGCAACTCGGCCGCACCACGCACCACGGTGGGGCCTTCGGCACAGGCAGCGGCAATGAACAGCGCCGGGAATTCGTCGATCATGTCGGGCACCAACGCTTCCGGCACCTCGATCCCGTGCAGCGGCGCGTAGCGCACCCGCAAATCGGCCACTGGCTCGCCGCCATGGGTGCCGGCGTTGTCTTCGCGAATGTCCGCGCCCATCATCCGCAGCGCGGTGAGCAAGCCGGTGCGGCGCGGGTTCAGGCCCACTTGCCGCAGGCGCAGTTCGGAGCCTGGAACAATACTGGCTGCGACCAGGAAAAACGCCGCCGATGACACGTCTGCCGGTACCGCCACATCGGTGGCGCGCAGGCGTTGGCCGCCACGCAGCCGCGCAAACCCGGGCGAGAATTCAATATCCACACCGAACGCCGACAGCATGCGTTCGGTGTAATCGCGGGTGGGGTGCGGCTCGCGCACCACGGTCTCGCCGTGCGCATACAACCCGGCCAACAGCAGCGCCGACTTCACCTGCGCGCTGGCCACCTCCAGCGTGTGGTCGATGCCGGTCAGCACTTGCCCACCGTGGATGCGCAGTGGCGGCACGCCGCCTGCCTCGGTGTCGATGCGGGCGCCCATCCTGGCCAGTGGCACCGTCACCCGCCGCATCGGCCGTTTGCTGAGCGAAGCATCGCCAATCAATACGGAATCAAAGCGTTGCGCCGCCAACAACCCTGCAAGCAAACGCATTCCGGTGCCGGCATTGCCGCAGTCCAGTGGCGCAGCGCCAGGCTGCAAACCATCGATACCCACGCCGTGCACCACGCGCCGCGACGGCGATGGGGTTTCGATGCGCACGCCCAAGCGTTCGAAGATGGCTGCGGTGGCGCGGGTGTCTTCGCCTTCCAAAAACCCATCGATGGTGGAGATGCCATCGGCCAATGCGGCAAACATCACCGACCGGTGCGAGACCGATTTGTCACCGGGAATGGTCAACACGCCTTGCAACGGCGTGCCCGCATGTGCCGTCCAGTGCATGCCACTCACGCCATCACCTCATCCAGCGCCGTCAGCAGGCGTGCATTGGCTTGCGCCGTGCCTACCGTGATGCGCAAACACTCGCCCAAGCCATAGCCCCCCATTGGCCGCAAAATCACGCCGCGTGCCACCAAGGCGGCCTCGATCTTCGCAGTGGCCGCACCAAATTCCACCAACAAGAAATTGGTTTGCGAAGGCGATACGGCAAGGCCGCGCTGGCGCAACGCCGCTGCCAACGCATCACGCTGCACACGATTGCCCGTCACCGATGCCGCCAGATGCGCTTCATCGGCCAGCGCCGCTTCCGCTGCCGCCAATCCCAATGCATTGACATTGAAACTCTCGCGCACGCGCTCCATTACCGCGATGCAATCGGGGTGCGCGATCGCAAACCCCACGCGCAGCCCAGCCAGTGCATACGCCTTGCTGAAGGTGCGGGTGACAATCAGGTTGGGATGCTGCGCCAACAACGGCAACGCGCTGGCGTAGTCGGGGGCATCCACGAATTCGGCATAGGCCTCATCCACCACCACCAATACCGTGGGTGGCATCTTGGCCAAAAATGCAGCGAATGCCGTCTGCGAATACCACGTGCCGGTAGGGTTATTGGGGTTGGCCAGATACACCAGCTTGGTATGCGCCGTGATGGCTGCAAGCAGCGCGTCCAGAGCATGCCCGCGCGGCATGGCGTGATTGTTGGGCAAGGCCGGCGCAAGCCGCAGTGTGGCACCTGCGGCCTGTGCCGCCAGCGCATACACCGCAAAGCCATACTGCGCGGCCACCACCTCGTCGCCCGCGCCAGCAAACACTTGCGCAAATTGCATCAGCAATTCGTGGCTGCCATTGCCCAGCACGATATTTGCAACAGCCACGCCATGCGCTGCCGCCAATGCGCGCTTCAAATCCCCGCCCAGTGGATCGGGATAGATATGCGCGCCATCCAGCGCCGCAATGACCGCCTGTTTGGCCAACCGGCTGGCACCATACGGGTTTTCGTTGGAACCCAATTCCAGCAAGGGCTGCGCGGCTTGCCGGCGCAGCGCCACCAAGTCGTGGCCGGGGTCATACGCACGCAGGCTGCGGATGCCGGGCGGCGCCAGCGCGTTGAAATCAATCATGCAATTGCCACCGGGTACGAGCCCAATACGCGCACTTCATCGCCGTGTTGGCCAATTTCATCCAGCGCGTCTTTCAGTGGCGACTCGTCGCAATGGCCGGCGACATCGATGAAAAATGCGTACTGCCATTTATGCCCGTGCTCGGGCCGCGACTCGATCCGGTTCATGCTGATGCCACGCCGTGCCAGCGGCTCCAGCACGCCATACAACGCACCAGGGCGGTCGCGGATGAACACCAGCAGAGAGGTGCGGTCATTGCCCGACGGCGGGAACGCCTGCCGGCCGATGACGAGGAAACGCGTGGTGTTGTCACTGCGGTCTTCAATCGGGCCGGCGATTTTTTTCAGGCCATAGACAATCGCGGCGGTTTCGCCGGCAATCGCGGCAGCATCATCTGCACTGCGGGCGCGGCGCGCACCTTCGGCATTGCTGGACACCGGGATTTTTTCAACCCCGGGCAGATGTGTTCGCGTCCAGCCGCCCGTCTGCGCCAACGCTTGCGGGTGACCAAAAATGCGCTCGACATCCTCCAGGCGGCCACTGCGCGACAGCAAATATTGATGCACGCGCAGCTCCACCTCGCCACAAATGCGCAGTGGCGAGGTGAGGAACAAATCCAACGTCACCTGGATGGTGCCCTGCCCGGAGTTCTCCACCGGCACCACGCCAAAATCGGCATTGCCGGCGGCCACTTCCTGGAATACTTCTTCAATGCTGCCCAGCGGCAAGCCATGCGCAGAGTGACCAAAATGTTTGTACACCGCCTGCTGGCTGAAGGTGCCTTCCGGTCCCAGATAGCCAATCTTCAGCGGCTCTTGCTGGGCCAGACAGGCCGACATCACTTCGCGGAACAAGCGCACCAGCACATCGTCCGACAGCGGGCCGTCATTGCGGTCGACCACCCGCCGCAATACCTGCGCCTCGCGCTCGGGGCGGTAGTAATCCACCGCAGCGGCCAGCTTGCCCTTGGCCTTGCCCACTTGGTGCGCCCAATTGGCGCGCTCGGCAATCAGGGCTTGAATCTGTTGGTCGATGCCGTCGATCTGGGCGCGCACCTGTGACAAATCAGGCTTGGCCTCCACCACGGGGAGCGCTTTTTTGGTGCCGGGCTTGCTTGAAGATTTCTTAGCCATGAGCCTTCTGGAACTCCTGCATGAAATTGACCAATGCCTGCACACCGGCTTCGGGCATGGCGTTGTACAGCGATGCACGCATCCCGCCGAGTACGCGGTGGCCTTTCAATGCCACCAACCCGGCTTGCTTGGCCTGCTCGAGAAACACCTTGTCCAGCGCGGCATCGTGCAAAAAGAACGGCACATTCATGCGCGAACGCGCAGCGGTGGCCACTGCATTGCGATAAAAGCCGCCAGAGCCATCAATCGCGGCATACAGCAGTGCCGCTTTACGTGCATTGCGGCGGGCAAATTCGACCACGCCGCCTTCGTCCAACATCCACTGCACGGTCAGGCCCAGCACATACCAATTCCAACTGGGCGGCGTGTTGAGCATCGACTCCGCCTTGGCCTGCGCGGCGTAGTCGAAAATCGGCGCTCGCGGCTGGCCGGCACGTTCCAGCAAATCACGACGCACGATGACGACCGTGATGCCCACCGGCCCCAGATTTTTTTGCGCACCGGCATACACGATGCCAAAGCGCGAAATATCCAGCGGCTCGGAGGCAATCGACGAGCTGAAATCGGCCACCAATGGCGCGTTATCCACCTCGGGGATTTCGCGCCATTCCACTCCGTGGATGGTTTCATTGGCGGTGACGTGCACATACGCGGCATCCTTGGACAGCTGCCAGGTGCTGCGCGCCGGTACATCGCGAAACCCGCCCGCCTCGCTGCTGGCCGCAGTGCGCGCATCGATGCAATGCGCGGCTTGCTTGATCGCGGTCTTGCCCCAGTGGCCACTGACCACGTAGTCGGCCGCTTGGCCGGGTGCGGCAAAATTCAGCGGCAACAAGGCTTGCACGGTGGTGGCACCACCGGCGGCAAAGATCACCGCATACTCATCGGGGATGGCCAGCAACGTGCGCAGGTCGGCCTCTGCCTTCTGTGCCACGGCAATAAAATCCGGACCGCGATGGCTGATTTCCAGAATCGACGCGCCGGTACTGCCAAACTCCAGCAGCTCCGCCTGCGCTTGGCGCAACACGGATTCGGGCAGCATGGCCGGGCCCGGGGCGAAGTTGTAGGCGCGTGGCATCGGCAGATCTCAGGGCGGAAAACCCCAAGTATGCCGCAGTGCAGCACGCTTGCGCGTGCGGTTTCCGGCGAAACCGTCCATGACGCTTTGGCATTCCGCCAGAACGGGTGTTGCGCTCAGAATTTCTCTTGCAGCACGCGCTTGATTTCAGACTCGATCGGGTCTTTGAACATCGCCGCCAGAAACCCCAACTTGGCGTGCACATGCAGTGCTTGCGCTTGCAATTCGATATGCCCATCAATGCCGGAACGGGTGAAGTTCAGGATGTCCCCTTCCCAGCCATAATCAACCTGGAAACGGTCTTGCAGCTTCTTGGCCACTTCCTCGATCGCCTTGCGGGCTTGCGGCATGGGCAGGGAATGGGCATGACGGATATCGATTTTTGACATGGTGGCGGCAAGGTGATGGGCAGGCCGCCATTCTGCCGCGTACCGGCCGCCCCGAACAGCCACCGCTGCACGCCCGCAAACCCTGCCGGAAAAGCTTGCCACGCATGCTAGATTGCACGGCGATGAATGACCTGTGCCTGCATTTTTGCGATACCTCCCGCCCCGACCTGCCGCTGGATACCGGCGTGCTGGCGTTGGGCCGCAGCCCAACCGGGCTGGCACCGATGGCAGCGGATGGCCCATGGCTGCTGCAACTGTGCAATGACCGCCGCGGCATTTGGCTGACCGTGGCCGAGGGCTTGCGCGGAGTCCACGTCAACGGCCGCCCGGTGTTGCAACTGGCCATGCTGCGTGCGGGTGACAGCATCCATGTCGATGGCCAAGAGCTGCAACTGGTGACCGCAACCCCCGCGCCGCTACCTGCCGCCTCTAGCCGCGATGACAACGGCACGTTGCGGCTGGTATTGCGGGGTGTTGGCGGCCTGCACCATGGCCGCAGCCTGAGCTTGGAGCGTCCACGCCGGATTGGCAGCGCGGCCAATAGCGATCTGCGCATTGATGGCCATGGCATTCGCGGCGATCTTGCCCGCATTGAAATGGCAGACGGCAAACCCGTCCTGCGCGATGCCGCCACCGGCGTGCGGCTCAACGGCCAGCCGGTTCAACACGCCGTGTTGAAACCTGGCGATCAATTATTGTTCGGGCTGCAGCATCGGTTCGTGCTGGAAGGCTCCACCACACTGGCCACCGATATTGCCTGCGCGCAGCAGTCACAACGACAGCAAGCCGATGCCCCACCTGCTCCACCCAGCGACCGTGGCTGGACAACGCGTGTACCTTGGCTACTGGTAGCTGCATTGCTGATGGCCGCAGCCCTGTCGGCACTCCTGGTCTTTGGTGCCCGCTGAACCAGCTTCAGGCCTTCGCCAAGTTCACGCGAATGGATCGTCAGCCCCTGCAAAAAGCTGCTGCATCACCCGGGTTTCACTGTGCTGGATGTCCATCAGAAACGCCCGCGCATCGCCCAGTGCTGCAAATGCAGCAAACCCGCGTTCCAAAAACGATTGCAATTCCCCCAACCCCGCCGCACGCGCAGGCAGGCGTGACATGCGCAGCAGCATTCCGACGCCAGGCGTGGCCATTGCCGCGGCCAATCCTTGGCCAACCCCGCTGATCAACGCAATCTGATGGGTACGCAGCCGCCGATGGCCCACCGCACGGTAAGCCTGCGAATAGTGGTTGGTATCCAGCGCAGTGCCGACTGTGGCGATTTCCTGCAATGCCGCCGCCATGTACAGATCCAGTGCATGACTCAAGGCCGCAAGCTCTATGCCATCGGCAATGGTGGTCAGCAATTCGACCGGCAACAAGCGCTGCATTTTCGGAATCACTTTGGCGATATCGGCATCACGCTGACTGAAATCCCGCTCACCGTACACATCGGTCAGGAAGAAATTAGCCGCCGCATGGCGCTTGGGGTCTTGTAAAAACCTAGCAAAACTGCGTTGCAAACGTTGCGCCTGCCACTGCTGCAACGGCTTCAGCCAATGCAGCTGATTGCGTGGCTCACGGAGGGAATCAAACAAACGCTGGTGGATCTGAAGTTGCCGCGCAAGGCGTGCTTGCAGGTCAGGCCGCATGCTCATGGCCGATAGTGTCGGCGCAGCAGGCGCGTGGACGCAATACTCCAATCCACTCCGCTACACTCCGGTTAGCCCCGCTTTTGCGAGTTACATATGCTGTCACTGCACGCCGCGCACGCATCCAAACCACGTGCACGCCAGTCCCGCATCGGGCTGGCCATCGCCGGCGGCGGCCCCGTCGGCGCGATGTACGAATTGGGCGCACTGCGCGCACTGGATGAAGCTTGCGATGGACTGGATCTCACCCGCATGGATTGCTATGTCGGGGTCAGCTCCGGTGCGTTCTTTGCTGCCGGTCTTGCCAACCGCATGGACACTGCCGAGCTGTGCCGAATCTTCATCACCGGCGATAGCGAAGATGTGCAATTCCAACCTGAAACGTTTCTAAGCCCGGCATTTGGCGAATACTTGAGCCGGGCAGCGTCGATCCCGCGTCTGACTACCCGCTTGCTGCGCGACTTGTGGAGCGGTCGCAGTGATTCGCGCTGGTCGGATCTGCTGAACCGGTTCGGCAGTTTGGTGCCCACGGGCTTGTTCGACAATCGCGAAGTGGAACGCTTCCTGCGCGATGTATTTACCCGGCAGGGCCGCAACAACGACTTCCGCAAGCTGGACAGGCCGCTGTACGTCATCGGCGTGGATTTGGACAGCGGCGAAGCGGTGCGCTTCGGGGACGCAGGCTGGGACGACATCCCGATTTCGCGCGCGGTGCAAGCCAGTGCCGCCCTGCCCGGCCTGTATCCGCCCGTGGAAATACAGGATAAGAGCGGGCGCGTCCGGCACATCGTCGATGGCGCACTGCGCCGCACCATGCACGCCTCGGTGGTGCTCGATCGGGATGTCGATCTGTTGTTGGGCATCAACCCCTTGGTGCCCTTCAACCCGGGTGATGACAGTCCCGAAGATGCGAAGCAGCACCGCTACAGCGATCGCCGGATTGCCGAAGGCGGCTTGCCCGGCGTGCTCTCGCAAACCTTGCGCACCATGCTGCAATCGCGCATGCAGGTGGGCTTGGCGCGCTATCCGCAGCAATACCCCAATATCGACCAGGCGGTGTTTGAACCCAATGCCGCCGACCGCGAACTGTTCTACACCAACGTGTTCAGTTTCTCGGCGCGGCGGCGCATTTCGCAGCTGGCCTACCGCAATACGCTGACCGATTTGCGCCAACGGCGGAGTGAATTTGAACCGGTACTGGCCAAGCACGGCATCCGTTTGCGCGAAGAGGTGATCGCCGATCGCCCGCGTTCGATCATCGCCCATCTTCCACCTGCACCGCGCATGACAGACACCACCGCACGCCTGGGCCGCGCACTTGATGAAATCGAACATCGCCTGCAACGTCAGCGCATGGTGTGAATGCTCTAGACAAGCGCACGATTCTTGTGCACAACCACCACGATGCGTCCGATTGACGCGGAGAGAGTACCGGCCATGGCCAAATTGAAAAAGTCCGTCCGCAAGTCCGCTGCCAAACCGGCCGGCAAACCCGCCGGCAAGGCTTCCAGCCGCAAGGCCGGTGCTGCCAAATCGCAGTCGCCGCTGAGCCCGAAGTCGATCACCGAATCGGCACAGCACATCTGGTTGGCCGGCATGGGTGCCTTCAACCGCGCCCAGTCCGAGGGCAGCAAATTGTTCGAAACCCTGGTGCGTGACGGCCTGTCGCTGGAACAAACGGCGCGCAAGTTTGCCGGCAGTCGCGCTGGCGTGGTGCGGGATGCGGTGGAAGGCCGCGTTGACCAAGCCCGCGAACGTGCTTCCGACACTTGGGACAAGTTGGAAAAGGTGTTCGAGGAGCGCGTGCAGCGCGCACTGATCAAGCTGGGCGTGCCCGGCCGCGATGATCTCCACGCCCTGACCCAGCGCGTGGAGCGCCTTACCGCCGAGTTGCGCAAAGCCCCCGCCAGCAAGCCTGCGACCACCAAGGCACCGGCCAGAGCGGCCAAACCGGCAAAGGCAGCACCCAAAGCGAAGCCGGTAAAACCTGCCAAACCCGGCAAGGCTGCCAAGCCTGCGCCTGCGAAGTCGGCCAAAGTGGTCAAAGCACCACGCAAAGCCACTACCAAGCCGGCTGACAACACCGTGCCTGCAACCGCCGCAGACGCTGGCTGATCATAGCCCGTGACACTCTGAAGAACTCTGCTTTTGCTCGTCATGCACAGCTATTGGGCTGTGTATGACGGCAGTCCTCCAGACCCTTCGCGGGGTGTCCGGGTATTCACCGCTTTATGCGTTGCAGTCGGTATAGTGACCACCTTCGATTTTTCGACGTCTACTGTCCCCATGATCGCAGCCCTTATCGCAATGTGTGTTTTTGCTCTGTCCGGGTTCGGACTGTCGTTCTGGCTGCGACAGAAGCAGACGTCAATGCAGTCCGGAGAAACCACGGCACGCGGTGCCGAGCAATTGTCCCAGTTGCGCTGGCGTGATTTCACCAAGCTGGTCCTGCAAGCCATGCAAGGCCGCGGCTACCGCCCGGTCATCGAAGACGGCATGCCCGCCGACGGCATTCCCACCGACGGCAGTGACATCTTGCTGGAGCGCGGAGGCGAACGCGCCTTGCTCTCATGCAAATACGGCACCGGCTCCATCGTGAGCGCGCAATCATTGCTGGGACTGTCCAAATTGGCCAGTCTGCGCGGGGCGGATAACGTCATCGTCGTCACTCCCGGCAAGTTCGATGAAGAGGCCGAACGGATCGCCGTTCCACAACACATCGAACTGATCGACGGCAGCGAATTGTGGCCCGAAGTCCGGCCGTATGTGGCACGTCCGCAAGAACCCGCACCGGCAACATCCAGCGCCGCATCCAATACCCCACTGATGGCCTGGGGCGGCGCAGCGGTTGCAGGCATCCTGGTCTGGTTCATCGTGCAAGGCCTGCAACCGGCTTCCGAGGCCACCAGTCCTGAGCTGGCACCACCGGTAGTTGCCGCAGCCCCACCGGCATCCGTGCAGCCCGCTGCCACAGCGGCTGCCGCCAAACCAGCCGTCACCCCTGCAGCCGCCTTCCCCACCGACCCGGCGGTGATCGAACAGCACCGTCGCGAAACCGCCAATGCCATCTCCACACTGTTCGGTGTCGATCGGGCACTGTGGTCAACGCAGTCCACGTTGATGGTCTATCTCAGCACCGAGCAATCCGACCCGGTGAATGAGCTGTGCCCGCTGCTGGAACGCTACCCGGAGCTGGCGTCATCGCGCGTGCAGTTGCAGCCGCCACAGGGCAGTACCAAAGCGGTTCGCTTCAAGCAGTGCCGAACCTACTGACAGCCTGTCAGTCAGAACCTGCCCGCAGCAAACCCGGCAAAAAGCCAACCCCAGCGGGTTGGCTTTTTGCTTATCGACGAATTACCAATGCACGCCGCGCATCAATGCCGCAAAAGCGATCTGCTCGTGACTGGGCGTTTCCTCACGCAAGGCCTTCTTGTCACCCTTGGCCGCTGCCGAATCCGGGAACAACTCGAATGCGGTATTCATCACCACCTCATAGGCTTTGGGAGCCACTGCATTGATCAGCGCGCTGAAAATACCCAGCCGGGTGGCAATACGGCTGGGCCGCTCGATGATCCCCTTCACCACCAAATCGGCGGCTTCATCGGGCGACAAGGTTGGCACGCTGTCATACATCTTGGTCGGCGCGATCATCGGCGTTTTCACCAGCGGCATATTGATGGTGGTGAAGCTGATGCCCTTGCCCGATAGTTCGCCCTGCGCGCAGCGACTGAACGCATCCAGCGCCGCCTTCGAGGCCACATACGCGGAAAAACGCGGCGAATTGGCCAGCACGCCAATCGAGCTGATGTTGATGATGTGGCCGCGCCGCCGTTCCACCATCTTTGGCATGAACCCCATGATCAGGCGGATGCTGCCAAAGTAATTGAGCTGCATGGTGCGCTCGAAATCATGGAAGCGATCATAGCTGGCCTCAATCGAACGCCGGATGGAACGGCCGGCATTGTTGATCAGCACATCCACGTGCCCGTGTTCCTGCAAGATGGTTGCCACCAAGCGGTCGCAACCGGCCATATCGGCAAGATCGGCGGTGTAGGCAAAGACTTTGCCACCGGCTTTTTTCATCGCATCGCGGGCCTTGAACAGCTCTTCTTCGCCACGCGCCACGATAATCGTGATCGCACCTGCCTCGGCCACCCGCTGCGCGGTGGACAGGCCAATGCCCGATGAGCCACCGGTAATCACCACCACCTTGCCCTTGACCTTGCCCTTCAGGCTGCGGTCGATAAACAGGTCGGGATCCAGATGGCGCTCCCAATAGTCCCACAATCGCCATGCGTAATCGTCCAGGCGCGGTACCACAATCCCGCTACCCTTCAGTGCGCGCTCGGTTTCGCGATTGTCAAAACGGGTGGGATAGGTAATGAATTTCAGGGTTTCCTTAGGAATCCTGAAATCACGCAGCAGCATGCCAATGAAGCGGCGCACCGGCGGCAACCCACCCACCGCCATGCGCACACTGCCGGGCAGGAAGGCAAACATCCGCGCATCAATGCGCATGGTCATTTCCGGGGCATGACCTGCACGCGCAAAGGTATTGAGCACCTCGCCCACCCGCATCGGGTCGGGGTCTGTCAGGTGGAAGCAATGGCCATCGAGCTTGGGTTTGTGCGCAATGTGATCCATCGCGTCAGCCACATAGTCCACCGGCACGATATTGATGCGCCCCCCTTCGATGCCCAGCGTCGGCATCCACGGCGGCAGCATCTCGCGCAATTTCTTGAGGAAGGTGAAGAAGTAGTACGGGCCGTCAATCTTGTCGATGTAGCCGGTCCTGGAATGGCCCACCACCATGCCTGGGCGATAGATCCGCCACTTGATGCGTTTTTCGGCGCGCACCAAGCCTTCCGACGCATGCTTGGTACGCAGATAGGGGTCATCCAGACCCTCGGCTTCGTCGAACATGTCTTCGCGAAACACGCCCGGGTACAAGCCTGCAGCTGCAATTGAACTGGTGTGATGGAAGCATTTCACCTTCAGCGCAACGCCCAGGTCCAACGCATGCTGGGTGCCATCCACATTGGCTGCTTGCTGGCTCTCTGCAGACGCCGTGACATCGTAAATGGCGGCCAGATGGAAGAAGTGCTGGATCTTGCCGGTCAAGGTGCGCAGTTGTACCGCACTGACCCCGCAGTTGGTGGCGGTCATGTCACCCGCCACCGCCACCACCCGCTTGGGATCCCAGCCGCGCTGCTTCACCACCGCATCAAACTTCTTCATCGACGCCTTGCGTACCAGCACATGCACCATGCCCTTGCGCTTGAGCAAATTGTCGATCAGGTACTGGCCAATGAACCCGGTACCACCCGTGACGAAATAACTCATTGCGCGTCTCCCTGTCAGGCAAAAGTCGGCCGCGTGCGTGCCGTTGCCGCCTACGTTGCCAGAGCTTTGCACACTCCACAATTCCCCAGCGTATTGACCCGTGCAGATGTGCATGTTCAGATGACCGCATCCACACAAATTTCCGTGCAAGGGGAACCCACATGGCCGATCTGCAAGCCCTGTTCGAACAAGCCGCCAAGGATGTGCATGCACTGACCGAGCGCCCGGATAACGACACCCTGCTGCGCCTGTACGCGCTGTACAAGCAAGGTGCAGAAGGTGATGTCAGCGGGACTAAACCGGGGTTCTTTGACTTTGTCGGCACCGCAAAATACGAAGCCTGGGCCAAGCTCAAAGGCACCTCGCAAGAAGCGGCCAAGCAGAAATACGTGGATCTGGTCAAGAAACTCGGCGCCTGAGCGAACCAAGACGATGGCCCGACAAACCCGCCAGCGCATCCTCGACACATCGCTTGCGATGTTCAACGCGCAGGGTGAACCCAACGTCACCACCAACCATATTGCCGACGAACTGGAAATCAGTCCGGGCAATCTGTATTACCACTTCCGCAACAAAGACGACATCATCGAGCAGCTGTTCGCCGGCTACGAAGCGCGCATGGATACCGCGTTGGCCGCGCCGGAAGGGCGCCTGCCCGGGCTGGAAGACATCTGGCTGCAATTGCATTTGGTGTTCGAATGCATCTGGGACTACCGCTTCCTGTATCGCGACCTCGTCGACATTCTCAGCCGCAACCGCCGCCTGCGCCTGCGTTTTGCGCGCATCCTCAAACGCGCCGACGAGCAGGCACACACGGTAATGCGTGGCTTGGTGCAAGCCGGTGTGATGCGCGCCTCCGCCGATGAAGTGAACGCCGCCGCGACCAATATCCTGGTGATCGCCACATTCTGGATGAACTATGCGGCAGCCCGTGGCGACAAGGACGAACGCGCCTCGATCCGCGACGGGATCGTGCAAGTGATGATGTTGGTGGCCCCGTTCCTGCGCGACGCCGAACGCGTGCACCTGAATACCCTCACCCGCGCCTACATCACCTGAACCCACGGGTGGTGGGTGGCCTGGGAGCGCGCCCTGCGCGCAACAGGTCACCTCAAGTCGCGGCCCGAAGCCGCTCCTGCAGAGGAACCGCAAGGGTCAATCGCGTTTGCGACCCAGTTTGCGCCGCACCCGCACCAGAACTCCCAAGCAAGCCAACCACACATGGCGTGCAGTGACGTCCAGCGCCAGCCGGGATGAAGGCTTGATCGTTTGTTTGCGGGACTTGGCCATTACACGACCTCAGGAATACCTATTCGCCAGTGTGCTGGCCTGAGCTTGAGCAATCACACTAGCCCACACACACCAGCCGCCCTCTTGCCAGAATCCATGCCGCGACGGATGCTGGCACCTCGCATCGTCCTTGCACGCAGCAACTTTACTACCCACTCACTCACCATCATCGAGGGCAGTCCATATGGCCAGCAAAAAAAACTCCGCATCCGGATGGGCTGTCTTTCCGCACGATGCCAAAGCATTCACCTACGCCAGCGAGGCGCTGAAGAAAGCTTGGCCGAAGCTGCATGCAGGTGACTGCGAACCCTACCCCGATAGCAAGCACGCAGCCGGGCTGCTGAAGTCAGCCGGCAAGGCTGCCCCTAGGCTTGATGCCGATGCACTGGCCGAAGCCTTGCAAGAAGCTTGGCGGGCCTTCCATCATGGCGACTTCAAAACCGCCTTCGATGCCGGCATAGCGTTGGGGCCGGTGGGTGCGTCGGTTGCAGTCAAAGCCCTGGGCATCCATGCCACCTATCTGGTCGATGACGAGGACGAAAAACTCAAGCGCTACGAACACGCTGCCAGCCTCGCCGAAGCTGCCATCAAAGCTCTACCCAACGAAGTCAACAGCCACTACCGCTACGCATTTGCACTAGGCCGCTACAGCCAAGGCCTTTCGATCACCAAGGCACTGAAAATGGGTATCGCCAGTAAGGTGCGCACAGCGCTGGACACCACTCTGGAACTGGCCCCCAAGCACGCCGAAGCACATACCGCGCTGGCGGTGTATCACGCCGAAATCATCAACAAAATCGGCGCGATGATCGGCGGCCTGACTTATGGCGCCAAAGCCAGCGCGGCCGACAAGCACATCAAAGAAGCGCTCAAATTGACCCCCGCTTCGCCGATTGCCCATATCGAGCACGGCAATGTGCTGTTGCTGCTGGATGAGGCTCGCAACGAAGACGCCGCCGCCAACGCCTATGAAAAGGCCAGCAAGTGCAAGCCCCTGGATGCAATGGAAGCCCTGGATGCAGCTTGGGCGGCAAGTCAACTGGAATAGCCCGCAGCACCTCAATCCGTAATCAGGCGTTGCGTTGCTCGCTGTCCAAGCCAGCTGGCTTGGATTCCGTGTCCGGTGGTGGCTGCCGACGCAAACGTCGAAACAGCGCCACCGCGCGTTCGCGGTTTGCAGTCAACCCATACCAGCCCAGACACATCGCGGCAAACCCTGCCAGCAACACCGGGTAGGGCAGCCAATGGGTGCGGATCAACAACGCGACCCCCAACCCACACGCAAAGCTGAACATCGCCAAGTACACCGCCGCCCGCGTCGGCCCGAACCCGGCATCCAACAGGATGTGGTGAATATGGTCGCGCCCGGCCGCAAACGGCGAGCGCCCCTGCCGTAACCTGCGCACGCTCACCACCAGACAATCCATGACCGGGATCGGCAACAACCACAGGGCCAGTACCGGATTAACCGGATGTCCCGGGTTCTGGGTCAGACGAAAGCTGATCCAGGCAATGACCAGCCCCAACAGCGCACTTCCCGCATTTCCCAAAAACACCTTGGCGCGTGGCCGCCACGGCAGACGTACGTTCCAAATCAAAAATCCTGCCAGTGCCCCACACAGCACCGACAAGCGCGATGCCAGCACATCGTTGCCGGCATACACCGCCGCCATCATCAGCATCACCAGCGCCGCCAACCCCAACAACCCAGCCAAACCGTCCGCACCATCAATCATGTTCATCGCATTGATGATGCCGATGGTTGCCACGATGGTGAACGGCACAGAAAGCCAACCCAAGGCCAGCGAATCCAGTCCGAACGCCGGCCCCAATTGCTCCACCCGCACCCCACCCCAAAAAATGATCAGCAAGGTTGCCAAGGCTTGGATCAGTATCCGCGTGTACCAGCGCATGTCATGCAGGTCGTCATACACCCCCATCGCCACCAACAATCCCGCCGCCACTAGAAACGCTTGCAGCGACGTGCTGCCCCTTTGGGTAAATACAAAAGCAACCACACAACCAATCAGGATGGCCAGCCCGCCGGTGACCGGGGTTGGGTTGGCATGATCCTTGCGGCCTTTGGGATGATCCAGCAGGTTCAATTTGGCAGCGAATGGCTGCAACAGATACAACGCCAGTGAGGTCATCACCAGCGCCAACACCCCTGCCCGAAAGTCCAGTCCCAACCAAATCATGCGCACCTCACCCAAGCTCAGCCGACACGATGCAGAAACTCAGTGCAACTGGCAAGCAGCGTCACAACTTTCCGTTGGCATTCAGTTTGCGGACAATGGTTCGGATTGCCGCATCACTACTGGAACTGCCCCCGCATCCACACCGCCGGCGCTGGTGCGCCGTGGCTTCAAAACGGTGCCCGGATCCCTGTCGCAACACGGGTGCCCAGCCACACCAACAACAGTCCCAGCACCAGCGTGGCGCCCAGATACGCCAACGCCACGGGGCTGCGCGGCCCACGCGACAACAAAAGCACTTCCAACATCAGCGACGAATACGTGGTGAGCCCGCCCAGCACGCCCACAATCAGGAAGGCACGCCAATACAGCGCCTGCGAGCCACGGCCTTCCAGCCACACCGCCAGAAAGCCGATTGCGAACGAGCCAATCAAGTTGGCGGCCAGCGTGCCCCACGGAATGCCCTCGCCCAGCCGCCGCAACAGCGCGCAGCCCAGCCAATAGCGGCCGCCCGCGCCCAATGCGCCACCACACATCACCAGCGCCAATTGCTGCCACCACAGACTCATGCCTGCCCCTTGCCGGCTTTCTGGCCAATGCGTGCCTGCGTACGCGCCGCACGCAAGGCATCCAGTTTTTCTTTCAGCTTGATTTCCAGCCCACGCGGCACCGGTTGGTAGTACACGCGCTCACCCATGGCATCGGGAAACCCGGTTTGATCCAGCGCCACGCCACCGGCCACATCGTGGTCGTACTGGTAGCCTTTGCCGTAATCCAGCGACTTCATCAGCTTGGTGGGCGCGTTGCGGATATGCAGCGGCACCTCTTGCGTGCCGTAGTCGCGCACGTCCTTGCGCGCTGCATTCCACGCTTTGTACGCCGCATTGGATTTGGCGGTACTGGCCAGATAAATGGTCAATTGCGCCAGCGCCAGCTCGCCTTCGGGTGCACCCAGGCGGTCAAAGGTCTCCCATGCATCAATCGCCATTTGCAAGGCGCGGGGGTCGGCCAGACCGATATCTTCCACCGCCATCCGGGTCAGCCGCCGTGCCAGATAGGCCGGGTCGCAGCCGCCATCCAGCATCCGCGCCAGCCAATACACGGCGGCATCGGGGTTGGAGCTGCGCACGGTTTTGTGCAGGGCAGAAATCTGGTCATAAAACTGCTCGCCGCCTTTGTCGAAACGGCGGCTGCGGTCGGCCAGCACTTGGTGCAGGCTGGCTTCGGTAATCTGGCCGTGCTCGCCCTGTGCAATATCGGCAGCGATTTCCAGCAAGGTCAGCGCACGCCGCACATCACCATCGGCAGCAGTGGCGATGTCCGCAAGCGCGGCATCGGCAATCACCAATCCGCGTCCACCCAACCCCTGCACGTCGTCGCCAAGCGCGTGACGCAGGGCGATGGCGATGTCATCGGCCGACACCGCCTCCAGCACATGCACGCGGCAGCGAGAGAGCAAGGCCGAGTTCAATTCGAACGACGGGTTCTCGGTGGTCGCCCCCACAAACACGATCGTGCCGCGTTCGATATGCGGCAAAAACGCATCCTGCTGCACCTTGTTGAAGCGGTGCACCTCATCGACAAACAACAAGGTGCGCTGGCCGGCATCAAACCGCGCCTGCGCTGCGGCCAACACCTCGCGCACTTGCGGCAGGCCCGAGAGCACTGCGGAGATCGCCACGAATTCGGCTTGCGCATGCTGTGCCAACAACAGCGCCAACGTGGTCTTGCCGCAACCCGGCGGCCCCCACAAGATCATGGAATGCACATGCCCGGCTTCAATCGCGCGGCGCAGTGCCGAACCCTCGGCCAGCAATCTGCGCTGACCTACCATCTGCCCCAGCGTGCGCGGACGCATGCGTTCGGCCAATGGGCGCAGCGCCTCAACGGCCGCGCCTGCAGCACCCAGTAAATCGGCAGTATGTGAGGGTGTGCGCGGCGCTGACATGGGTAGATTCTAAGCGACGATGCTGCGTGGCGCGCCGCGTCAATCCGCCGTGTGCCACATCACCCGCCGATCACATCCACGCCCTTGGCTGGCACATAGGTAAACGTGCCCTTGGCAAATACGGGGTTGCGCTTCCAGCCGGTGAAGGCAATGGTCGTGCGCTGGCCCAGCGCATCGGTGTATTCCATGTTCACCAACTGATCCTGCGCAAACCCCAGGCGTGCGGATTTGAAACCTGCATCGGCATTGCGCGGAGTGATGTCCAACCACTCCACCCCTGCTTGCACGGGGCTTTCCTTGACCGTGAAGTCATGTGCCAGCCGTGCCGGCGTCAACAACAATGCCAGCGGGCTGTTGGCCTCTTCCACGCCCTGCGCACGCTTGGTGGCTTGGTTCAGATCGGGTTCGTACACCCAGACCGTCTTGCCATCGGCCACCACCAGTTGCGCATAGGGTTTGATGTATTCCCAGCGCAATTGGTCGGGTGCAGACAACGCAACCCGCCCGCTGCTGCTTTCTTTCTGCTTCCCGCGGACGTCAAAGACTTGTTGGCTGAATTGGCCATCCAGTCCCTTCAAGCCTTTGCTGAAGGCATCAAGCGCATCACGCGCACCGGCATTGGCGCCATTGGCCACCAGCAACAAGGCGGCCGCGACGAGGGATGACAGAGTTTTCATCGGAAATTCCTGCAGGACTTGCGCGGCAGTGTGTCGCAAGCAAGCTGAACCCGTCGTTTGTGACAAGACGCAATCAGCCGCGTGGCGGTGGTGGTGCCAATACAGTGCGGTCGCCATTGTGCTCGGGTGTACTGACCACACCGGCGGCTTCCATCGCCTCCACCAAACGTGCCGCGCGGTTGTAGCCAATTTTCAAACGCCGTTGCACGCCGGAGATCGAGGCACGCCGGGTTTCGGTGACGATTTGTACGGCCTGGTCGTACAACGGGTCGGCTTCCGGATCATCGCTGCCGGCCGCTTCCGGCAAGCCGTTGGCGCCCACGCTGCTGCCGTCATACAGGGTTTGCGCCTCTTCCAGCACACCCTCGATGTAGTCCGGCCCACCCGACTGCTGCAGGAAATGCACCACGCGATGCACTTCTTCATCGGACACAAAGGCACCATGCACGCGCTCGGGCATGGCGGTGCCGGGTGGCAGATACAACATGTCGCCATGCCCCAGCAAGGTCTCTGCACCGCTTTGATCCAGGATGGTGCGCGAATCAATCTTGCTGCTGACCTGGAACGCGATGCGGGTGGGGATATTGGCCTTGATCAGGCCGGTGATCACGTCCACCGACGGGCGCTGGGTGGCCAGGATCAAGTGCACGCCGGCTGCACGCGCTTTTTGTGCCAACCGGGCGATGAGATCTTCCACCTTCTTGCCGACGATCATCATCATGTCGGCAAATTCGTCGATGAACACCACGATGAACGGCAGCGGCTCCAACGTCGGCGGCGCTTCGTTGAGATCGGGATTGGCCTTGAACAGCGGGTCCACCATCGGCTGACCGGCGTCGATGGCATCCTTCACTTTCTTGTTGAAGCCGGCCAGATTGCGCACACCCACCGCGCTCATCAGCTTGTAGCGGCGCTCCATTTCCGCCACGCACCAACGCAGGCCGTTGGCGGCTTCCTTCATGTCGGTCACTACCGGCGCCAGCAGGTGCGGGATGCCCTGATACACCGACAGCTCCAGCATCTTCGGGTCGATCATCAACATCCGCACGTCTTTGGCTGACGCCTTGTACAGCAACGAAAGCACCATCGCATTGACCGCCACCGACTTGCCCGAACCGGTGGTGCCGGCGACCAGCAAATGCGGCATGCGCGCCAGATCGGCCACGATGGGTTTGCCGGCGATGTCCTTGCCCAGCGCCAAGGTCAGCGGGCTGGGGGATTTGTCGTATTCCTTCGACCGCAGCAGTTCCGACAGATAAATCATCTCGCGGCTGGTGTTGGGCGTTTCCAGACCAATCACCGACTTGCCCGGGATCACATCCACCACGCGCACTGACTTCACCGACAGGCCGCGCGCGATGTCTTTGTCCAGCGATGAAATCTGGCTGACTTTGACGCCCGCCGCCGGCTGTACTTCGAAGCGAGTAATCACCGGGCCGGGATAAGCGCCCACCACTTCGGCGTCGATGCGGAAATCCTTGAGCTTGAATTCGATCTGGCGCGACAGTGTTTCCAGCGTCTGCGCGTCGTAACCCTTGGGTTGCGGCTTGGGGTCATCCAATAGCGCCAGGGGTGGCACACCAGAGCCATCATTGACATGGAACAACGGGATTTGTTGTTCGCGCTTGGCGCGCTCGCTTTTTTCCACCACCGGCGTCGCCGGCGGTTCGATCTTGACCTTCTCGCGGCGCAGGCGAATTTCCGAATCGGTCTTGCGCGCTTCTTCACGTTCTTCGCGCAACGCTCGCGCATCACTCCACTCGCTGGCCTGCTTCACGCCTTGGCGCGCACCGCGATTCAGTAGCCCCGGCAATGCCAGCACCCAAGCACCCAAGCGATCCATCACCGCCAGCCACGACAAGCCGGTAGCCAAGGTGACCGAGACCAGGAACAAGCTGAGTAGAAATAGATTCGCGCCGAGTGGCCCAAACAAGGTGTGCAGCGAATTGGCAGCCAATCGCCCCAACACCCCGCCGCTACCCGCTGAAAATGCATTGCTGCCCTCTACCCGCATCGCCAGCAAGCCGCAGGTGGCCACCAAGAACCCGACAATACCCACCAAACGCAAAGCCGGGCCCAAATCCGCGTGGCCATCGCCATCGGTATCCATGCCGAACAACGCAATCCACGCAATCGCGCCCAAAATGATCGGCAGCAGAAATGCGGTATAGCCGGTCAGAAACAACAGGAAACTTGCCAGCCACGCACCCGCCAGCCCGCCGATATTGTGTACCGGGGTCAATAGACTGGATTCACGATCCCAACCCGGATCCGCGGGTGAATAGGTGAACAGGCAGGCCAACAAATACAACAGCACCGGTGCAATAACAATCAACGCAAGGTCACGCCACAGGCGTTGCTGGCGCGGGTTACCCCCCGCACCGGCACTGCCTGTGCTGACTGCCGCCTTGCGGCTGGTCTTGCTCAGATCGGTTACCGCTTTTGCCACTTGTGACCTTGCCTCATAAAATTCCCCTATCAGCTTGATATTACGACATTTGTCACAGTTGGCGACGAAACCCATGCAGATTTCAAGCCACAGCGTTGCAATCACCGTGCCTTGCCTTGCTGCATTCCCGCCGCCAAGCTAGTGGGTACATTATCGTCCTACTGGATTGCCCGCCTCCATGACTACAAAACACAGCTCCCTGCTCATCCTCGGCTCCGGTCCTGCCGGCTGGACCGCGGCGGTGTATGCCGCGCGCGCCAATCTCAAGCCCGTGGTGATCACCGGCATGCAGATGGGTGGCCAGCTGATGACCACCACCGAAGTGGACAACTGGCCGGGTGATGCGCATGGCCTGATGGGCCCGGATTTGATGACGCGTTTGCAAGCGCACGCCGAGCGCTTCGATACCGAAACCGTGTTTGACCATATTCATACCGCCGACTTGTCGCAGCGCCCGTTCCGGCTGGTGGGCGACTCCGGCGAGTACACCTGCGATGCGCTCATCATTGCAACGGGCGCTACCGCCAAATATCTGGGCATTGCTTCGGAAGAAACCTTCAAAGGCCGCGGCGTGTCTGCCTGCGCCACCTGCGACGGTTTTTTCTACAAGGACCAGGATGTGGCCGTGATCGGCGGCGGCAATACCGCCGTGGAAGAAGCCCTGTACCTGTCCAACATCGCCCGCAAGGTCTATCTGGTGCACCGCCGCGACAGCTTGCGCGCGGAAAAAATCATGCAGGACAAATTGTTTGCGAAAGTGGCCGCCGGCAAGATCGAAACGATCTGGCATCACACCGTTGATGAAGTGCTGGGCAACGACGCCGGTGTCACCGGCATGCGGCTGAAGTCCATGCTCGACGACAGCACCCGCGAGATCCCGGTGCACGGCTTCTTCGTCGCCATTGGCCATTCGCCCAACACCGCGTTGTTCGAGGGCCAGCTGGAGATGAAAAACGGCTACCTGAAAATCCAGACCGGGCTGGACGGCAATGCCACTCAAACCAGCATCCCCGGCGTCTTTGCGGCGGGGGATGTGGCCGATCAGGTGTATCGCCAGGCCATTACTTCAGCCGGCTTTGGCTGCATGGCAGCGCTGGATGCCGAGAAATTCCTCGACGCCGGGCATTGATACGGATCACCCTCCCGCATCCCAGGGAGGGCGATTGGCTCGCTTGCATGCACCGCCTGCCTTGTTTGCTCGACACCGCCCCCGATGCGCCGTTTCCCCGGCCGGAACGGGCATTGGTCGAGCCCGACGGCCTGCTCGCCATCGGTGGTGACCTATCCCCCACGCGCTTTCTCAACGCGTATCGCAGTGGCATTTTCCCGTGGTTTTCCGCCGGCGAGCCGATCTTGTGGTGGAGCCCTTCACAACGCGCCGTGTTCCGCACCGACGGCGTGGTGCTGTCCAGCAAGCTGCGCCGACGATTGCGCAATAGCGGCTGGACACTGCGTGCGGACAGCGCATTTGCACAAGTGGTGGCCGGCTGCGCAGCACCTCGCAAAGACCAAGGCGGCACCTGGATCACCACAGACATGCAACGCGCCTATGCGCAACTGCACCAACTCGGCATCGCGCACAGCATTGAAGTATTCGCAGGTGAGCGCTTGGTGGGCGGCTTGTTTGGCCTCGCCTTCGGCCATGTGTTTTGTGGTGACAGCATGTATTCGGCCGAATCCGGCGCATCTTCACTGGCCCTGGCAGGCTTGGCGTGGCGGTTGCGCAGTTGGGGTTGGCCGCTGATCGATGCGCAAGTGCCCAACGCGCATACCCGCCAACTGGGCGTAGAAGCTTGGCCACGCGCCGCGTACTTGGCTGCGCTGGCCGACCTGCGCGAACGCCCAAGTGAGGCCGGCCACTGGCGTGAGCGTTTCGGTGAGTGGAACGCGACCGAAGTTCTGCCAAGCCAAAGCCCCCCCTCTGCTTAACAGGTTTTTTGCAAAAAACACCGCAACGTGTCATGATGTCGGACTTTCGAGCCTGACTTGTCGCGGCTCACCCTTGCACCAGACTTTAGGAATTGCTCCGGCACCCACATGGCGAAAGACGACGTCATCGAATTCGAAGGCACTATCTCGGAAACCCTCCCGAACACCATGTTCCGGGTCAAGCTGGAGAATGGCCACGAGATCATCGCCCATATCTCCGGTCGGATGCGCAAGAACTACATCCGCATCCTGACTGGTGACAAGGTCAAGGTTGAAATGACGCCCTACGATTTGACCAAGGGCCGCATCACCTACCGTCACCGCTGAGTGCTTGCACTTTCGGCACCGGATCAAAGAAAAACGCTCCGCATGGGGCGTTTTTTTATTGCCTACGCCAGCAACAAGCTGCGTGCGGGAGCAACCGCTGGCGGGAGTGCGCACACCATGCCACCATCGGGCGCGGCCAGGGGCCGCTCCTGCGATCCAGGCATTGGCTGCAATCAGCTTTCTTTGACACCCATTTCTGACAGTGCATTGCGCATCAGCTCGCGCGCCGCTTCGCTGAGTTTTTCGTTGTCCAGCGCGTAACGGATGGTGGCTTCGATCAAGCCCAGATGGGTGCCACAGTCAAAGCGCGTACCGTGAAAGCGGAATGCATCCACCCGTTGACTGGCCAACAATGCAGCGATGGCGTCAGTCAGCTGAATTTCCCCGCCTGCGCCCTTCGGTGTGGTTTCCAGCAAATCAAAGATCGCTGGATCCAGCACATAGCGCCCCACCACTGCGAGGTTGCTTGGAGCCACATCCGGACGCGGCTTTTCCACGATGGCATGGATCTTCCCGGCCTGCCCATCGAATGCTTCCGTCGCCACGATGCCATAGCTGCCAGTCTGTGCATGCGGCACATCCTGCACTGCCACCGCACTGCCACCATTGGCCTGCACATGATCCACCATCTGCTTGAGCGCACCATCACCGCGACTCCAGATCAGATCGTCGGGCAGCAATACCGCGAATGGTGCATCACCGACCACGGGTTTTGCACACAACACCGCATGCCCCAATCCCAAAGCTTCGGCTTGCGTCACGAACACCGCACGCACGCCTTCCGGCAACACATTACGGATCAGCTCCAGCTGTTCGTGCTTGCCGGATTTCTCCAGCTTTTGCTCCAACTCATAGGCCTTGTCGAAATAGTCAGCCACCGCGTGCTTGTAGCGATTGGTGACAAATACCAAGGTGTCGCAACCCGCGGCAATTGCCTCATCCACCGCGTACTGGATCAACGGCCGATCCACGATCGGCAGCATTTCCTTGGGGACGGTCTTGGTGGCGGGCAGGAATCGAGTCCCAAGGCCGGCAACCGGAAATACAGCAGTACGCACGCGGCGTGAGGGGCTGGAAGATGTCATCGCGCAATTCTAACCACGTAATATCATTTTGACACTCAGCCTTGGTGCGCGCGCCGCCCCGGAAACGCCACCACAACGGCGTCATGGCCCGGTGCGGATTCCACTGGATTGAACTCCGGCACCGCGTCACGCAGGGCAAGCTCCAGCGCAACCAAGTCATAGGCCTGAGTGGCATCACGCAATTGCTTGAGCGCCAGCTCCATGCGTTCTGGCTGCACTGCCCGCGGTGTGGCCTGCAGAATGTCGGGATACTGGGTTTGGCTGTAACGCTCATCGGCATGAAACAGCGTTTCATGCAGGCGTTCACCTGAGCGCAAGCCGATATACTCGATGCTGATGTCTTTGCCAGGCTGCTTGCCTGCCAGGCGAATCATCTGGTCGGCCAGCATCCGGATCGACACCGGGTCGCCCATATCCAAGGTGTACACCGCCTGCTGCGCACCGATCGAGGCTGCCTGCAAGATCAACAGGCAGGCCTCCGGAATTGTCATGAAATAACGGGTGACTTCCGGGTCGGTGACGGTCACCGGGCCACCGCGCCTTATTTGTTCGCGAAACAGCGGCACCACGCTGCCGGCGGAATCCAGCACATTGCCAAATCGCACCGTGATCATGCGGGTGGTGCGCGCGTCCACCAACGCCTGACAGGCCATCTCGGCCAAGCGCTTGCTGGCACCCAGCACGTTGACTGGATCCACTGCCTTATCGGTGGAAATCAACACGAAGGTGCCGATCTTGGCATCCCGGCAGGCCCGCGCCACCACATCGGTCGCCAATACGTTGTTGCGCACTGCTTCGCGCAATTGCTGCTGCAACAGCGGCACTTGCTTGTATGCAGCCGCATGGAACACGGCCTCGGGTTCGGCCAGCCTCAGGGCATGACGAATCACCGCCGGGTCACCGCAATCACCGAGTACCGGAATGCAGCTGATATCGGGAAAATCCCGGCGCAACTCGGTCTCGGTGGTGAGCAAGGCCAGCTCATTAATTTCCACCAATGCGATTCGATGTGCACCATGCTTGGCGCATTGCCGGCACAACTCCGACCCGATCGAGCCACCTGCCCCGGTCACCAACACCGAACGTGCACCCAGCCAACCACGAATCGCCTTCCAATCCGGTGCATGGGGCTCACGCCCCAGCAGATCCTCGATTGCGACTTCCTTCAACTCGCCGGGCAGCGACCGACCTTCCAAAATATCGGCCAGTTTGGGCACCATGCGGAACGGGAGGCCGCTGTCTTCGCACAGGCCGATGATGCGACGACGGTCAGTGGCGTCGATTGACGGCATTGCAATCACCAGCAACTGCGCACCGGTTTCACGCCCAATCCGCGCCACATCGGCAATCTTGCCCAGTACCGGCAACCCCTGCATACGCGCACCGCGCAGGGTTGCGGCATCATCCAGAAACCCGATGGGGTCGTAGCGGCCTGTACGTCGCAAATCACGCACCAGCGCTTCACCGGATTGCCCCGCGCCCAAAATCAGGACGCGTTCGGCACCCACCGATGTCTGCAGCAAGCGATGGTCTTTCCACGCGCGAAACAGCAACCGTGGCGTGCTCAACAATATGGTCAACGCAAACGGATACAGCAACAACGCCGAGCGCGATACCAGATCCAGCCGGCTGTAGAAGAACAGCCCGACCACCGCCGCCAACAAGCCCAGCACGCTGGCCTTGAAGATGTTGAGCAAGTCGGGAACGCTGGCAAAGCGCCACAAGCCACGGTACAGGCCTACCTGCCAAAACACCAAACCCTGCGCCACCATCACAATCAGCACCGTGCTGGAAACCGGCACCAAATCCAGCTGCGTGGGCTGCATGGCATAGCGCAGGTAATGCAGCCCTTGCCAGCAGAGCCAAACCATCACGAGGTCATGCACGATCACCGCAAGCCGTGGCAAACGGTACTTCAGACGTTCCATCCGTGTTGTCATGAGCTGATTCCTTCGCTCCCGCCAGCCTTTCGATACAGCACTACCCAGAGCCCCAGTGAGGTGACAGCAAACACCCCACCAGCACTCAGGCCCTCGGCTCCCCCCAGCCGCAACGCGACTAGCATGATCCCGATTGCCAGCGCCGTCCACCCCGCATATGCGGCAGTCACCCAGCCATGCCCCACGCGGCGCGCAAAACGCTGGTACAGGTGTTGCACATGGGGCTGCCACCAGCGCTCGCCGCGCCACATGCGCCAACCCAAGGTCATCCCTGCATCCACCAGCATCGCGGCGGGAGGCATGAGCAGCAACGGCCACAGCGTAACCGGGTATGCGGGCAGGCCGGCAAGCACCAGCAATGCCATCAGATAACCCAGTGCACCGCTGCCAACATCCCCCAAAAAAATATTGGCTTTGGGCAGATTGAAGGGAAGAAACCCCAAGCATGTGGCTGCCACCACCAACGCGAATCCTCCTGCACTGCCGGATGTCGCACAAGCGAGTGCCAATGCACACAGTGCAGCCTGACTGGCGGCCAGCCCGTCGATGCCGTCCATGAAGTTCCAGACGTTGACCAACACCGGCACCAGTACGACAGCCAACGCGGATAGCCGCCAGCTCCCACTGTACGCATACAGCGCGATCGCCAGCAGCCCCCCTGCCAATACATGCATGGCGAGCCGTGGCCAGACCGGCAGGTTGCGGTGGTCATCCCACCACCCCACGGCGGCAATCAGCGCAAGCCCTGCTGCAGCCCAACCCCAAACGAACGCATCCATCCGGCTCAACCAAACACAGCAGCCCAATGTCGCCAGCACAATGCCGATTCCGCCACCGCGTGGCGTCGGGGAGTGATGACTGCGGCGCTCGCCGGGGTGATCGAGCAAGTCTTGTCGATGTGCGTAACGGATGGCCCAGCGCGTACCCAGCACCGACACCGCAAATGCGATGCAGCAGGGCCACAACCATTGCAGCCACTCAGACCACGGCATAATTCAGCAGTGGTTTGACCGTTCCCCACTCCTTGCAACTGGGGCACTGCCAATGGTGGCTGCGCGCACCAAAGCCACAGCGATTGCAGCGGTAGCTGGGATTGCGCACCAGCAATTGGTCGGTGATGCCTTTCAGGTCGTGTAACGTGGCCTGCGCATCGCTGCCATCCGCAAGACTGAGGTCGATCAGGGCCGCTTCACCGCGTACCGAGGGCCGATCCTTGAGCTGCTGCGCCAGATAGTGACGGGCCGCAGTTACGCTTTCATCTGCCTCGATCATCCGCGTCAGCGCCAATACCGGCGCAATACCCCGGTAGTGCTCACACATTTCGGCAAGGAAGGCGCGTGCGCCAGTGCGCTCACCGACCAGGGCATAACAATCGAGTAATGCGGGCAGAATCACCGGCAAGAAATCCGGATCATGCCGAGCAGCGCGTTCGTAGGCACGGATGGCCGCTTGTGGATTGCCGGCCTCGCTCTCCAAACGGCCTTCAAGGATACCGGCGCGCACCGAATGGGGATCGGCGGCATACGCGCGCGCAATCGCCGTGCGCGCGGCAGCACTATCTCCATTGGCACGCTGCCGATCGGCCAGCTCGCATTCAAACTGGCCCATCAGCTTGCCCATTGATTCGCCAGTCACCTCTTCATAGCGCGCGGCATTGGCAATCGCTTTTTCCCAATCCCGTTCGGATTGATAAATTCCGATCAAATGCTTGAGTGCCTGCGGTGCCCGCTGATCCAATACAGACAGGTCATTGAATACCGTTTCAGCGCGGTCCAGCAGACCGGCGCGCATGTAATCCTCGCCAAGTGCCGCCAATGCCTGGATTTTCTGGACATCCGTCAAATCTGCGCGCTGCGCCAAACCTTGGTGCAGGCGGATTGCGCGATCCACTTCCCCGCGCCGGCGAAACAGATGGCCCAAGGCCACTTGGGTTTCGAAGGTGTCCTTGTCGAGTTCGGCCACATGCAAGAACAGCTCAATCGCCTTATCCGGCTGCTCATTGAGCAGATAGTTGAGACCTCGGAAATAGGTGGTGGAGAGCTTGCTGACTTGGGATCCACTGTGCTGCTCGCCACCACGGCGCCCGATCACCCAGCCCGCCAATCCGGCCAGCGCCACGAAAATGACAAACCACATCCATTGGTCAAGCCAGGCCATGCAAAGGTTCCAGTCAAAAGGCTGTGCGTGCAGCTACCCATCGGCAGTTGACGCTGTCCGAGTTGCAAGCTTAACGGACTTGGCCGCGTTGCATTCACTGGATGCGCCGACCCGCCCCCAATGCCACAGCGGATCAGTCTTGGTTGGGCAGCGGCATCACGCCCGTCACTCGCTCGCGCAGTTCTTTGCCTGGCTTGAAGTGCGGCACATATTTGCCGGACAACGCCACCGCATCCCCGGTTTTCGGGTTACGACCGGTGCGCGGCGGACGATAATTCAGGGAAAAGCTGCCGAAGCCGCGAATCTCGATGCGTTCACCACTGGCGAGTGCACCACTCATCATCTGCAGCAGGGACTTCACTGCCATATCAACATCGTCGGCCTTCAAATGCGGCTGACGGCGTGCAAGCAGTTCGATGAGTTCGGACTTGGTCATGTCTCTTGGAGTATGTTCAGTAAAACGACGACGGCCCGGCCAAAACCGGGCCGTCGCTCAACTCGAACGGACTAAATCAATCCGCCTTGCTGTTCAGCTGCTCGCGCAGCAGCGCGCCCAGCTTGGTGGTGCCACTGGCAGCATCGGCATTGGCCTTGTTGTACTCGGCCAGCGCTTCCGCAGTTTCTGCAGCATCCTTGTCCTTGATCGACAGTTGCAGGCTGCGGCCCTTGCGATCGGTGCCCACCAGCTTGGCTTCAACCTCTTGGCCGACCTTCAGCACCAGGCTGGCATCGTCCACGCGGTCGTTGCTGATGTCGCGTGCAGACACATAGCCTTCCACGCCGTCGCCCAGATCAATGGTGGCACCCTTGGCGTCCACTTCCTTGACCGTACCGGTGACCTTGCCGCCCTTCGGATGCGCCGCCATGAACTGACCCAACGGGTCTTGTTCCATCTGCTTGACGCCCAGGGAAATGCGCTCACGCTCCGGATCCACGGCCAACACCACGGCTTCCAGGGTGTCGCCCTTCTTGTAGTTGCGGGCAATGTCTTCGCCGGTGGAGTTCCAGCTGATGTCGGACAGGTGGATCAAACCGTCGATGCCGCCATCCAGACCGATGAAGATGCCGAAATCGGTGATCGACTTGATCTGACCCGACACCTTGTCGTTCTTCTTGTGGATCGCCGCAAAGGTTTCCCACGGATTGCTGGTGACTTGCTTGATGCCCAGCGAAATGCGGCGACGCTCTTCATCCACGTCCAGCACCATGACTTCGACTTCGTCACCCACCTGCACCACCTTGGCCGGGTTGACGTTCTTGTTGGTCCAATCCATTTCGGAGACGTGCACCAGACCTTCCACGCCCGGCTCGATTTCGACAAATGCGCCGTAATCGGTGACGTTGGAGACCTTGCCGAACACGCGGCAGTTGGACGGATAACGGCGGGCAATGTTGTCCCACGGATCTTCGCCCATCTGCTTGAGGCCCAAGCTGACGCGGTTGCGCTCTTTGTCGTACTTGAGCACGCGCACATCCATTTCCTGACCCACTTCCACCACTTCGGACGGATGGCGCACGCGCTTCCATGCCATGTCGGTGATGTGCAGCAGGCCGTCGATGCCGCCGAGGTCCACGAACGCGCCGTAGTCGGTGAGGTTCTTGACCACACCCTTCAGGATCGCGCCTTCGACCAGCTTCTCCATCAGCTGCTCGCGCTCTTCCGAATGCTCGGTCTCGACCACGGCACGGCGGGAGACCACCACATTGTTGCGCTTGCGATCCAGCTTGATGAGCTTGAATTCCAGCTCCTTGCCTTCCAGATACACCGGATCGCGCACCGGACGCACGTCCACCAACGAACCCGGCAGGAATGCGCGCACGTCCTTGATGTTGACGGTGAAACCGCCCTTGACCTTGCCGTCGATGCGGCCAACGATGGTGGCATTGGCTTCCAGCGCTTCTTCCAGCTCGTCCCACACCATGGCCTTCTTGGCCTTTTCGCGGGACAGCACGGTTTCGCCGAAACCATTTTCGAGCGAGTCGAGGGCAACCTTGACCTCGTCGCCCACGCCCACGTCGATTTCGCCGGCGTCATTGCGGAACTGTTCGATCGGCACGATGCCTTCGGACTTCAGGCCGGCATTGATCACCACCACGTCGTTGGTGACGGCAACCACAATGCCCTTGACGATGGAGCCGGGTTTGAGCTTGGCCAAATTGGCCTGACTGGCTTCAAACAGTTCTGCGAAAGATTCGGTAGCTACGGAATTCATGAAAAATCTCGGGTGGATACACGGGCAACCCACAGCACCGGGGCGGCCCACCTAGGTGGGTTGGCATTCGCGCAGAACGCGCTTGGCCATGTGTGAATGAAGGAAAAACCGCAGGCAAGCATGCACCCACGGAACGGATCTGCAACGACTGGGACAAACGCGACCGGTTACGGTGCGGGACCAACCACAATGTCCAGCACTCGGGCGACCACCACATCGATGGGTAACCCGGTGGTATCGATGTGGACGGCGTCATCGGCCGGCCGCAACGGTGCCACAGCGCGACTGGCATCGCGGGCGTCACGCGCGAGAATCTCGCGTAGCAGACCATCCATTGTGACGGAAACCCCTTTGTCTTTCAACTGCTTATAGCGCCTTTCGGCGCGCTCTTCGGCGCTGGCCGTCAAAAACACCTTGTGCGCGGCATCGGGAAAGATCACCGTGCCCATGTCGCGCCCGTCGGCCACCAGCCCCGGCAACTGCCGAAACGCACGCTGACGCTCTTTCAGGGCCGCCCGCACCTCCGGAATGGCGGCAATCGCCGAGGCCGCCGCGCCGGCAGTTTCGGTGCGCAACTCATCGGTGGCATCCACATCATTGACAATCACCCGTGGCTCGCCGCCGGCATCGTCACGAAACCCCACCACGGTATCGAAGGTGCAACGCACCAGCGCCGAGGCGTCGGAGAGGTCGATATCCGACCACCCCGCCGCAATCCCCACCGCCCGATACAGCGCGCCGGAATCCAGATAATGCCAACCCAAGCGCTGGGCGACGATGCGACTGATGGTGCCCTTGCCGGAACCGGACGGGCCATCAATGGTGAGAACAGGAGTGGATGCAGTCATGCCCGGGATTATGCCGCCACACCAGCCCAATTCCACAGATTCGATACAACCCGTT
>Ga0209476_10000082_pt1 | contig 60086 bp, 62 predicted proteins | sample KloWWTrecipitate_FD_187179 | JGI IMG/M metagenome (GOLD analysis project Ga0209476, IMG submission 187179) | Active sludge microbial communities from Klosterneuburg, Austria, studying microevolution and ecology of nitrifiers - Klosterneuburg... | ecosystem: Engineered > WWTP > Aerobic digester... | reverse complement strand
CACCGGTCTCGAGCCGCTCTTTCCGATCTGGGACCAGGCGACCGAGCCGCTCGCGCGGCGCATGATCGACGCCGGTGTCGAGGCGGTCCTCACGTGCGTCGATCCGAAGAAGCTCTCGCGGTCGTTCGCCGGCCGCAGGTTTGATCATGCATTCCTCGATGAACTGCCCGAAGGCGTCGACCCGTGCGGCGAGAGCGGTGAGTTCCACACATGCGTGCTCGCCGGGCCGATGTTCAGCGAGCCGCTGCGCGCGGCGGTGGGTGAGGTCGTGGAACGCGACGGATTCTGCTTCGCGGATCTGATACCGAGTCCGGCGATGGCGGACGCTCAAGAGGCGGCTAACAACCGGTTGCAGCGGACGGTCCGCTGCGCGGCCCGCCGCTGAACCGGAGCGTTGGACCTGAAAAGCCATGACGGTCATGACTCCAGAGGAACTCTCGCAATTGTTGGTCACGAACCTCCCCGCGGTTGACCATCGCGGAGAAATCGTGGAGGAAATCAGCACTGATGTGGTCCGCTTGAAACTTCCCGTCCTTCAAAGCTACCTCAGTCATGATTTGCCGGCGGGTTCAGGGCAAGTCGTCCTCTCAGGCCCCGTAACCATCGGCTTCGCAGAAACATCAATGTACGCCTGCGTCCATGCGTTCTACGGTCCGCGCGTGTTCGCTACCACGCTCTCACTCAACGTGTCGTTTCTTCGCCTTGCCGGTGCCGCAGAATTATTCTCTGTTTGTCGTCTTCTTCGTCGGGGTCGATCGGTCGCGTTCGTAGAGGCCCACCTCTTTTCAGGCGCCACAGAAAAACCATGCGCACACGTCACCGCAACGTATTCGGTACACAGTCTGGAAAAGCCATGAGCTTCGGTCGCATCAGGTCCAACCATGCGCTCCAGCCGACCCACTTGCCTTGGCTTCGCTACGGCAAGCGGTCGGCTGAGCTTCGGCCATGCAACGGTGCAAGCGCCGGCTCAATCAGGGTTGAAATCCGCAGGGTTCACCGGACCGGTGCGTACCTGCAGGGAGAATAGGTCCGGTCTTGCGTAGTGCCCCGTGACGTCGAGTGTTCGCCGCGCATTGTCGATGGGTTCACCGTCGATGTCGGCGTAAAGAATGCCGAACTCGTTTCGCATCGGGCCAGCCACTATCTTGCCGCCTGGCGCAATGACCGCCGAGTCCCCGGGGTTCACCCATTCTTCGGTATCGGGGTAGAGGGCGCTCATGCCGGGTGCCGCGCCGCGTATATCGGAGGCGCGGAACCCAACGCCGCTTCCCACCACCCAGCATCCGCCTTCGCGCGCAATGTGCTGAAGCGTCGCGATCCAACGGTCGCCACTGTCGTAGGTCGGCGCAACGTATACGTCCAGTCCTTGCGCATACAGCGCATAGCGCACAAGCGGCATGTAACTTTCCCAGCAGATGAGGGCGCCGATTCGGCCGCATGGGCTGTCGACGGTTCTTAGACCGGTTGCATCCCCCTGGCCCCACACCATGCGCTCGGGATTGGTGGGCATGAGCTTGCGATGCCGATTGAGTACGCTGCCGTCGGCGCCCAAAGTGACCACGGTGTTGTAAAGCGTGCCGCGGCTGAAAGCGCTGTCCCGTTCGTTGATGCCGCAGATCACGGTGACGCGATGCATCCGCGCCGCTTCGCGCAGCGGTTCAAGATCGTCGTTGGCGAGATCGACGGCATTGGCAAGTAGTGCCCGGTGCAGCCGCTCGGATAGCGTCATATCGCCTCCCGGACGCAATCGCCATATCCAGGCCGGGTAGCCGGAAATGAAGGCCTCGGGGAAGACGATCAGCCGCGCACCGCCGGCCGCGGCCTCATCCACGGCACTTACGGCGACACGCAAGCATTCGGCGCGATCCAGAAACGCCGGCGCCCTTTGTACGATTGCGACGCGGGTCGCTTCCATTTACTTGGTCCCGGCTCCGACCAGCATTTCGCACGGCCCGACAAAACCCTGGTCGGTTTGGAACTTGCCGAGTGCGGCCTCGATCTCCTCCCATGTCTCGGCGCGCTCGCGCTCGCTCATTGCAGCCATCATTTGATGCAGCGCGCCGAAGGACTCGCGCTCGAAGCGCACGCAGTCCGCAGCCGACGGCAGCCTCACCGGCGATTCGACCCTGCGGACCTCGACGTCACGAAAGCGCGCCTGCTCCAACGCCCTGGCCAGCACGCCTTCCGCCCCGAGCGAAAACGGCCCCGGTTGTCCCGTCAACGGCGGGGGTAGTTGCGCACGCCGGCGGATAATGCCCACCGGGATCGAAAAGAACCAATTTTTCTCGGGGGTCGAGTAGACCACCGCGGCAAAGCGCCCGCCAATCTTGAGCGCGCGGCGGATACCGGCGAGTGCGCGCTGCTGATCGGGAAAATAAATCAGGCCGACGCGCGAGATGGCCACGTCAAAGGAGGCTTCGGGCAGGGTGTCGTGACGCTCGCCGTCGAGTTCGAGCGTTTCAACATTGGCCAAGCCGGCTTGGCGCGCCGCACTGAGCGCGAAGCGCAGAATCGAGGGGGAGATATCGGTCGCGAGTACGTAGCCGCCCGCACCGACTCGACGCGCCGCGGCGAGTGTCTGTTCTCCAGCGCCGGCCGCCACATCGAGAACCCGCGCGCCCGGCCCGGCGGCGGCCATGTCCAGCATGACCTCGGTCGCCGGTCCCAGCCAGTCTGACAAGAGCGGCGTCCAGCGATTCCACGCCTCTGCGGCGCTCTCCCATTGGGCGCGCGTCGTCTGCCTGAACTTCTCGGGATCGAATGCGACAGGGGTGTCGAGAGTCTGTGTCATTGCCGCATCTCCTTCAAGGTGCGACGCGGATGCGTCGCGCCTCCAACTTAGCAGCGCCAGCGTGGGGCTCAAGTCCAGAATCTGGAGTCGTTGCATGAGACGGTCTAGACTGGCGGCATGATCGACTACGGCCAGTTCTGCACGGTGGCGCGTGGCGCGGAAGTGCTCGGCGAGCTCTGGACGCCACTCGTCGTACGCGAGCTGCTTTGCGGCAGCCGCCGCTTCAACGAGATCCACCGCGGCGTGCCGCGCATGTCGGCGACCTTGCTGACGCAGCGGCTGCGCAAGCTCGAGTCTTTGGGCGTGGTCGAACGTCGCCGCTTCAAGGGCGGTTGGGAGTATCACCTCACGCAGGCGGGCGAGGAGCTCCGGCCCGTCGTGGTGGGCCTCGGGCATTGGGGCGCGCGCTGGATCGGCGGCAGGCTCAAGCCGAAGCAACTCGACGCCGGATTCCTGATGTGGGACATCCGGCGCTTCGTGCAGCTCGACAGCTTTCCAGCAGGACAGCGCGTCGTGATCCATTTTCAGTTCACTGATGCGCCACGCGGCGAGCGGTTGTGGTGGTTGGTGGTGGAGAACCAGACCGCGGATCTTTGTCGCGACGATCCGGGGCATGAGGTCTCGGTTGTCGTCGAATCTACCGTGCGTGCATTGACCGAAGTCTGGACCGGCGACAGCGATCCGGAAAAGGAGATCCACGCCGGGCAGTTGAACGTGCTCGGTGCCGGCCGCCGCGGTCAGACTCTGTGGCGGTGGCTCGGCCGCAGCATGTTCGCTCCGACGCGCATTGCCGCCCGCCCATGATCGAATGACTGCCTCGATAACGACGACGTCATCGCCGAATGCCTTGTAGCTGCGCTTGAAGGCGGGAACCCTGTACAGGGCATCTGCGCCCGACGTCAAGCCGCGGCACGACACCGTACTCAGGGTATAGCATCGCTTTGGCGTCGAGCTGAATGGCGTTGGACGGCCGAGGCACCATAAAGCAACCTAACCATGCGCTCAACCGGGCCAGCGCGTGGCTTCAACGTAGCGAGCATCGACGCGGCCCGCGGCTGAACCGGAGCGTCATGACGCGTGGCGATGCCCCTTGACATACCAATTAAGGTATAGGCATCATGCGCTATGTGGCGAGTTCTCGAGCACCGTCGAGTCGATCGTCAGCTTCGCGACGCCCCGCGCGACGTCCTGGTTCGCTACGAGAAGTGGAAGGACGTCGTCGCCATGTCGGGGCAGCCTGGACTGCGATTGATCAAGGGGTTCCATGACGAGGCGCTATCAGGGCAATGGGCCGGGCATCGTTCTTCCCGACTTGGCATCCAGTGGCGCGTGATCTACCGGGTTGAATCCGCCGAGATCCAGGTTCTGGTGGTGGCAGTGACTGCGCATGCTTGCCGGAGAGCGTAAATGAAGGACTTCCGCCCCGCGAAGAAGCGCGTTGAGGTCTCCGTTGGCGAGTCGGTTCGAGTTCTGCGGGAGCTTCAGGAGCTGAGTCAGAACGACCTTGCGGCACTCACAGGTATCCCGCAGTCGACGATTTCTGCAATCGAGAACGATCGTGTCCGGCTCGGCGTCGAACGTGCAAAGGTGCTCGCGCGCGCCCTGAGGTGCCACCCCGGAGTGTTGGTCTTCCCCGGTTGGAACGTCGAACTTGCGAACGCGGCATGACCGGTCATTGCAGCGGACCGCCTGCGGCGACCGCTGAACTCCGACGTCAGGCCTCACGTAAATCCATGCCCCGGCCTCTTCACATCGGCATAGTCGGCTGCTCTGCGGAGGGCGCTGCTCTCTGCTATCGAACCATCTGCTCCGAAGGTGCGGCTTTGCTGGGTCCGCACGCGCATCCGGAGGTGTCGCTCCACACGGCCTCCCTCGCCGACTACGTTGAGTTCCTTGATCGAGATGACCTGCAGGGTATCGCGGGCCTGATGCTTGATTCGGCTCGCAAGCTGGCGGCAGCAGGTGCGGACTTCCTGGTTTGCCCTGACAACACCATCCACCAGGCCTTCTCGAGGGTCGAGCCAGCTTCTCCGCTGCCCTGGCTTCACATTGCCGAGGTTGTTGCTGCCGAAGCAGCCACACAGGGTTACCGCCGACTTGGCCTCACCGGTACCGGGTGGTTGGTGTCCAGTGACGTCTACCCGGAGAAGCTGGCTGCCCGCGGGCTAGAGCTTGTGCGCCCAGGCGCCGAAGAACGCGACGAGATGGGGCGGCTCATCATGGAAGAACTCGTCGTCGGCATGTTCCGACCCGCAACCGTCGAGTACTTTCAGCGAGTCATCCGCGGCCTGCAGGAACGAAACTGCGACGCCGTGATCCTGGGCTGCACCGAGATTCCATTGATCATCAATGACAGCAACTCTCCGCTCCCTACTCTGGACTCCACTCGACTTCTGGCCCGCGCAGCACTTCGAAAGGCTGTCGGGCCGCAGTGAGGCCTAGCATGTCGGTCGACCGGAGCCTCCCCGGCATGGCGCCCCGTCCGCGAGGCGCAACATGGACAACGAGCGCATCGCGGCCTGGGTGCCATGCCGTTCCGGCCCGTTTACCTCTACGCTAGGCGTCACACGCGGCACCGCGAATCGCATTCGCTCGGCGCCTCCTGTCGAATGAGCGGAGCTTCAATCGTCGTAGTAGTGCGCACCATTGCGTACGTCCACTAGGAGACACAAGCCATGCCCACCTACACCGGAAGTTGCCACTGCGGAAGCATCTCCTTCGATGTGCACGGAACGATCGACAGCGCCCTGTCCTGCAACTGTTCCATCTGCTCCCGCAAGGGCTCTCTACTTTGGTTCGTTCCTCGAGAGAGCTTGATCCTGAAGTCACCGGACAACGCCGCCAGCACTTACACGTTCAACAAGCACGTCATCAAGCACCGCTTCTGCCCCAAGTGTGGCATCCACCCCTACGGTGAAGGTACGGATCCCAAGGGCAACGCCATGGCGGCTGTCAACTTGCGTTGTATCGAGAACCTCGACCTGTCTGCCATCCCGGTCCACGACTTCGACGGCAAGTCAAAGTGACGCCTGACCCGTCGCTGGAGCCGACTCGCACCGGCAGGGCACTTGGCCCGCCAGCCGGTGTGGTCCATCATCCAGCCAGGGGCCCATGCGCCATCCCGGCGCTCGCGCCTCGGCTCAAACGCTAGGCGTCACGCGCATCATTACAGTCCGCTAGGGCCCGCAAACCGATTCCCGACTTCGATCTGAATGCGTTCAGTGGTCAGTTTCGCGCGGAGTCCGACAGAGCATGTGCGGTTCTAGGCGCAGCACTATTGGATGCAAGGTTGGAGAGTCTGCACAACCGGCGCCTCCTCGATCCCGAAGAAGTCTTCGGCTATGAAACCAGGGCCTGGCGCATGGATGCCGGCACATGACCCCTGCCCCAGGCCCCGTGCCGGCAGCTATGCTTTTGGCGCGACCGCTTTGGGCCCTGCAATCGACATCGCCTTCCCGTACGCGGGCCGCGCCACAATGCGCTTCACGTAGTCGACGATGTTCTGCAGGTCGTCGATCCGGCGTGCGCCAAAGAGTGTCGCCGTCGTGAGACGGAACATCGACATGATGTCGGCGCAGGTGAACTCGCGTCCGGCGAGGTAGGGCGATTCTCCGAGCCGGTGGTTCATGTACCCGTAGTACTGCTCCTCGCGGCGCTTGACCAGCCGTTTCATCGTGTCGGCGACGGGCCCGGTCGCGCCCGCCGCCAGCGCCGATTTCGTGAAACGCAGACCCATGGTGCTGTTGTTGAAGTGCATCCAGTACAAGTAGTCGTAGTAGTTCGGCTGGGCCGGCCCTACCGTGAACCTGCCGCCCGCGTGGCGGTGGCAGATGTACTCGACGATGACGGCGGACTCCGTGAGCACGCGATCGCCGTCCTCGATCACGGGCGCCATCGCCGTCGGATGCAGGGCGAGCAGCTCGTCGGGTGCGAGCAGGTTTGCCTTGCGGTCGTACCACTTCAGCTTGTAGGGCAGGCCCAACTCTTCCATGAGCCAGACGATGCGCTCCGACTGCGAGACGCCGAGGTGGTGAATTGTGATCAAAACGCTGTCCTGCCGCGTGGCCTTCGCGTTACGCCGCCATCTGCTCCGCCCTGACGTCGAAGCCCGCGCGCGGGAAGTGCAGGTTCACGCGACCGACGGAACGATCTTCATGGCGGACGACGATCTCTTCGTCCTTCCAAGCCAGCAGCCGGCCGTACACGGGATTGCCGTAATCATCCGGCGTGATGCTCACCCAATCGCCGGGCTTGACGCCAGCGCATTCCGCTTCCCGGGACCAGGCCTTCGGGCTGTCCGGTTCGGCGGCTTTCGCGATCTGGATAGCCTCTTCCGGTGTCATGGCAGTCGGGCGCCCGTGTCCTATTGCACCCACCCGGTCGTACCACGCGCTCACGGTGGAAATCGGAAGCAGCGCCTCGATCTCGGGCCCGCCGTTCTGCCGGGCAAACCACAGCACGTGATACGCGGCGAGGTCCGCGGCGCAGGGCTGCGATCCGAACAGGAACCGGCGGCCGTCGGCAAGGAGCTGGCCAAGCCAGTGCAGGTGCGCATTGAGGCGCTGCGAATAGACTCCGCGCTTCGGCTCGAGCTCGGCCGGGTCGATGCTCGCGCCGAAGAACGGCTTGCGCTCGTCGATCAATTCTTGCGGCAGCTTGCCGGCCAGGTTGCCGATCGTCAGGCAGACCGAGTTCCAGAACGAGCTCCGCTCGATCCACCAGCAGCAGGCCTTGACCATCGCATTCGATTCGGCGGGATAAAGGCTGTTCCCCGCGCCCAGGCCATCCAGCACGTGCAGGATCAGCAGGGAGTCGCAGTAGAAATCGGCGCCGATCTGGAGGATCGGCGTCCGGCGATAGCCGCCGGTCATCGGCGTCAGCAGCGGGCGCGGCGTCCAGACGGGAATCTCGACCGAGCGCCAGCTGAGCCCCTTCAGGCCCATCGCCAGGCGCACCTTCTCGGAATACGGGGAAAGCGGGTAGTGGTGCAGAACGAGGTCGGTCACGGCAGTCTCCTCCCAAGTCGCCCGGCCTCGGGCCGTCCCTCAGCCGGGTGTCGCTTTGATCACCGCTTCGCCCGCTACCGGAAAGGAAGGCCCGGCGCTCCGCACGAAGCGGTGTAGTCGGTCCTTCAGGTCAACGAGCTCGTCGACGGGTACGTTCAGAAAGCAGTAGAACTCGCCCAGCATCCGCTGCGCGCGCTTGCGCAGCGCCGTGGCGGAACGGGTGAGCGAAACGACGATCCGCCGCTGGTCGACCGCGTGCCGGTCGCGCCTGATCAGGCCCTTGCGCTCGAGGCGCTGCAGCAGCGGCGAGATGGTGCCGAAATCCAGCCCCAGCGCCGACGCGAGTTCGCCACCGCCCAGGCTGCCGCGTTCCCAAAGGACCACGAGCACCAGATACTGCGGATAGGTCACGCCCAGCGCTTTCAGGAAGGGGACGAAGAGTCGATTCATGTGGTTGCTTGCCGCGTAGAGCGCGAAGCACAGGTGCCCGTCCAGGCGCGGCATTTCGGCGAGCGGCGCAGCTTTCCATGATTTAGGATCGCGAACGCTTGAATTGTGCACAACCTTAATTCCGCGCGTTGCGGATGTCAACTCCCGCGCCGGCGCCGCCGCGCTGCGCTTGGCCGCCTTGCGCGCGATGCTCGGATCGATGCCCCGGGCGAGCAACTCGCGCGCCTGGCCGGCGCCTTCGCGAGCGGCGTCGAGCGTCACCACGGGAAATACTCCCAATGCCAGCAGCTTTTCCTTGCCGCCGAACCGATACTTCAGCCGCCAGTACTTCCGGCCGTTGGGTTGCGTGAGGAGATAGAGACCTTGGCTGTCGAAGAGCTTGAACGGCTGGTCCTTCGCTCTTGCGGATGCGCAAATCCGTGACGTGAGCAGCATGGGGGTATATGTCCACATGGAAAGTATACATACCCCGACATCATACCCCAATCTACCCCGTGCGACCCGCGTGACTGACCCATGTCGGAATCGGTCGCTCGTGAATTTGCTTCCCCCATCCGTGTCACCGGACAACGGCTTGCAGGCGACGCGCACAAAGGCGCGCGCCTGAAGCCGAACGTTAGGCTCCTGACATCTTGGCGGAAACGGGGAACAGGAGTAAATGTCGATCCGCAACGGTCATTGACCGTGAAGGAGAGAGACGATGCCGCTATATCTTTCGAAGTTCAGTTACACGCCGGAGACTTGGGCGAGGCTGATCGGCAAGCCGGAGGACCGGCGAAAGGCCGCTCAGTCATACATCGAGTCGGTCGGTGGGAAACTCCACGGGTTCTGGTACGCGTTCGGCACGCACGACGGCTACAACCTGTGGGAGGCTCCCGATAACGTTTCCATGGCCGCGGTTGCGGTGGCGATTGGTTCCGGAGGTGCGCTTAGCTCGTTCGAGACGACAGTCCTCCTGACGGTACAGGAAACGATGGATGCCCTGCGCAAGGCGGGGCAAGTCGGGTACCGGCCGCCCGGCGCATAGCAGGGAGTTCTCGAGCACCGCGGGGTCGATCGTCAGCTTCGCGACGCCCCGCGCGAAGTCCTGGTTCGCTACGAGACGTGAAAGGACGCAGGGGCCATGTCGGGGCAGCCTGGCCTGCGACTACTCGAGGGGTTCCATGACGCGGCGCCGGGCATCGTTCCTCGCGACTCGGCATCCTGTGGCACGAGATCTACCGTGTTGAAGCCGCCGAGATCCAGGTTCTGGTGGCGGCGGTAACTGACCATGACTACCGGAGAGCGTAGATGAAGGACTTCCGCCCAGCGAAAAGGCGCGTTGACGTCTCCGTTGGCGAGTCGGTTCGGGTCCTGCGGGAGCTTCAGGAGCTGAGTCAGAACTGCGTCGGCCACGGAACTCCGACGTCAGGCCTCGATTCAAACCAGTAGCGAGATCCGCACCATGCTCCAAGTTCTGTCTCACACGCCTCCTTGGGTTTTCGCGCTGTTCGTGGCCCTACTGGCCTTCGGAGTCCTGCAGACGAGAAGCCGCGACGTAAAGGCAATCCTGGCTTATGTCTTGCCTGCCGGCATGGTGGCATTGTCGCTTTCCGGAATCCAATCGAGCTTTGGGTTCAAGCCCTCTCCGCTTGCGGCTTGGGCGGTTGGTCTTGTTGCGATTGCCGTCATTGGCTACAAGGCATTTCCACATAAGGGGATTTCATTCGACCCGGCGAACGGCACCTTTTACATACCCGGCAGCTGGGTTCCCCTGGCCGTGATCATGGCGATCTTCTTCACCAAGTACGCGTTCGCGGTCATGCAGGGATTCGGCGTAGCCGCCGCCAGAAGCCCCATCACTGCCGTGGCGCTGAGCTTGATCTATGGATGCTTGAGCGGCTACTTTGTTGCGCGGGCCTCGAGCCTGGTGGCGGCCGCAAGGAGACCAAGGCAAACACATGCGCCACGGGTGGAAACCTAACCTTCGCTCGACTGGACGCCCAACGGCAGGCCACCTTGGCCGCGCGACCGCGTCTCTCGTCATCGGTCGCGCGGCCATGGCGTCCTGGCGCTGCGCGCCGGTCAGCTCAAACGTCAGGGCGCACAGGCGATGTTCGTCGTACTAGTCGGGCCGAAGGGCAGCGGGAAAAGTCACATCGGTCGAATCCTCGACCACCACCTGGGCGTGCATTTCTTTCACGTCGAGCCCCTCTGGATGGCCTATCACGCCCAATGCAGGGCGTCCGGGCGAGAAGTGAACATCCCGGACGGAATCCTGGCCGTTCATCCCGCGATCAAGCACGCGTTGTCGGTTTACGACGACGTGTGCGTCGAGACTACAGGCGCCTCGCCAGAGATCCTCGAGGATCTGCTGTCTCTTTCGCCGCCCGAGAGTACGCTGGTGGTGCGGACAAGGGCACCGTTGGACGTCTGCCTCCAACGCATCGCGACGCGCGACCAGACGAACCAGATTCCGCTCGACGTCGAAACCATCAAGTTGGTCCACGGGATGAGTACATCTCTCGAGATGCCGGCCGCAGTAACGCTGGAGAACGTGTCACTTTCGGAGGCCGAGATCGTCTCCGCCGTGTTGCCGGCCATCCGCCGCACCGCCGGTCCGGCTTGGCTCGAACGGCAGGCGGCAAAAGGCCACGTTGCGCGCCACATGGCCTGCGATCTGGCGGCGCCCCCATCTGCAAGGAGCGACGATGATTCCGCTCGATGACTGGCTGCTGTTCGCCGGAGCAGCCCTCTTGATGGTCCTGACCCCAGGACCGAACATGATCTACCTGATCTCCCGGTCCATCTGCCAGGGCCGACAGGCGGGTGTCATCTCGCTGCTCGGCGTCATCGCGGGCTTCCTCGTTCACATGTTCGCCGCGGCCGTTGGCCTTACGGCGTTGTTCCTGGCGGTTCCATTGGCCTACGAAGTGCTCAAGTGGGCCGGGGCGGCCTACCTGTTGTACCTGGCGTGGCAAGCCGTGAAGCCGGGCGCCCGGTCACCGTTCGAGGCCAGGCAGCTGCCCGAAGAGCCGCCCGCCAGGTTGTTCGTCATGGGCTTCCTGACCAATGTCCTCAATCCGAAGATCGCTGTGTTCTATCTCTCGATCTTTCCCCAGTTCGTATCACCAGAGCATGGGTCCGTATTCATGCAGAGCATCGTGCTTGGGCTGACTCAGATCACCGTGAGTTTCACGATCAATCTCACCATCGCACTCTCGGCCGCGAGCCTGGCCGGCTGGTTCGTGCGCAATCCGCGCTGGCTGGCAGCACAAAGGTACTTCATGGGCTTTGTCCTCGCAGGCCTGGCCGTGCGCCTGGCAGCCGAGCAGCGCAGGGCCGCCTGACCCCCTTCTGCATCGAGCAGAGAGCGCTTCAGTCTCGAGGGAGAAATGACGTGGCAGCGCCAGCAAAGAACACGATTTGCATTTGGTACAACGGCGGTGCAGAAGAGGCAGCACGGTTCTACGCCGATACATTCCCAGACTCCTTCGTCGGCGCGGTGTACCGGGCACCGGGAGACTTTCCGTCGGGGAAGAAAGGAGACGTGTTGACCGTGGAGTTCACTGTAATGGGTATCCCATGTCTCGGGCTCAACGGTGGGCCTGCGTTCAAGCAAAGCGAAGCGTTTTCGTTCCAGGTGGCAACCACTGATCAAGCCGAAACGGATCGCTATTGGAACGCGATCGTCGGCAATGGCGGTCAGGAAAGCGCTTGCGGCTGGTGCAAGGACAAGTGGGGGGTGTCGTGGCAAATTACACCGGTGGTTCTGACGAGAGCCATCGCCGACCCCGACCCGGCTGCCGCGAAGCGCGCGTTCGATGCAATGATGCAAATGAAAAAGATCGACGTCAGTGCAATCGAGGCAGCGCTTCGCGGTTGAATGATGCCGCGGATCGCAACCCTCATGGCTGAATACAACCGGTGGATGAATCACCGGCTGTTCGACTGCGCTACGACTCTTGCGCCGCCAGACTTGCTGGCAGACAAGGGCGCCTACTTCGGTTCGATCCTGGGCACGCTGAACCACATCGCGGTCGGCGACACGATCTGGCTGCATCGGTTCTCCCGTCATCAAGGCGGCTTTGCTTCCCTCGCAGCGCTTGCCGAGTTTCCGTGCCCCACGTCACTGCGCCAATCGCTTGCGGCAGACTTTGCCGACCTTCGCATCTACCGCCAGCGGCTCGACGACCTCATCGTCCGCTGGGCGGGCGAGCTCACCCCCGAGCACTTCGCGGGGAACTTCACGTACACCAACACCTCCGGCGTCACGTCGCGCAAGAGCTTTGCCGCGCTCGTGCAGCACTTCTTCAATCACCAAACGCACCACAGGGGCCAAGCCACGACTCTGCTGTTCCAGGCCGGGGTGGATGTAGGTGTCACTGATCTGCTTGCCGTCATACCGAGCAGCGATGCCTGACCCGTCGCTCGAGGGTACCTCCATCGGCGAGGCACTTGGGCCGCAAGGCCGCACGGCCTATCATGGTCTTTGCGGCCCTGGCGCCTTGCCGGCGGCGGTCGCTCGGCTCAATCTCCAGGCGACCACCAGCATCGCGGTTTGCAGTGAAGTCCCCGTGTCTTTTCAACTTGCTCAAGGAGCTGCAGCCATGGCCAAAGCATATTGGATTGCCGCTTACCGCTCGGTCAAGGATCCCGGTGCCCTGGCCGGGTATGCGAAGCTCGGCGCTCCCGCCCTTCAGAAGCACGGCGGGCGCATTCTGGCTCGTGGGCTTCCTGCTCAGGTCTATGACGGCGGCCTGGCTGAGCGCACGGTTCTGCTGGAGTTTGACAGCGTTGCGCAAGCGGTTGCCGCGCACGACAGCCCCGAGTATCAGGAAGCATTGCGTCTACTCGGCGACGCCGTCGACAGAGACTTGCGCATTGTCGAAGGGCTCGATTGAGGAGCGATCGTTGGCCGTGGTCCGGGGATCGGAGCAGTGCACCAGGATGAGGCGACGATGAAGCTGATCGACACGCTCCAGGACGAACACGTGCTGATCGATCGGGTGCTCGGGTCGTTTCGCACCTACGTCGACGGACTCGTCGACGGGACTGCGGACCCGGATCACGGCAAACGGTTCGCCGCGTTCTTCACCGAGTTCGCCGGCCATTTCCATCACGATCGCGAAGAGCGAGTTCTCTTCGATGCGCTCGTGACCGATGCGGAACTGCCGGGTGACCGCGGGCCAGTGCACGCCCTCGCGCACCAGCACGCCCAGATGGAGGAGTGGCTTTGCGAGATGACGCCGTTTCTCGAACGGAGGCCGCAGTCGGAGGGCGATCGTTTTCGTCTTCGGGCCCTGGCCACCCGCTACTCGCACGCGCTCTGGCGCCACATCGACGCGGAAAATTCCGTCCTGTTCCCGGAGGGTGCGGAGCGGCTTCGCCGGTGCGGCGTTCGCGAGTTGCCGGATCGGCCGATGAGCGAGGCAGAGGCGGCCGCGCGTGAGGGCGCCACGGCGCTGCTGGTCCGTTACGTGCCGGTCGAGGACGATGCGCTCACTCGCGGTGACGGCTGTTTCGTGTGCCGAGCCTACGGTGAGAGCTGCGACGGATTCGAAGCCGAGTGGTGGACCGAGCTCGAGTGGGCGGAGTTTTACAGCAGTGACGCAAGCGACTGAGGCTCCTCGTGCGCCACGAACGTCAAGCATTGGATATTCCTCGGATCTTCAACATCGCCGAGAGTGCTCACCGCATCCACAACCCGATCACTCCTGAAAAGCTCGCCACTCTCGGTGCGGCGTTGCGCCTGGAGTCGGGGGCTCGAGTGCTCGACCTCGGCAGCGGTTCGGGGGAGATGCTGTGCGCCTGGGCACGCGATCACGGCGCCATCGGCATCGACATGAGCCGGTTGTTCACCGAGAAAGCGAGACTGCGTGCTGAAGAACTCGGCGTCGCCCATCAGGTCGAGTTCATCCATGGCGATGCTGCCGGCTATGTCTCTGACGAGAAGGCCAGTGTGGCCGCCTGTGTCGGTGCCACCTGGATCGGCGGTGGGGTCGTCGGCACCATCGAGCCGACGCCGCTTTGCGGTGCGGCCTGATTCAGGCGTCCAGCGCCCACGGGTTGCGCTCGTGCCCGACCTCATCGAGTTCGAAACCCGGCGTCTTCGCCTTGTGGCTTGGCAGGAGCGGCACATTGCTCCGCTCGCTGCGATGAACGCCGACCCGGAAGTCATGCGGTACTTCCCTGCCACGCTCACGCAGGAGCAAACCAGGGCCAGCGTGGAGATGTGGCGCAACCAGTTCGCCGAGCGCGGCTGGAGCAACTGGGCGGTCGAGCTGAAGCACTCCGGCGAGTTCATCGGCTTCGTCGGCCTGTCCATTCCGCGTCACCAGCTGCCCTTTTCTCCGTGCGTCGAGGTCGGCTGGCGCCTGGCTCGGCGCTTCTGGGGGCACGGTTACGCCACCGAGGGAGCCAGGGCATCTCTTGCAGTGGGCTTTGGGCAGCTCGGGCTCGCTGAAATCGTCTCGTTCACCGCACTCGACAACCTGCCTTCACGGGCAGTCATGGAGCGCATTGGCATGCGCAACACGGGACGAGACTTCGAGCACCCCGCAGTGCCTGACGGGAGTCCCCTGCGTCGGCACTGCCTCTACGTCATCAGGCACGTGGCTGAGCGTGGCGCGCGGACGCGTGACCCCGAGCGAGCACCCACCGCGTAACATGATGATTCCTTCGCGACGAGATCGGAGCCATGCCAACGTCACCGAAACGCGCCGCACCGGTCACCGCCTCGAGGCCGTCGAGAACGCTGAAAAGGCAACCGCTTGCTCCGGGCAACTCGCCGAACTGGTCCTCGAGTTGACGGAGAGCGGAATGGATCAGTACTTTCTGCAATCGCTGAAGGCCACGAAGGCAAACTTCGTCGTGCAGCAATCAGCCGCACTTGGACTATCTGGCGTGCAGAAGGTGATGGGCACGGTCATTCGAAACATAATTGGCCTTATGGACGATCGCCAGTTGCTGTCGGTGTGCGGTTCTATTCGGCGGTTCATGGTGTGAGGCCGATGCCCATGAAGGACAAGCGAGAGAACACGCCCTTCTATGCCAGGCGTACTTACAGGCTGCTGTCAGGTAGCTTTGGCGCGTTCCTGGTTGGCGTTGGGTTGTACGCCCTGTTCTTCGAGGGCCCTTTGACTGCACTGCGTCTCGCCGCCAGTGTCGGACTCGTTATGTTCGGCGGCAACATGGCGGCATCGGCCTATGCGGCAAAGCAGTCGTGGCTATCCAGAATCGGGCCGTTGCCTTGACTCCGGCGGACATGACCTGGCACTGCATTCAAGGCGACGCCATTTCGTGGCGCGGTTCAAGTCGGGTTTCGGGCATCGCAAATCGTGTCCGCGGAGGTGGCAGGCGATGAGCGCAACTTCTGTTTCCGACACATGGGAGCGCGGCAACCCCTACGAGCTGTACATCGGCCGCTGGAGTCGCAGGATCGCCCCGCAGTTCCTGGCATGGCTGGATCAGCCCGTCGACAAGCGGTGGCTGGATGTCGGCTGCGGCACCGGCGCGCTGTCCGCAGCAATCCTCGATCATTGCGCCCCAGGAAGTGTGGTGGGAGTCGAACCTTCGGAGGGATTCCGCAAACTGGCGGTTCAGAATCTCACCGGCAAAGCACGCTTGCTTGCCGGCGATGCGTCAGCGCTGCCGCTCGATGACGGAGCATGCGACGTTGTCGTCTCCGGGCTCGTACTGAATTTCGTTCCGGCTCTACCGGCCGCCCTCCTCGAGATGAGGCGGGTCACTGCCTCCGGCGGAACGATCGCCGCCTATGTCTGGGACTACGCCGATGGGATGGAGATCATCAAATGCTTCTGGGACGCCGCGGCGTCCCTCGATCCTGCGGCCGCTCGACTCCACGAAGGGACTCGCTTCCCGGTGTGCGAGCCATCCGCGCTGCAAGCGGCCTTCGCGGACGCCGGACTGACCGAGGTGGGCACTACCTCGCTCGACGTGACAGCGGAGTTCGCCGACTTCGACGATTACTGGCGTCCGTTTCTCGGGGGACAGGGGCCCGCGCCAGCCTATGCGATGTCACTTGCCGAAGAACAGCGCGCCGCGCTGCGAGACAAGCTGAAGTCGGCATTGCCACCCGCAGCGGGCGGGGCCATCTCGCTCAGGACGAGGGCCTGGGCCGTTCGCGGCACGACGCGCGGTATTCGCGATGCCGAATCCCGAGCCTTTCGTCCGTGAAGCCGGCGCCGGGCCGGCGGTCGTCTGCCTTCACGCGAACGCCAGCACTTCGGGTCAGTGGCGAGGCCTGATGGACTTGCTCGCTCCGGGCTACCGCGTGCTGGCCCCGGACTCCTACGGGTCGGGCAAGACACCGGAATGGCCATCCGATCGCACCATCCGTCTGCAGGACGAGATCGACCTGCTGGAGCCCGTCTTTGCGCAGGCCGGCGAATCGTTCACGCTCGTCGGCCACTCCTACGGCGCGGCAATCGCCCTTCTCGCGGCGCTGCGTTACCCGGGACGTGTCCGCGCGCTCGTACTGTACGAGCCCACGCTGTTTGCGGTCGTCGACGCTCGGCAATCCCCACCCAACGGTGCCGACGGAATCCGGAGCGCGGTCCTTGCAGCCGGCGCGGCGCTGGACGCGGGTGATCGGGACCTGGCTGCCCGCCACTTCATCGACTTCTGGATGGGAAGCGGGAGCTGGGAAGCCACGCCGGCGCAGCGCAAGCCGCCGATTTCGGGTTCGGTCGTCAACGTACGGCGTTGGGCTCATGCGCTGTTCACCGAACCGACGCCCGTCGAAGCATTCGCGGCACTGGACGTTCCGGTGCTCTACATGGCGGGGGAAGACTCGCCCGAGTCGGCACACGCCGTTTCGCGCGTGTTGCTGCCGGTGCTCGGGCGCGTCGAGGCAATCCGCTTTCCAGGCCTGGGTCATATGGCGCCACTGACTCACCCCGAGATCGTGAATGCGGAAATTGCGCGGTTCCTGGGCGCGGTCTAGCCTTTCGTCACGACAAGCAGCCACCATGTCGCAGCGATCCACTCTTGCGCAAGCAGTTGGCCTGGCAGCTTGGGTCGGCGTTGCATTCGCTGCAGCCGCCATCGGCGCAGTCGCCTCCATCGACGCCGGCACCTTCTACGCACAGCTGGTGCGGCCAGCCTGGGCCCCGCCCGGGTCCGTCTTCGGTCCGGTCTGGTCCGTTCTGTATCTGCTCATGGGCATTGCTGCGTGGCTGGTGTGGCGCGAGCAGAACGCCGACCAACGGGGCGCTGCGCTCACGCTCTTCGTTGCCCAGCTCTGCGCCAACGCTCTGTGGTCCTGGTTGTTCTTCGCGTGGCGCAACGGCGCGTTCGCGTTCGCAGAGGTGCTGGTTCTCCTGGCTCTCATTGCTGCCACGACCATGGTGTTCTGGCGCATTCGCCGCCTGGCTGGCGTTCTCATGCTTCCGTACCTCGCCTGGGTCGGTTTCGCGTCTGCGCTCACGTGGGCCGTATGGCAAGGCAACCCGAAGGTGTTGTAGTGAATCGTTTCGAGCGCGGTGATGCGCCACATTGCCGCGCGCCGCGCCCCCGAGCCTGGGCTACCGACCGATCGCGGCCTCGCTGTATCATCGGGCCGTTCTGCCCCGGGCGCGCATCAAGGTGTGAGGAATGGGCATGGCCAAGCTGAAGATCGCGGGTTCGTTCGTTGCGCTGATCACCCCGTTCAACAAGGACGGCAGCGTCGATTTCGAGGGGTTCCGGACCCTGCTCGAGTTCCAGCAAGCCCATGGCACGAGTGCAGTGCTGATCATGGGGTCGACCGGCGAGGTCTCGATGCTGTCGCAGCAGGAGAGGCAGCGCATCATCGTCGAGACCGCGCGGATGAAGGTCGGCGGCATGAAGCTCTTCTACGGTTGCACCGGCAACAACACGCAGACGACGATCGACTACCTGAAGTTTGCGCAGGCCAATGGGGCGGACGGCGCGATCCTGGCAGCGCCGTCCTACATCTGCGCCTCGGAATCCGACATCGAGGCCTACTTCCTCGAAGTGGCCGACGCGACGGACCTGCCGCTCGGCATCTACAACAACCCGCCGCGGGTGAAGTCGGACCTGCACTGGGATCAGTTGCTGCGGATCTTCAAGCATCCGAACTACGTCGTGCACAAGGAATCGACGACGCGGGTGGGTCAGGTTGCCCAGGTGCTTGCCGGACGCCCCGATGTCGCAGTGATGTGCTGCGATTCGCCGAACCTCGGCCTGGTGGTGCCGACGATGAGCCTCGGCGGTCACGGCACGGCGAACATGTCGGGCAACATCGCGCCGGCCGAAATGGCGCTGCTGTCCCGGCCGTGGTCGCGGCCGGAGGTGTCGGTCAGCTTCCGCGAAACGTATCTGGAACTGCTTCCGATCCTGCATTTCGCCTATTCGGCGATCAATCCGGTGGCCATCAAGTCGCTGATGAAAGCGGTCGGCCTGCCGGCCGGCGAGTTGCGCAAGCCGCTGACCGGGCTGCAGGGCGAGGCTTTGGCGAAGGGGTTGAGGGCGGTTCGCGCACTGGGCCTCGACCGGAAGTACGGCTGGCAGTCCGCGGCGCTCGGGGCTATCTGACTGGGAGGTCATCATGAACGAATCGAAACGCCGCTTCGCACTGCGCGCCGCGACCGGCGCAGCGCTGCTGGCCACCGCGTTGATCACGAGTGCCCAGACGGCCGACGCGGGATACCCGTCGCGGCCGGTCACGATCGTCGTGCCGCACGCGCCCGGCGGCCCGGTCGACCGGGTCGCGCGGATGTTCGCCGAACACCTGAAGGACGACCTGAGGCAGTCGGTCGTCGTCGAGAATCGGGCGGGCGCCTCGAGCATGATCGGTGCGGCGTCGGTGGCGAGGTCGGCTCCGGACGGCTACACGCTCTACATCAACGCGTCGATCCACTCGATCAATCCCCTGCTGCACAGGAAGAGCATCCAGTTCGACGCGGTCAAGGACTTCACCGCCATCAGCCTGCTCGCCCAGGGGCCGCTCGTGTTCGTCGTGCACCCGGGCGTTCCGGGCGACTCCGCGCGCGCGTTTGCCGATACGCTGAAATCCGATCCGTCGCGCTTCAGCTTCGCGACCGGCGGTTTCGGCGCCGCCGACCATCTCGCTTCGGCCTACTTCCTGCACGAGATCGGGATGGGCAAGGTGCCGATCGTTCTGTACAAGGGCGGGGCCCCGGCGCTGCAGGATCTCGTCGGCGGGCAGGTGTCGGCAAAGATGGACGCGATCATCACCGCCTTGCCGCTGGTCAAGGCCGGCAAGCTGCGCGCGCTGGCCGTGACCGGCGCGACGCGCAGCCCGCTGTTGCCGGACGTCCCGACGATGCAGGAATCCGGTTTCAGGGACTTCGAGTTCACGACCTGGTACGGCCTGTGGGCGCCCGCGCGGCTGCCGCAGGCGATCGTCGATCGCCTCGACGCGGCGGCACGCCGCATCATGGCGCTGCCGACCGTCCAGCAAAGCCTGAGCAGCCAGGGGTTCATCGTCAACTATCGCCCGCCGGCCGGCTTCTCGGCCTTCGTCGACAGCGAGATGACCCGTTACCAGAAGATCATCACCGCCGCCGACATCAAGATCGAATGAGCCCTCTGCCTGGCCTGTCCCCGGAGCGCCGGTTCAGCGCCGGACCTCGAAGATCAGGTTGAACGGTGTCTCGGCGGCTCGCCTGAAGTGCGTGAACCCCGCCTTGCGGAACACTTCGGACAGGCGGGCCGGTCCAGCCTGCGCCCCGAGCACGAGCGTGCCGCCTTCGGAGATCGCGTGCGCGCAGCAGATCAGCGTCGAGCCGGCGTAATAGAGCTGCCCCACCGGCGAGAGGTTGCCCTCGATCCGGTCGTCGGCGAACGGCTCCACCAGCATCACCGTGCCGCCCGGCGCCAGTACCTCGGCCGCGTGCCGCGCTGCGGCCACCGGGTCGCCCAGGTCGTGCAGCGTATCGAAGAAGCAGATCAGCCCGTATCCGTGGTCGGGATAGTCCGTCGCGCGCGCCGTCGCGAACGCCACGCGCTGCGCGACGCCGGCGGCAGCCGCATTCTGCCGTGCCGTGGCGATCGAATCCGCGTGCGCGTCGTAGCCGAAGAAGCGCGACTCCGGAAACGCGTCGGCCATCAGCAGCGTCGAGTGGCCGTGGCCGCAGCCCACGTCGGCCACTGCGATGCCGGCCTCGAGCTGCGCCACCACGCCGTCCAGCGCCGGCAACCACTGCGCGACGAGGCTCGCGCGATAACCGTTGCGGTAGAACGCGGCCACGCCGCAGGACATGCGCGAGTCGTGCTCGCCCCAGGCGATGCCGCGGCCGCTTCGGAAGGCCTCCAGCGCCTTGGGTTCATCGAACCACATCGACGCCGGCACGTTCCAGGCATGCGGGATGTAGACCGGGCTGTCCTCGTCGGCCAGCACCATCGCCTGCTCGGGCGAGAGTTCGTAGGTGTCGCTGACCGCGTGGTAGCCGAGGTAGCCGCCGGCGGCCTGCGCGTTCAGCCACTCGCGCACGTAGCGCTCGGCGCAGCCCGCGCGCTTCGCGACCTCTTTCGCGCTCAGCGGGCCGGCGCCAGCCATCGCCTTGTACAGCCCGAGCTTGGTGCCGAGGCTGACCATCACGCCGGTGTAGCCGGCCGTCAGGTCTGCGACGGCGCGTGTCGCGAAGGCTTCGAGCTTCGCCTGGTCGATTGCCGAGGTGTGCATGGTATTCAGCTCCATCGCGAGATGTGGGGTCAATGAACCGGCGCGAGCGCCCCGGCCACCGCACGGCCGATGCTGCGGCCCTGGCGGCGCCCGTCGTCGACGGCGTGCCGGAAGTGGATGCCGGCGAACAGGCGCGACAGCCCGTTCTCCTGTGCCGCCTGCGAGAACGCGCCGTAGTGACGCGTGACGCCTGGCAGCGTCAGGCTGGTCGTGCCGAAGCGCACCTCGTCGCCGAAAAGCGCGATCAGCACCTCGGCGGCGGCCCAGCCCAGCACCGTGTGCGTGGACGGGTAGTCGGGCACCGGCGGCGTCGTCAGGAAGGGCCGCCACGCTCGGTCGGCCTCGGTCAGCGGGTTGCCGTCGCTGGCCGCCGCGGCGATCGCCGTCTCCGGCCGCCAGAAGCGGTGCCGGTACTTCTCGGCGAAGCCGGCGACGAAGCCGTCGGCCATCGCGAAGTGCACCAGCGCGAAGGCGCGAGCCGCCTCCCAGGGATCGAGGCCACGCTGGCGCACGACCGTGCTGGCGATGCGATTCCAGCCCAGCGGGGAATCCTCGTACCAGAACTTTGCGATCTCCGATTGTTCCGGGGTGCGCGTCCTGCTGGCGGCGTGCCCGATGTCCCTGACGTGAGCCAGGTCGCGCGCGTACTCGACGCTGGTCGGCGCCTGTGGCCCGTCGAGCGCGTGCTCGCGCAGGTCGATGATGAAGGGCTCGACGCGACCCCAGCCCGGCTGGGCCGCGAAGTCGAACGGCGCGGTGAATTGGTACTCTCCCGGCCCGGGGCGCGGTGCGTACAGCGGCTGCGCAGCCGAATCCGCCCGGTCGCCTGCCCTGCGGCTCAAGGTCGCCCGCGCGGCGGCCCTGCCGATGGCGGTGCCGGCGGTCATGGCCGGCCCGTCACGCAGCGTCACGAGGAGGCGTCGGTAAGCCGCCTCGACGAGCGCGGCCTGTTCGGGGACGAGCCTGACGAGAACCTCGTGTGCCGCTGCCGCCACCGCTGCATCGGCAGACGCCTGCGGCGCTGCGGCAAACCCGGGCGTGTAGGACCCGTAGCGCTGAACGATCGCGTTGAGCGCGTCGTGGATCGCCGCGTGCAGGATCGCGAAGGTGCGCGATTGCGCCATGGGGTTCGTGCCCTCGCTCGGCGCGAAGGCTTCGGCGGCGATCGCGTTCCATTGCACCACGGCATTGCCGCGCGCGGAATCACCGGGCGCGCGCGCGACGTCGTCGGCCGTGGCGTCTTCGGCGACGGTCAGGGCGCCGGCAACGCCCAGCGCGGAGGCGCCCAACAGGCGTGCGACGAAGGCGCGCCGCGGGATCACGGGAGAGTTCATGGCCTGGGCCTCCTTTCTCGAAGTACGGGGTGCTCGACGATGAGCACATGATCGAGGAACGGCCCGGTTCACGGCAGAGCTGAAATCGCCCAATATCGGTTCGTTCGTGCCACAGTGGGACACGCGCCATGCCAGGACCATCGACCCGCCCCGCATCGCGAGCCGCCCGAGCGGCGCATCACGTCGCCTTGCTGGCGCTGCCCGACGCAGTGGTTTCCACGCTCGCGGGCATCTACGACGTGATGAACGCATCGGCGCTGATGGGCCTGTCGAACTCGCTGGGGCGCGCGCCGTTCGAGGTCGAGATCGTCGGCGAGACGGTCGGCCCGCTCGAGCTGGCCAGCGGCGTGCCGATGCAGGTGCAGCGGTCGATCGACACGATCGCGTCGACCGACATCGTGATCGTGCCGTCGGTGCTGTTGCGCGGATCCGCCTGGCAGAAGGGCCGCTACCCGCGGCTGGTCGACTGGCTGCAGCGAATGCACGCGCGAGGCGCGGTGCTGTGCTCGGCGTGCTCGGGCATCTTCCTGCTGGCCGAGACGGGGCTGTTCGACGGCAAGGACGCGACGGTGCACTTCGGCTACGCGCGGCAATTTTCAGCCGCGCATCCGACGGTGCCGATTCATCCGGAGCGCGTGCTGGTGATCTCGGGGCCGAGCGAGGAACTGGTGAGTTCGGGTGCCTCGACGACCTGGCACGACATGGTCCTCTACCTCATCGCGCGCTACGCCGGCGCCACCGACGCGCAGGAGGTGGCACGCCTGTTCGCACTGCAATGGCACCAGGACGGCCTGGCGCCCTACATCACCTTCGAGGGCAGGGGCGACCACGGCGACGCCGAGATCCAGAGCGCGCAGCGCTGGTTGAGCACGCATTTCTCTGTCGCCAACCCGGTCGAGGAGATGATCAAGAGATCGAAGCTCGCCGAACGCACCTTCAAGCGGCGCTTCAGCGCAGCGACCGGGATCGCGCCGATCACCTATGTCCAGCGCCTGCGCATCGAGGACGCCAAGCGCAGGCTCGAGCGCACCGATGCGTCGGTCGACGAGATCAGCTGGCGCGTCGGCTACGAGGACGCCGCCTTCTTCCGGCGCCTGTTCAAGCGCACCACCGGCCTTGCGCCGGGCGCCTATCGAAAGCGGTTTCGCATCCCCGATTTTGCGCTGCCTTCGCGTTTGCACAATGCAGTCCCCGCATCGGAGCATCCATCGTGAACAGTCCCACGCTCGTCGCGCTCACTGCCTTCATCGCCTGGGCCCTCGTGCTCCTCGTGCTCATGGAGGCGATCCGCTCGAAGATGGTCGTCGCCAGGGAAGTGGCACCCAACCAATTCGTTCCGGACAACGCGAACCTGTCACCCTTCATGCAGCGGCTGGCGCGCGCGCATGCGAACTGCCTGGAAGGCCTCCCGATCTTCGGGGGGCTGATGGTGGTTGCACTCGTCAGCGGGCGCGAGTCGGTCACGGACTCCCTCGCCTATGTACTGCTGTTCGCCCGGGTGCTTCAGTCCACCATTCATCTGGCATCGGTGAGCCCCGCCGCCGTGACCTTGCGGTTCACGGCGTTCGCCGTGCAAATGGCGATCGCCGTCTTCTGGTCCTGGCGCTTGCTGGCAGGCTAGCCTCCAAGCATGCGGCCCGCATCATGAAGGCACAGGGTGCCGGAAAGATCATCAACATTGCGTCGGCCTATGGACTGGTCGCACCGAGCAAGGGGCTGCTGGTGTCGTACACGGCCTCGAAGCACGCCGTCATCGGGCTCACGAAGGTCAATGCCGTGGAACTCGCACCCTTCGGGATCCGGGTGAATGCGATCGCGCCCGGCTACTACTTCACCGAGATCAACGCCGAGCTGCGGGGAAGCCGATTCTCGCTGGACGAGATCCGGGTGATGTTCACGCCAGACGGGGAGCCGAACATCGACCGCGGCATGCTTTCCGCCAAGGCAGACGAACTCGACCGGAGGGTCAAGCGCCTGAAGGCCATGAGCGATGGGTTGCGGCACGCTGCGGCGTGTCCCGCGCCGAGCCATGCCGCGTGTCCTTCGTTCCAGCGGCTGCTGAAGGCTGCTTCGTCGGGGGCGCTCGAGAACCGGCCGGGGCAACGCGCGCTCCGCAGAGGCGCTTGAGCGGGCCGGGGCACCGCCGTTCGTTGACGGCGCGCCGGGATGGCCGTCCTGACGTCGCCACGACTATCATGGTGGCATGTCGGACGATGAGCTCGCAACGGACTACCTGGTGGTCGGCGCCGGGGCCGCGGGGATGGCGTTCACCGACGCGCTGCTCGCGCATTCGGACGCGACGGTCACCATCGTCGATCGCCGCCACGCCCCGGGCGGACACTGGATAGACGCCTATCCGTACGTTCGGCTCCACCAGCCGTCGGCCTTCTATGGCGTGAGCTCGGTGCCGCTCGGGCAGGACGCCCTCGACGTGGCCGGAACGAATGCCGGCTACTATGAGCTCGCCGGCGCGGACGAGATCCGGGCTTACTTCGCGCACGTGATGCATCGCCGCTTCCTGCCCAGCGGCCGCGTTCGCTACTTCCCCTGCAGCGACTACCTCGGGGACGGAAGCTTCGTCTCCCGGCTCGCGCAGGAGTCCCGGACGGTTCGCGCGCGGCGGAAGATCGTCGACACCACCTATCTCGAAGGTGCGATTCCGGCCACCAGTGCGCCTCCGTTCGAGGTGGCCGACGGCGTTCGCTGCGTGCCGGCAGGCGAACTTGCGCGCATCGCGGAGCGCCCCGAGCGTTTCGTCGTCATCGGCGCGGGCAAGACGGCGCTGGACGCCTGCGTATGGCTGCTGGAACAGGGCGTTCCCGCTTCGGCGATCCGCTGGATCAAGCCCCGCGAGGCGTGGTGGCTGAACCGCCGGTTCCACCAGCCGCACCAGCTGCTCCCGGACTTCTATCGCGGCATGGCGATCCAGCTCGAGGCCATGGCCCAGGCGACGTCGATCGGGGACCTCTTTGCGCGCCTCGAGGCCGAGGAGTTCTTTCTTCGCGTCGATACCGGCGTCGCGCCGACCATGTTCCACGGCGCTGTGATCAGCGAGGCCGAGCTGGCGCTCCTGCGCGCGATCGAGGATGTCGTGCGCCTGGGGCACGTGCGCAGGATCGAGCGCAACGAGATCGTCCTGGACGAGGGCCGCGTGCCGACGAGCGAGGGGACAATGCACGTCCACTGCGCATCGCGAGGGCTGCCGCGCCCGCCTCTTCGCCCGATCTTCGAGCCCGGACGGGTGACCGTCCAGCCGTTCCTGTGGGGATTCGCGTGCTACCAGTTCGCGATGCTGGGCGTGATCGAGGCCACCGTGGAGAGCGACGAGGCGAAGAACCGCCTCTGTCCGCCCATCGCTTACTGGGACGCGAACGCGGACTACCTGTCGGCGTTCCTGGCGGGTCTTGCGAACGAGCGGGCCCGGGCCGCCCACCCGGCGCTCGCAAGCTGGGCGAAGGACACGAGGCTCAATCCGCTCGGCGCGATCGGGCGCCACCGCGATGCCGCGATCGTCGTCGAAGCGCGTGAACGCATCAAGCGCTTCGGGGCCGCAGCGGCCGGCAACCTGCTGAAGCTCCGACTCGACGCGGATGGCGCCTGACGACGACCGGACGCGCAGCGCCGGACCAAACGTCAGAGGCAGGTAGGCAATGGCCAACAACGCCCTCGAAACCCGGCATCGACTCGTTCGCATGCAGGACGCCTCTGGCCTCGCTGTGCTGCTCGCAGAAGATGCGGTCTTCCACTGGCCGATCGTCCACAACCCGCAACGCGGCCGGAAGCTCGCGTCCCTGTACCTGGCTGCCGCCTTCCGGGTGTTCTTCAACCCGACCTTTCGCTACGTGCGCGAGATCACCGAGTTCAAGGTCATGCTCAGGCCGCTGAAGGCCATCAACCTCATTCATCAGCGAATGGCCGCGATGCGTCAGTCGAGTCAGTAAACCCGATGCTCGCGGTGGCGGAAGGAGTCGGCATCGTTGTGCTCGACCGGCCCGAGCGCGGCAACGCGCTGTCGGCCGAACTCGTCGAGGCCTTGCACGGGGCGGTCGAACGCGCGTGCGCCGACACTTCGGTGCACACGCTCGTGCTGCGCGCGCGCGGCCGCCACTTCTGCACCGGCTTCGACCTGTCGGAGCTCGATGCGCAGACCGACGCGACCCTGTTCGATCGCTTCGTCCGCATCGAGATGCTGCTCGACGCGCTGTGGCGCGCGCCGCTGCGCACCGTCGCGATCGCGCACGGGCGCGCGACCGGCGCCGGTGCAGACCTGTTCGCCGCCTGCGATCGGCGGCTGCTCGCGCCGGGCGCCCAACTTCGCTTCCCCGGCGCGGGATTCGGCATCGTGCTCGGGACCCGCAGGCTGGCGACGCGCGTCGGCGCGGCGACCGCGCTTCAGTGGGTGTCCGAGGCAACGACGATCGACGCGCGCGCGGCGCTCACCGCGGGCCTGGCCAGCGCGCTGCTGGATCGCGATCCGCCGGTCGACGAACCTGCAGCGGCACGCGAGGCGGCCTCGTCGATGGCCGCGCTCGCGGTACCGGCGGTCGATCGCGCGACCTTCGCGGTGTTGCGCGCCGCGACGTGCGGCGACGGCGGCGACGCCGATCTCGCAGCACTGGTGCGCTCGGCGGCCCGGCCGGGGCTGAAGGAGCGCCTGGTCGCGTACCGCGATCGCCAGCTTGCCGCACGCTGATCGCCCGTTGCATCGGGGCCGCGTCCGCGCCGGATTCGTGCCGCTCCGGGCCGTGAACGAACTGCTGGAGCTCGAGGCCTAGCGGATGTGCGCCCGGCGGTGCGAGTCAATCCAGAATCCCGCCAGCACCAGCAGCCACTGCAGTTGCCCCACCCACGCGATCGCGCGAACGCTCGGGGGCGGAGCGCCGAACAGGTTCGCGGCGTAGACACCGAGCAGGAAAACCACCAGCGCGACCAGTCCCCAGCGCCCGATCGCATCAATCGACGAAGTCGCCCGGCAATACGCTGCGACGCCCAGCGCGAACAGCGACACCTCGATCGCAAGCGTCGAGCCGACCGAAGACCAGCCGTTCAGGCCGATCATGGTGGACCCGCCCGGAACCAGTGGCAGATCGGGCTGGTGGACGATCGCGTCGAGCAGCCAGTGGCTGACGACCAGCGCGCCGACGGCGATCGCCCCTGCGACGTTGCCGCGCAGCAGCCACCGGTAGCTGGCGCCGAGCAGCGCCGCCCAGGCGAGCACCGCGGCCAGGCTGTGCGAGACCGGGTAATGCTCGAAGACCAGCGGCGTGACGACGGTTGCGCCGGGCTCGATGCGCACGCGCTCGATCCCGAGCAGCAGCAGCGTCGGCCAGAGCAGGTCGATGAATTGCGCGGCCAGGAACAGCGTCCCGAGCGAGGTCGCCGGCGCGAAACGCTTGGCGGCGAAACCGGCGCCGAAGTGTCCGATGAACATGGAGCGATCCCCGGAGGCAGGCCCGCCGGCCCGGGCCCGCGAACGCTACCATGGCGGCGATCGCCCTGCACGCGCGCAGTGGTCGCGCGGCGAATCGGCCGCGGTCGCGCACAATGCGGCTGATCGATCGTTCGCAGACCCAGGAGACCCGCGATGTTCCCCACCACCCTCGCCGGCAGCCTGCCGAAGCCCGGCTGGCTGGCCGAGACCAACAAGCTCTGGCCGACCTGGAAGCAGCAGGGCGACGCGCTCGCCGAGGCCAAGCGCGATGCGACCGTGCTGTGGCTGAAGGAGCAGGAGGATGCCGGGCTGGACATCGTCACCGACGGCGAGCAGAGCCGCCAGCACTTCGTGCACGGCTTCCTCGAGGCGGTCGAAGGCATCGACTTCGAGCACAAGGTGAAGATGGGCATCCGCGACAACCGCTACGAGGCGATGGTGCCGCAGGTGACCGGCCCGCTGCGCCTGAAGGGCCGCGTGCACGCAACCGAAGCCGCGATCGCACGCGCCTACACGAAGAAGAAGCTCAAGTTCACGCTGCCCGGCCCGATGACCATCGTCGACACGGTGGCCGACGCGCACTACGGCAGCCGCGCGAAACTGGCGATGGCATTCGCCGAGTTGCTGAACCAGGAGGCGCGCGCGCTGCAGGCCGACGGCGTCGACGTGGTCCAGTTCGACGAGCCCGCGTTCAACGTCTTCATGGACGACGTGAAGGCCTGGGGCGTCGACGCACTGCACCGCGCGATCGACGGGCTGTCGTGCACGACTGCGGTCCACATCTGCTACGGCTACGGCATCCAGGCCAACGTCGACTGGAAGACCTCGCTGGGCGGCGAGTGGCGCCAGTACGAGGCGATCTTCCCGGCGCTGGCGAAGAGCCGCATCGACCAGGTGTCGCTGGAGTGCGCGAACTCGCACGTACCCGACCACCTGATGGCACTGCTGGCGGGCAAGGACGTGCTGGTCGGCGTGATCGACGTCGCCAGCGACGGCGTCGAGACGCCGGAGCAGGTCGCCGAGACGATTGGCCGGGCGCTGCGATACGTGCCCGCGAGCCGCCTGTTCCCGTGCACCAACTGCGGCATGGCGCCGATGCGGCGCGACGTCGCGGTGGGCAAGCTGCGCGCGCTCGCCGCGGGCGCGCAACTGGCCCGCGCGCGGGTCGGCGCTCAGGCGTAGGCTTCGCCGGCGCGGCGCGCGTCGCGGCGTGACCGGCGCGTCGCCTGCGGGGGCGATGTCGCTGCGCCGGTGTCAGGCCGCAATCCCGCGTTCGCTCGGCGAACGCAGGTGTCGCTGCAGCTGCTCGTGCAGCGCCGCCGGATCCACCGGCTTGTCCAGCACCGCGCGGATGCCGCCGGCCGCCAGTTCGGACTGCGGCACGCCGTCGCGGTAGCCGGTGTAGAGCAGGATCGGCACTTCGGGGCGCAGCGGCGCCACCGCGCGCGCGAGTTCGGTGCCGGTCAGGCGCGGCATGGTCTGGTCGACCAGCAGCAGGTCGAACTCGATCTGGTTCGCGATGACCAGCCGGCGCGCCTCGTCGGGGTCGGCGATCGCCGTCACGCTCAGGCCCCAGTTCTCGAGCAGCTCGCGCATGAAGCCGAGCACCGCAGCCTCGTCGTCGACCAGCAGCACGCTTCCGTGCAGGCTCCCGTGCGCAACCGGCGCCGCCGCCGGCGCGCGCCGGCCGACGCGGCTCCCCTCGATCGCCGGATCGAGCGGGGGCAGCAGCACCCGGAAGGTGGTGCCGGCGCCGGCCGAGCTCTCGACGACGACGTGGCCGTGGTGGTCGTGCACGATGCCGTGCACGGTGGCGAGTCCCATGCCGCTGCCCTTGCCGACCTCCTTGGTGCTGAAGAACGGCTCGAACATCCGGTCGAGCACCGTGCCGGTGATGCCGGGGCCGGTGTCGGCCACGGCGAGCTCCACGAAATCGCCATCGAGCGTCTGGCGGCAGGACGCGCAGACGGCGCTGTAGCCGCGCCGCCAGCCGGTCGCGACGCGCACCGTGCCGTTGGCCTGCATCGCATCGCGCGCATTGATGCACAGGTTCAGCAGCACCTGCTCGAGCTGCACCGGGTCGATCAGCACCGCCGGCAGCTCGGCGTCGAGGTCGGCGTGCATCTCGACCGTCGACGGGAACGATGCGCGCAGCAGCCGCGTCGCGTCGCGGATCGCCGCGCCGAGCGCCAGCGGGCGCGCCTCGCCGCGCTGGCCGCGGCTGAAGGTCAGCATCTGGCGGATCAGGTCGCGCGCCCGCTCGCACGACAGCTGCGCCTGCTCGAGGTAGCGCGCCAGCTTCGCGTCGCCGTGCGCCGCCTCGCGCTCGGTGGCGAGCACGACATAGCCCATGATCGAGGCGAGCAGGTTGTTGAAGTCGTGCGCGATGCCGCCGGTCAGGTGGCCGATCGCCTCCATCTTCTGCGCCTGGCGCAGCTGCGCCTCGAGTTGCGTCCGCCGCGCCTCCTGGCGCTTGCGCTCGGTGAGGTCGCGCACGATCGCCAGCACGTGAGGCTCGTTGCGGTACTGCATCGGCACCGCGTGCACCTCGACGTCGAAGGTCGATCCGCCGAAACGGCACGCGACCGACTCGCCGCGCACCGGATTGCCGCTGAGCGCGGCGCGCACCATGCGCTTGCAGTCGGCGCGCCGCTCCTCCGGCACGAAGCGCTCGCAGTCGCCGCCGATCAGGTCGTCCATCGCGAAGCCGTGCATCTGCGCGAATGCCTCGTTGACGTCGACCACCTGCCCCGCCGAGTTGAACAGCACCATGCCGTCGACCGACGCGTTGAAGATCGCCCGGTACTGCTCCTCGCTCTCGCGCAACGCCTGCTCGGCCAGCTTGCGCGCGGTGATCTCGCGGGTGAAGGCGAGGATGCGGCGCTTGCCGGCGATCTCGGCCGGCTTGATGTGCACCTCGTCCCAGTGCAGCGCGCCGTCCTTGTTCCGGCGGTGCCACTCGATGGTGATCGGTATGCCGGCCTTCGCGCGCTCGATCAGGCTGACCGTCGTCTCTTTCGTGTAGGGGTGGATGCCCGAGCTGAGCTGCGAAGGCAGCAGTCCCATCATCTCCTCGGCCGTGAATCCGTAGGCGCTGCACGCCTTGGGATTGACGTCGACGATCGCGCCGGTGTCCCAGTCGTGCACCAGGATCGCGTCTTCGCTGGCGTCGAACATCGCGCGATAGCTCGCCTCGGACTGCCGCAGCGCGTCCTCGGCGCGGCGCCGCTCGATCTCGCCCGCCGCGCGGCCCGCGAAGATCCGCAGCACCGACTCGATCAGCGCCTCGTTCTCGAGCGGCGTGCGCGACAGCACCGCGATCACGCCGAGCAGCTGGCCCTCCGAGCCGCGCAGCGGGAAGCCCGCGTACCCTTCGATGCGCGCCGGTCCGAGCCCATGCGAGTTGGGGAACGCTTCGCGGACCCCGCTCGGATAGCAGCGAAAGCCGTCGAGCACCGTCTGGCACGGGGTCGTGCTCAGCGGGTAGGTGAAGTTCTCGAGGTAGACGCCGTCCCCGTAGCGGCCGATGGTGCGCACCCTGCGGTCGTCGCCGTCGCCCTCGATGACCCCGATCAGCGCGATGTCGACCTTCAGGATCGTCGCCAGGTATCGCGTGAGCGCCTGCACCAGGCCCTCGCCGTCGGCCTGCGCGACCGCGAGCGCCGCGTGGTGCAGCGCTTCCTCGGTGCGCTTGCGCGCGGTGATGTCGGTGGCGATGCCCCAGACGCCGTAGGCGCTGCCGTCGGCGCGCAGCAGCGGGAACTTGAGCGTCAGGTAGATGCGCGGCTCGCCGTCGAACACGCCGTGCTCCTCGAAGTCGAGCGGACGCCGCTCGGCGAGCACCTGCGAGTCGTTGCGCCGGTATTCCTCGGCCAGCTTCGGCGTCAGCACCTCGGTATCGCGCCGGCCGAGGACTTCGTCGAGCGGGCGCCCCGCCATCTCGGCGAACTGGCGGTTCGCGAACAGGTAGCGGCCTTCGGTGTCCTTCGCGAAGACGATCGCCGCGGTGCCCGACAGCGCCTGCTGCATTCGCGTCCACTCGATGCCGCGGAACTGGGTCAGGTCGCGCAGGCGCGCGCGTACCGGCGCGCGGAATCCGGGCGCGCCGGCCTCGGGCACGACTTCGAGGTGGACCAGCGAGTCGATCAGTCCGCCGTCATTGCGGACGAATTGCCACAGGAACCACTGCGTCAGCCCGCCGCGCGCCGCTTCGACGCGCTCGTACCACGAGCGCATCGAGTCGCTGCCGTCGGGCTGGACCGCGGGCAGCAACGAAGCGAGCGGCAGGCTGCACAGCAGCTCCTCGCCCGAACCGAACAACGCGCGGGCGGCCTCGTTGCAGCCGTCGATCGCGTCGCCGACCAACAGCGTCGGCAGGGCGTCGCTGACGATCAGGTCGTCGAAGACGGGCAGGGATCGAGTCATGACCGGCCCCCAGGGATGGCAGCGAAGACACGCCCAGTCTAGGGGCGGGCCGGCCGGCCGCGGGGAAACGTTACGCGGCCGAAACCATCGAAACACGCCGGTTACAAAGCGGGCGGCACGTACATGTAGCCGACGCCGCGAACGGTGCGGATCGCCTGCGGGTTCTCCGGATCGGCTTCGACCTTGCGACGCAGCCGGGCGATCCGGATGTCGATCGAGCGGTCGAAGGGCTCCCACTCGCGGTTGCGTGTCAGCGTCAGCAGCCGGTCGCGCGACAGCACCTGGTTCGGGTGCGCGGCAAAGACCTTCAGCAGGTCGAACTCCATCGTCGTGATCGGGATCTCGCGGCCGTCACGATCGAACAGCTGGTGCGAGTCGACGTCGAGCGTGCAGCCGGCCATCGGGACGCGGCGCGGGTTGCCGGCGGCGGCGGGTGCCGCGGCGGCCGGTGCCTGCGCGCCGGCCGCGGGCCGTGCCTGCATGCGGCGCAGCACGCTCTTGACGCGCGCGCGAAGTTCACGCGGGTCGAACGGCTTGCCGATGTAGTCGTCGGCACCGACCTCCAGCCCGATGACGCGATCGACCGGGTCGGTCGCCCCGGTGACCATGATGATGCCGACGTCGTAGCGCTCGCGCAGGAAGCGCGCCAGCGTCAGTCCGTCCTCGCCGGGCAGCTGCACGTCGAGCAGGATGACATCGGGCAGCGCGCGCTCGATCTCGGCGCGCATTGCCGGCCCGCTGTCGGCCGCGGCGACCTCGTAGCCGTGCGAAGCGAGGTACTCGGTGAGCATCTCGCGCACGGCGGCGTCGTCGTCGACCACGAGCACGCGTCCTGCGTCGGGCACGTCGGCAATTCCTCGTCGATGGGCGGCCTTCGGAGTGCCCCGGGCGCCTGCGGCCGGGGTGCGACCGAGTATAGCGGCGCACGGCGCCCTATACAAAGCGGCAACACAGCGTTTCGCCGCGGAAATCGCGCGAATACCTTGCGCTCGCAGACTGCGCCTCGTGCCGTGGTCGACCCGTTCGACGCGGCGCGAGGAAGGACCGACCCAACCCGAGAGCGAATGGAGTGAGCACGATGGACATGACTCAGGAGCAGCTGCGACCGCCGGCGCTGGACACCAGGCGCTATGCCAGGTGCATCGAGGTCTCGAAGCGCATCCGCTGGGACATCGACCGCGACGTGATCCGCGGCCGGCGCTTCGACTTCGGCAAGAAGTTCCTGCCCGACGGCCTGTCGCAGGTCGACCAGATCGAGTTCCTCGACGACGACGAGCGCCGCCTGCTCGGCCAGGTCCAGGGCCGCACCTACGCGAACGTGTTCGGCCTGGTCGAGCGCTTCATCGGCGCCAAGGTGCTCGAGACCACCCGGGAGCACTGGTTCGGCGACCAGACCGCGCTCGAGGCGCTGGTGCGCTTCTCGGACGAGGAGCTGAAGCACCAGGAGCTGTTCCGCCGCATCGAGGCGCTCGCGTCCGAGCAGATGCCTCCCGGCTACGTCTTCCTGCCCGACCCCAACGAGGTGGCCGCCGTCGTTCTTGCGCGCTCGACCTGGGCGGTGCTGGCGCTGACCTGCGACATCGAGCTGTTCACGCAGGCGCACTACCGCTCGAGCATCGAGCCCGACGAGCACCTGTCGGAGCTGTACCGCGACGTCTTCCTGTACCACTGGAAGGAGGAGTCGCAGCACGCGATCCTCGACGAGCTGGAGTGGGTGCGCGAAGACGCGAGGCTCACGTCGGCGCAGCGCGACGCGGCGGTCGACGACCTGATCGCGCTGGTCGGGGCCGTCGACGGCATCCTGCAGCTGCAGTCGAAGGCCGACGTCGACTACTTCGTGTCGATCCTCGGGCGCGAACTGTCGCAGGCCGAGGTCGACGGGCTCTACGCCGCAGTGCTCAAGGCCTACCGCTGGCAGTACATCGGCTCCGGTGTCCAGGAGCCGCGTTTCCAGCAGGTGCTGGGCAGCCTGATCGACGACGCGCAGGCCGGTCGCATCGGCCAGGCGCTCGCGCCGATCGTCGGCTGAGGGGGGTGTGCCATGGCGAACGCCATCGTTTGCGTACACGCCTCCGCCGGCTCCGGGCGGCAGTGGAGCGCGCTGGCGCGCGCGCTCGGTGCGCGGCACGTGGTGCACGCGCCGGACCTGAGCGGCGGCGCGACGCGCAACAGTCTCGACGAGGACGTCGCGATCGTCGAAGCGGCGATCGCCATGGCCGGCGCGCCGGCCCATCTGGTGGGCCACTCCTACGGCGCCGCGGTTGCGCTGCTGGCCGCACTGCGCAATCCACGCGCAGTCGCCAGCCTCGCGCTGTACGAGCCGGTGCTCTTCTGGCTGCTGCGCCTCGACGCCCGCGGAGCTGGCTTCGGCAGCGAGCGCAGCGCGCAGGCCTGGCGCGAGGTGCGCGAAGTGGCCGACGGCCTCGCAGCCGACTTCGCCGCCGGTCGCACCGGGCAGGCGGCCGGGCGCTTCGTCGACTACTGGTCCGGCCCCGGCACCTGGGCCGCCATGGGCGAGCGTCAGCGCGAAGTGGTGACGCAGCGCATGCCCGGCGTGCTGTCGAACTTCGATTGCCTGTCGGCCGAAAGCGTGCCGCTGGCGGCGATCGCCAAGCTGCCGATGCCGGCGATGTGGATCGGCGGCGCCGAATCGCGCGATCCGCCGCTGCGCGTCGGCGAGCTGCTCGGCGCCGCGCTGCCGCAGATGGTCCGCTACGCGCTGCCCGCGGTCGGGCACATGGGACCGGTCACGCACGCCGGACTGGTCAATTCGCTGATCGCGGGCTTCGTCAACGCGCAACGGCCACGGCAGGTCGCCGCCGCCTGGCGCAAGGCCGCCTGAAGTCCTTCGCAGGGAGACCCGCCATGAAACTGAACCTCTCCGATGCCCTGGTCGACATCGACACCAACCGCACGGTCGTCTTCGACGACGCCTTCGACGTCGAGGTGGTGTGCGTGCGCGGCTGCCTGTGGGTGACCGAGGACCGGCTGCGCGGCGACCACTTCCTGCGGCCAGGCGAGTCGCGTTGCCTGCGCTGCAACGGACGCGCGCTGGTCACGGCGATGGAGCCGAGCACGATGCGCGCGCTCGAGCCGCTGCGGCGCCAGCGGCCGTCGGCGTGGGTCCGGGCGTGGCGCGCATGGCGCGCTGCGATGTCGCCCGCCGTGGGGCACGACGCCAAAGCGGGAGCGAAGTGATGGCCGCCGCGATCGACGCTCCCGCGATGTTCCGCATCCATCGCTATCCGGCCGCGCTGATCGACCGGGTGCCGCTGGCCGACGGGCGCAGCGTGCTGGTTCGGCCGGTGTTGCCGCAGGACGGCGAGCTGCAGCAGCGCTTCGTGCGCGCGCTCTCGCCGGCCAGCCGCTACCGCCGCTTCCACTCGGCCCTCAGCGAGTTGCCGCACGCGACCCTCGCCTACCTGACGCAGGTCGACTACGCGTCGCACCTCGCGCTGCTGGCCGAGACCTTCGACGAGCAGGGCGGCGAGATCCAGGTGGCCGAGGCGCGCTACGTGCGGCGCAGCGACGCGAGCGAGGCCCACGTCGCCGACTTCGCGCTGGCGGTCGCGGACCGCTGGCAGGGCGTCGGCCTGGGCAGGCACCTGCTCGGCGCGCTGGTCGACAGCGCACGCCGCGGCGGCGTGCGCCGGCTCGAGGGCAGCGTGCTTGCCGACAACGAGCAGATGCGCGGGTTGCTGCGCGGGCAGGGCTGGCGGCTGGGGATGGATCCCGACGACGGCCGGCTGCTTGTCGCAGCCCTCGACCTCGCGCCGGCGCCGGCGCTGTGCTGAGCATGGCGCGGAGACGGGAGTTCGACGTGCAACGGCTCGCCTCGACCGGCCGCCGGCTCCTCGGGGGCGGGATCGGCGCGTATGCGATCCCCGCCGCGGTGCTGCTCGCCATCGTGATGGGCCAGCGCTCGTCGTTCGGCCTGTTCCTGTCGCCGATCAACTCGAGCACGTCGATCGGGCTGGCGACGCTGAGCCTGGCAGCGGCCGCCGGACAGCTGACCTGGGGCCTCGCGCAGCCCGTGGCCGGCATGCTGGCCGACCGCTACGGCCCGGCACGCGTCATCGCGGCCGGCGCGGCCTTGCTGGCGCTGGGCAACGTTGCCGTCGTACTCGCCCCGAACGCCCCGAGCTTCCTGGCCGTCCTGGCCTTCGGCGGCGCCGTCGGCGCTGCGGCCGGCGGCGCCCCGCTGCTGCTGGGCGCCGTCAGCCAGCGCGTGTCGCCGGAGCGGCGCGGGCTGGCGACCGGCATCGTCAGCGCGGGCGGCTCGGCTGGCCAGCTCGCCATCGCGCCGGCGGCACAGGCGGCGATCGCGATGACCGGCTGGATGAACGCGATGCTGCTCGGCGCGTTGCTGACGCTGGCCGCGATGCCGCTGGCGCGCGCGTTCCGCGCCAGAGGCGGCGGTATCGGTGCGACGCCGGCAACGCTGCCTGCCCCGGCGGCGCCGCGCGCGGCGGTGCGCCGCGCAGCAATGCGGGATCCGCGCTTCTGGCTGGTCACCGCCGGCTTCTTCGTCTGCGGCTTCCACGTGAGCTTCATGACGACGCACATGCCCGGCGTCATCGAGGCCTGCGGCTTGCCGGCCTCGCTGGCCGGCACGTGGATCGCGATCGTCGGCGGCTGCAATATCGCCGGCAGCCTCGTCTCGGGCATGATGATCCAGAAGCGCTCGATGCCGCACATGCTGATGGCGCTCTACGCGGCGCGTGCGGCGGGCGTGGTGTGCTTCCTGCTCGCGCCGAAGACGCCCGAGGTGCTGCTGATGTTCGCGCTGTGGATGGGCGCGAGCTACATGGCGACGCTGCCGCCGACCGCGGGCCTGATCGCGCGGATGTATGGGCCGGCCAACCTGTCGACCTTGCTCGGCGTCACGATGCTGTTCCACCAGGTCGGCAGCTTCCTGGGCGTCTGGCTCGGCGGCGTGGCGGTCGAGGCAAGCGGGCACTACGAGTGGATGTGGATCGCCGACGCCTCGCTGGCGATGGTCGCGGTCGCGGTGCACCTGCCGCTGCGCGACCGCGCGCGCGTCGGGCCGCTGGCCGGTGCCGGAGCCGCCGCCTGATCCGGCAGGCCAGCGGTGCTCAGCGCGGCTTCGCGCGGCCGAGTCGCTTCGCGTTGCCGACTGCGCGTCGACGCACGGGGGCAAGCCCGCTGGCGAGGATGCCGAGCGTCGCTCGCTGCACCCGGGCCGATGCCGCGCCCGGGGTGAAGGGCGACCCCGTCCAGGGCATCCACGACGATCGCATCCACGCGAGCCACAATCGCTGGTTCGCGTGGGCGCCCTCGACGATCATCGCGTTCCACGACTCCCAGAAGGCCGCGACCTTCTCGGCGCCCATCAGGTGCAGTTCGCGGCGGTCCCCGGCCGTGGGCGCCGGCCACGATTGCGACATGCGCGCCACCCGGTGCGCAACGACGGTGGGCACGGCCATCGAGAGATCTGCGGCCTGCGCGGCGAGTCGGTCGACGGGGTGGCGACGTCGGGCGCTCATGTCGCGCGCACCATCGCTGAAAGCTCCTCGACCGGCAGGACCCTGGCGAAGAGTCCGTCGAGTGCGGCAAGGAACGCCAGGTGCACCTGTTCCGCTGCGATCGTGCTGCCCGAGAACGCCAGCGACCGGGTCGCGCACGCGTCGTGCGCCAGCAGGCACTGGAAACCGAGGTCGGTGGCCGCCCGCGTCGTCGAGTCGACGCACATGTGGGTCATCATTCCTGCGATCACCAGCTGCCCGGCCTGCAGCCCGCGCAGGTGCTCGAGAAGCGGTGTCTCGCGGAAGCTGTTCGGGTAGTGCTTGCGGATGACGGTCTCCCCGTCGACCGGCGCGACCGATTCGTGGATGCGCACGCCATGGGTCCCGGGCAGGAAGAAGGTGGCCCCCGGGCGCGTCGAGACATGCTGGACGTGCACGACCGGCAAGCCCTTGTCGCGGAACGTTGCGAGAAGAGCGGCGGCGCGGAGCCCGGCCTGCGTGCTTCCGGCCAGCTCCATTGCACCGCCAGGGAAGTAGTCGTTCTGGATGTCGATCAGCAGCAGGGCCTGCTTCATCGCGGATCTCCGATTCGGTCTAGCGTACCAGATAGCGCTCCACACTCTCCTCGTCCCAGGCGATGCCGCAACCGGGCACGTCGGCGGCGATCGCGTGGCCGTTCTCGATCCTGAGCGGCGCCTGCAGGATCGGGTTCGCCCAGTCGACGTACTCGAGCCAGTGACGGGTCGGCGAGACCGCCAGCAGATGGGCGCTGATCTCGGGAAAGAGGTGACTCGACAGCGGCAAGCCCGCGGAGTCGGCAATCGCCGCCGCCTGCAGCCAGCCGGTGACGCCGCCGATCTTCATGGCATCGGGCATGCCGAGATCCGACGCGCCGGCCGCCACGCATGCCGACATCTCGCGAGGCCCCCACCAGTTCTCGCCCATCTGGACCGGGGTCGTGGCCGAAGCGCGTACCCTTGCGTGCCCGGCGTAGTCGTCCGCGAGGGTCGGCTCCTCGATCCACGACAGCCCTTCGGCGTCGAGGGCGGCGACGCGCCGTAGCGCCTCGGGGACGCCCAGGGCCTGGTTGTAATCGGCCATCAGCTCGACGCCGGCGCCGATCGCGCGTTTCACCGCGCGCACGACTGCGACGTCGGTTTCGACGTCGGGGTAGCCCAGCCGGACCTTGATCGCCTTGAAACCCGGCGCCACCAGCCGCTGCGCCTCGTCGGCCGCACGCTCCGGGCCGATCATGCCCAGTCCGCAACTGTTGTAGGCCGGGGTGCGCCGCAGTTCGCCGCCCAACGCCTTCGCCAACGGCATGCCTCGCGCCTTCGCGATCGCATCCCAGGCCGCCATGTCGATGCCGGCCAGCGCCATGCCGGCAACGCCCTTCGATCCCAGCAGCCGGAACCGGCCCTGCAGCTTGCGATCGAGATCGGCCGGGGAGACGGCCTCGCCTTCGATGGCGGGCGCGAGATTGGCGACGAGTTGCGCGACCGGCCCGAGCACCAGGGGCGTGTAGCAGAAGAGGCAGGCGCAGCCGGTCACGCCCTCTTCCGTGTGCAGGTCGATCAGCGCGAACGGTGCGGTGCCGATCGTGCCGTTGCTGGTCTGCAGCGGCATCGACATCGGCACTTCGACCGCGCGGACCCGCAGTTTCCGGATGGCGAGCCGCGGCGAGTGCGCGCCGTTCATGCCATGCCGACGCGCCGGGCGCCCTCGCGGAACGACTCGGCACCGCGCGCGTCGAACTGGAAGGCCGCCAGGTAGTCGGCGATGCCGTACCCCGGAGCCGTCTTGCGGATCGCGGCCGCGTGCGCGCGCGCCTCGTCGAGCGAGCCGGCCAGCGCCAGGCTGAAGGCCGCGATCGCGTAGATGTGCACGTGCGCGTTGGGGCGGGCAGCGGCCTTGATTGCCCACTGGGCGGCCTCGTCGAAGCGGCCCAGGCGGACCAGCGCCATCGCGCGCGAACCGAGCATCGCGAACAGCAGCGGGTCGAAGGGGCTCAGGTGCCGCGAATAATCGGACGAGGCAATTGCGGCGTCCGCATCGCCGTCCTGCGCCTGGACGAACGCGAGCGTGTAGTGACCGAGCGCGAAGTTCGGGCTCATCTCGACGGCCTGCCCGAGTTCCACGACCGACCGGTCGTGCTGGCCCCGCAGCCAGAGCGCCCGGCCCATGGCCCAGTGCGCCGCCGGGTCGCGGTCGTCGACGATCAGGCTCTGCCCGGCAGTCTCGAAGGCGCGGTCGATCTCCTGCGCGCGCTCGGTCCAGCCCTGGAAGGCATTCTGGAAATGCGTGAACGACAGGCCGGCCCAGGCGCGCGCGAAAGTCGGATCGAGCCGCACCGCGGTTTCGAAGAAGTGCCGGGCGCGCTCGTTGTCGGCCTTGGCGAACCGGTACATGTGCCACAGGCCCCGGTGATGGGCTTCCCAGGCGTCCAGCGAATTCGGCGGCTTCAGGATGGCGCGGCTGCGTTCGAGCGATTCGATCTCGGCGGCGACCGACGCGACGATCCGGTTGCCGATCTCGTCGAGCGCCAGCAACGCGTCGTCCGCTGCATAGTTGAGCGTCTCGGCCCAGACGATCCTGGACGTCTGCGTCTCGGACAATTCGACCGCAACCGTCAGGCGCCTGCCGTGGCGCCGAACCGATCCGCCGACGACGTAGTCGACCTTCAGCATCCGCCCGGCTTCCTCGGGGCCGATGCCCCGTTCGCGCAGGGCGAACACCGTCCCCTGCGCGATCACGAACAACACCCGCAGCTTAGCGAGCCGGGTGATCACGTCGTGGGCAAGCGCGTCGGCGATCCCTCCGCCGGACTGCGCGTCGCCGGACTGGTCGCCGAACGGCATCACCGCGATCGACGCGCGGCGCGCCGCGACGGCCAGCACGCCCTCGTGGTCTTCGGCAGGCACGGCGATTGCGGCGGGCGAGCCGACCACGATGCGCGGCGCCGCCGCTTCCTGCTCCCTGGCGAATCGCCAGGCCTCGCGAATCGGCGTGACATCCAGGCCGTCGGCCTCGAACAGTCGCGCGGCGGCCGCCAGATGCTCCTCGCCCTCCCGTACGCGGCCGCGTCGTGCCAACGCCGTCAGCAGGAGTTCGTGGACGTGCCGATCGAACGGCGCGAGCTGCAGCCACTTCTCGAGGTAACCGAACGCCTCGTCGTCGGCTGCTCCGCCGACGAGACGCTCGAGCAGCAACGCGTGGCAGTCGCGGAATCGTCGTCGCTGGGCAGTGAGCCACCCGCTGAAGAACGGGCTGCGGTCGATCTCCAGCCCCTCGACGAAGTCGCCGCGGAAGTGCGTCGACAGCTCGCGCAGCCGCTCCACCGCGAGCGACCCCAGTCCCTCGTCGCTCGCGCGGGCGACTTCGATCGCATCGACGAAGCAATCGCTCAGGTCGAGCCGGACGGCGTCGTCGCGGGCCTGCACGCGCGGCCGGCCCGGCTCGTCGACGATGCTCCGGATCTTGCTCAGGGACCATCGCAGCTCTCCGCGCGGGTCGGCGGGGGCCTCCCACAACAGGCCGCAGAGCTGGTCTCGCGCAACGGCGCGCGGCGCGAGCGCGAGCCAGGCGAAGAGTCCGCGCACCTTGCGCGACGCGGGCAGCGGCAATTCGACGCCGTCCCGGATGACCGTCATGGGGCCGAGCAGGCGCACGTGGATCGAACCCTCGCTGCCTGGACGGCCCGAGCGGCCCGAAACCACCGGGATTTCCACGCCTGATACCACGCTCGCCTCCACGCCCGGTCGCTACCTTGGGTTCGACGGTCAGGCTGCCCTGGCGCAACCGGACCTCGATCACCGCCGGCGCGCACGCGCGGCGAAAACCCCACGGGAACGGATGGAGAAACGACATGGATACCGCCGCCACCAGCATTCGTCAAGACCGGCCCTCCGCGCTGAGGGCCGACCTCGAGGCACTCAAGGCGAAGCAGCGCGCCGCCTGGTCGTCGGGCGACTATGCGGTCGTCGGCACCACGCTGCAGATCGTCGGCGAGGAGCTGTGCGAAGCCCTCGATCTGCGCTCGGGGCAGAAGGTGCTCGACGTCGCCGCCGGCAACGGCAACGTATCGCTCGCGGCCGCGCGCCGCTGGTGCGACGTGGTCGCGACCGACTACGTCCCGGAGTTGCTCGAGCGCGCGCGCGCCCGGGCGGCTGCCGAGCATCTCGACATCGAGTTCCGCGAGGCCGACGCGGAAGCGCTGCCGTTCCCCGACGGCAGCTTCGACGTGGTCGTCTCGACCTTCGGGGTGATGTTCACCGCCGACCACGAGCGCGCCGCGGCCGAAATGGTCCGCGTCTGCAGGAAGGGGGGCAAGATCGGCCTCGCCAACTGGACGCCCGAAGGCTTCATCGGGCAGCTGTTCAAGACCATCGGCAAGCACGTGCCGCCGCCGGCGAGCGCGAAGTCGCCGGCGCTATGGGGCACCCGTTCGCGGATCGCCGAGCTGTTCGAGCCGCACGCCGCCTCGGTCGCGTCGTCGCAGCGCCACTACGTGTTCCGGTATCGCTCGCCGGAGCACTGGCTGGAGATCTTCAGGACCTGGTACGGCCCGGTGCTCAAGGCCTTCGGCGCGCTCGATGCGGCAGGGCAGGCCGAGCTGCGTCGCGACATCCTGGCCCTGATCGGGCAGTTCAACCGGGCCGGCGACGGCACGATGGTCGTGCCCGGCGAGTACCTGGAGATCGCGATCACGCTGGAGTGAGGATCGCCCTACCGGACGGGGAGTTCGACGACGATACGGCCAACCGGCGAATGCGCGATGGCGAACTGTCCCTGCGGCACGGTGCCGATGGCGGCGCCGATGCCGCGAGCCGGTTCGAGGTAGCTCGAATGCTTCGCGAGCAGCGAGGCCGTCGTCCGGACGATCATGTACCGATACGCTGGCTCGATCTGCACCCCGCCCTGCAGGCGGGCCGGCATGCCCCAGCTGTTCTCCTCCATCGCCGCCTTGTTCGTGCCCCTGGCCGACGCGAGGGCGGGCACGACCTCGGCAACGACCCGGAAATCGCGGTCGAGCATGAGCAGGCCGGGATAGAAGACGTGCGCCCGGTCGATCCGGTCCCCCTGCGCGTAGCTGCGCAGCTCGATCCGGCCGGGGGCGCCGTTCTCGGGCAGGGCGAACGCCTTGAAGTAGCTCTTGCCGGAGGGGAAGACGAAACTCGGCGATCGTTCGTCGACGTCGAAGACGACCTTCTCGCCGGGCCTCAGTGGCTGGTAGGGGAGGGACTGCAGGCTGCTGCAACACGGCGTGGCGGCGGCGAGGGTGTCGTGCGCCTGTTCGCGACTGACGGCGCAGCCGCCGAGCAACGCGACGGCGACGAGGGCAGGGAGCGTGATTCGCATCGTCATCGGGGCGGGTCGTCGTTTGAAGGGCGCGGCACGGGACCGTCATCCGGGCGCGCGAGCCGGCGCGATTCTATCAGCCGGCTGGGTGCGCTCTCGCCCTGTCTCCGCTCTGGCGCCGCCTAGCGTCCGCCCGCAGCGTCGAGGATCGCGCCCGTGCAGTACGACGCGTCGTCGGAAGCGAGCCACAGGATCGCCCGGGCGACCTCTTCCGGCCGCCCGCCGCGTAGCATCGGCACCGCCGCCTTCAGGCGGTCCACGCGGCCGGGTTCGCCACCCGACGCGTGGATGTCGGTGTAGATCACTCCGGGGCGCACCGCATTGACGCGGATGCCTTCGGCCGCGACTTCCTTCGCCAGGCCGATGGTGAACGTGTCGATCGCGCCCTTGGAGGCCGCGTAGTCGACGTACTCGTTCGGCGAGCCCAGCCGCGCGGCCGCCGACGACAGGTTGACGATGACGCCGCCCGCGCCGCCCCGGCGCGTCGACATGCGCCGCACCGCCTCGCGCGCGCAAAGGAAGCTGCCGACGACGTTGGTTGCGAAGACGCGCGCCAGTCTTGCGGCGTCCATGTCCTCGACGCGAAGGTGCGGCTCGAGGATGCCGGCATTGTTCACCAGCACCGAAGGACGGCCCAGCTCGGCGTCGACGCGCTCGAACAGCCGCACCACGTCGGCCTCGACGCTCACGTCCGCAGGCACGGCGATTGCCCGTCCGCCCGCCGCCTCGATCCCGCGCACGACGGTTTCGGCGGCATCGCGTTTGCTGTGATACGTGATGCACACCGCATGCCCGTCCGCCGCAGCCAGCCGCGCGGTGGCCGCGCCGATGCCGCGGCCGCCTCCGGTCACGATCATGGTCTTGATCGGCATGCCTGCGGATCCTTCGCCGGTGGGTCGGCGACGTCGCACTCGCGCCCGATGTCTTCGTTCCACACCTCGGGATTTCGGCCGATGTAGTCGGCCAGCATGCGCACGCATTCCTGCGATCCGAGGTCGATGACCTCGACGCCGTTCTCGCGAAGCCACTCGATGCCTCCGGGGAAGTTCACCGACTCGCCAACGATCACCGTCCCGATGCCGAACTGGCGAACCAGCCCGCTGCAGTACCAGCAGGGGGAGAGCGTCGTCACCATGATCTTGTCGCGGTAGCCGTGCTGCCGCCCCGCCTTGCGAAAGGCATCGGTCTCGGCGTGGACCGAAGGGTCGCTCTCCTGGATCCGACGGTTGTGGCCTGCGCCGAGCAGCTCGCCGCTGCGCGTGAAGATCGCGGCGCCGATCGGGATGCCGCCCTCGGCCAGGCCGCGGCGGGCCTCGTCGATGGCGACACGCAGCATCGCGTGGTGGTCGGGAACCTCGGTCATGGTCGACTGCGCGTCGTCATCGCGCCTGGAGCTTCGCACCCATTTCTCGAAGCAGCTCCCTCAGCACCGAGCGATGGCAGTGCGCCTCGTTCTCGCAGTAGCAGCCGACCGAGAAATTCGTGTGGTGCGAGAGCGCGGCCAGCAGCGCGATCGCGTGCGCGTTGTCGGGGCTCGCCATCTCGGCGCGATATTTCCTGGCGAATGCCGCCCACTGTGCGGGCGTCGTGGCCTGCTGCCCCAGCTTCATCGTCTCGACGCTCGGCGCCAGGTTCGGAAACCAGACGTCGTAGAAGTCGCGTGACGCGAACTCGGACTTCGGTACGCCCCTCGGGGGCCGGCGCACGGTTCCGATGCGGGTGCCTTCGTCGGCGGCCCTCCCTGTGCCCAAGCGGACTACGCGAACGACCACGGTCTCCTCCCTGCGGTCACGAAGCCTGCATGCGCAACCACCGTGGATCGGATCAGCGGGCCTGCAGCGCCTTCGCCGGATCGAAGGGCTCGACGGTGCCGCAGTCGGCGCGAAGCCAGCGGTAGGTGGCGGCGGCCTTGACGGTCTGCCTTCTTCCGCCGAGGTCCATGACCGACGTGGACTGCATCGACATCGCCTCGGGACTGGAGACTTCGACGCGCGTCTCGCCTTCGATCGCCATGCTCCCCGTGCAGGCCGTGTGCGTGACCAGCAGCCGGGACGTGGCTTGCCTGACCTCGTTGCTGCACGCCATTCCCGGAGGCGCGGGGACCTTCGAAAAGCCGGAATCCAGGACCTCCTTCGTGTAGCAGGCCTGCATGACCGACCTGGGCTCGGCCATGGTGATCTCCCACAGGCCCGGCTTGACGTCGAGCTTCTGGGCCCAGGCCGACGTGGCCAGCGACAGCAGGACCCAGGGCCAGCCGAGGACAGGTAAGCGGTGCGGCGATCGCATGGGCAGCTCCTTCGATGGGGCGGCTCGACGACGGCATTCCGCGTGCGTGCCCGGCATGCCGGGCCGTCGAACGAGGCCGCCAATCGAGGCCGTCGTTCAAGGCCGCAGCTGGTACTCGACCAGTTCGACGGTCGACGTCCCGAGGTACGGGTTGTGTCTCACCGACTTTACTACGGCGCGGGCCGCTGGTGCATACCAGTAGGTCTCCACGGTCTCCCCGGCGTACTGACTGTTGATCGGGGACGTGCCGTGCAGGCTCCCCTTCGCCACGAGCTTGTAGGCATCGAACGCGCCTGCGGGGACCGACACCTTTTCGAGGCCGACCACGGCGACGTCGACGATGGTCCGCCCGCGGGACCCTTTCGGCTTGAACGTCCAGTCGCTTTCGTAGCGCCAGCGCTTGCCGACCCGGAGCGGGAAGGCGAGCGCCCGCGGATTCGATGCCGCGGTCCGCGGCGAATCGAGGACGTTCAGCTCGGGGGTGAGCTTCAGCGGCTCTCCGTCCTCGGTGCCCTCGATACCGGTGGGCTTCACGGACGTGATCACCCAGGTGCGATTGGGTACCGTCGAAGGGACGGTGTAGTAAACGACGAACGCCCATCGATCGCCGACCTTCACGCCGGGAAGCGTTGCGTCCAGGGCCAGCGACGGACCTGCGGACAAAGCCAGCGCCAGCCCGACGATCGACGGTAAGGCGGTCACGTTGAGCATGCGTCGCTCCGATGCTTTGGAACTCCGGGCGTGGACCGTTCCGGCACAGGACGGCCGTCCGAAGGATACGACGAACGGAGACGCTCGGCATCGATATCCGGTCGGGCGATCGCGCCCGCGATCCTGCGCGCGGCTATCATGGAGGTCGCCAGGATGCTGTCGAATCCATGCTGCCGTCCCGTCCCCGATGAGAGAAAACCGAACCGAGGCCGCCGCAGGCGACCCGCTGCGCGAACTGGCGAAGGCGCTGCGCCGCTTTGCCGACGAGCGCGACTGGGACCAGTTCCACGCGCCGAAGAACCTCGCGATGGCGCTGTCGGTGGAGGCGGCCGAGCTGCTCGAGCACTTCCAGTGGCTCGGCGAGGACGAGTCGCGCGAGTTGCCGCCCGAGACGCTCGAGAAGGTCGGCGAGGAGATGGCCGACGTGCTGCTCTACCTGGTGCGGCTCGCCGACAAGCTCGACGTCGATCTGGTGCGGGCCGCGAAGGCCAAGATGCAGCTCAACGCGCAGAAGTATCCGGTCGACCGCGCCCGCGGGTCCAGCCGCAAGTACACCGAGCTTTAGCCGCCGGGCGTTCCGGATGTTCGTCCCGGAACGGCAGGAGTTGAACCCGGTCGAACTGGCATGCCGAGTCGTACGCCAGGGTTCTCGCATTCATTTCGGCCTCCATCCGACGAGTCAGTCGGCCGTGTTCGCCGCGCGCAGCTCGCGCGGCGTGCAGCCGAAGCGCGCGCGGAACGCTCGGCTGAAGTGTGCCGCGTCGTTGAAACCCCAGTGGAACGCGATCTCGCTGACGCCGCGCCGGGCCTGCGCCGGGCTGCACAGGTCGCGTCTCGCGGCGTCGAGCCGCTGCGCCCGGATCCACTCTGCGAGCGAGCAGGGTTCGCCGGCCCACGCGCGGTGCAGCGTACTTGGCGAGAGGCGCAACGCCGCCGCGATGGCGGCCACCGTCAGCCCGGGGTCGCGCAGCCGGGCGCGCACGCAGGCCCTGATCTGCTCGCGGTGCAGCGCGGCCAGCTGCGACACCGAGGGTTGCTGCGCGCCCGGTAGCGCCGACAGGCCGGCGATGAGGATGTTGGTCACGCTGTCGGCCACCGCGGCCGCCGACTCGGGCGCCAGCGTGGCGATCTCGGCCGCGAGCGTGCGGATCATGCCGATCATCAGGTGGCCGGCGCCGCGCTCGCCGCTCACCCTGGTCGCGGTCAGGCGATGCGTGTCGCGAAGCGCGGTGCGCAGCGCCGGGCCCGGCAGCATCAGCACGTACTGCTGGAACGGTCGGTCGAAGCGCAGTTCATAGGGACTGGTGCTGTCGTAGAGCGCGAAATCGCCGGGTGCCAGATGCGCGGTTCGATCGCCCTGGATGACGTCGCCCTCGCCCTGCGACTGGATGCTGACCAGGAAGTAGTCCTCGGCGGCGCGCGCGATCCGCGCCGGCGTGCGGTGCACGCGCTGCGGCGTGGCGGTGACGCGCGACAGCTGCAGCGTCGCCAGCCGGTCGGAGGCGATCTCGCCGTCGATCGATCCCGCGCCGGCGCCGGGGTCGCAGTCGAGCTGGACGTAGGTCTCGCAGACCATCTCGGTCCAGTACGCCAGGCGGCGGCCCGGCTCGACGCTTGCCGTGGAGAGTACCTGGGTCATGGGTACCAAGCCTAGGCTGGAGCGGGCCGTGCGGCAATGCCCGACCGTGCGACTGCGTCGCCGGGTCAAGAACCACGCGACGCCCAGGCAAGCCGCGCGGGGGCCGGGCGCCTAGCATGGCCTGGCGCCGGAGACTGCCCGGCGCCGGGCCTGGTCCGCCGGCAGGACCGTGGCCGCGCAACCCGACCCCGACGAGGAGATTTGCCATGACCGCCCAGCACCCGAAATATCGTGTCGCAGCCGTCCAGGCGGCGCCGGTCTTCCTCGACCTCGGCGCGTCGATCGACAAGGCGATCGGCCTGATCGAACAGGCGGCCGCCGGGGGCGCCAAGCTGGTCGCATTTCCCGAGACCTGGCTGCCGGGCTACCCGTGGTTCGTCTGGCTCGACTCGCCGGCCTGGGGGATGCAGTTCGTGCAGCGCTATCACGACAATTCGCTGGTCTACGGCTCGCCCGAGGCCGACCGGCTCGCACGCGCGGCGCGGGACAACCGGATCATGGTCGTGATGGGCCACAGCGAGAAGTGCGGCGGCAGCCTCTACATGGGGCAGTGGATCATCGACGCCGATGGCGCAACGGTTGCGCACCGGCGCAAGCTCAAGCCGACGCACGTCGAGCGCACCGTGTTCGGCGAGGGCGACGGCAGCGACCTGGCCGTCCACGACACCGCGCTCGGGCGCATCGGCGCGTTGTGCTGCTGGGAGCACCTGCAGCCGTTGTCGAAGTATGCGATGTACGCGCAGGACGAGCAGGTGCACGTCGCCGCCTGGCCGAGCTTCTCGCTGTACCGCGGCGGCGCCTACGCCCTTGGCCCCGAGGTCAACAACGCCGCAAGCCGCATCTACGCGGTCGAGGGGCAGTGCTTCGTGATCGCGCCGTGCGCGACGGTGTCGAAGGAGATGCTGCAGACGCTGTGCGGCGACGATCCGATGAAGCGACAGCTGCTGCTCGAGGGCGGCGGCTTCGCGACGATCTGGGCACCGGACGGGCAGCTGATGCACGAGCCGCTGCCGGAGAACGTCGAGGGCCTGGTCCATGCGGAGATCGACCTCGGGATGATCTCGCTGGCGAAGGCTGCGGCAGACCCGGCGGGCCACTACGCCCGGCCGGACGTGACGCGCTTGCTGCTGGACCGCACGCCGGGCGACCGGGTGGTGTTGCGCCAGCGGCGGCTTGCCGAGGTCGTGCCCAGCGGCGAAGAGGGTCCGTCCGTGACCGGGTTGCCCGGCACCGGTCAGACCGCCCTCGCCGGTGCACCCCGCCCGTTGAGCACGATCAGCAGCAGGCCGCCCACCGCGAGCACCGCGACGCCGACGAGTGCGCCGACCCGCACGTAGGCGAGCGACGACCACAGCATGTAGGCGCAGCACGCCGCGAACAGCAGTGGCAACAGCGGATAGAACGGCACCTCGAACGGGCGCGGAACCTGCGGCTCGCGACGGCGCAGCACGATCAGGGCGATCGTGCTGAGCAGGAAGAAGGTCCAGAACACCGGCGCGGTGAAGTCGACCATCGTCTGGAAGCCGCCGCGGGTCGCGGTGCCCAGCGCCACGAGCAGCAGCGCGAAAAGGCCCTGCGCGAGCAGCGCATTGACCGGCGCATTGCGTCCGGCGTCCCAGCGACCGAGGCTGGCGAGCGCTGGCCAGTCCTGGCCGACGGCGAAGTTGGTGCGCGCGCCGACGATCATCGTGGCGTTGATCGAAGTCAGCGCCGCCAGCGCCACCATCGCGGCGACGAGCGACTCGCCGGTGCGCCCGAAGGCCACCGACAACAGGTCGGCGGCGACCGCGTTGCTGCGCGCCATGCCGTCGAGCCCGAGGCCGTACAGGTAGGCCCAGTTGACCAGCAGGTACAGCGCGGTGATCAGCGCGATGCTGATCATCAGGGCCCTCAGCATGTTGCGCGAGACGTCGCGCAGTTCGGCGCCGAGATAGGCGGCCTCGTTCCAGCCGCCGAAGGTGAGCAGCACGAAAACCATTGCCAGTCCGAACGCGGACCAGCCCGGTGCGCCGCTCCCGGACGCTTCGGCGGCCGCCTTCGCGGCGTCGACGACCGGCGGCGCCCCGGCGCCCTGCGTGAGCAGGTACAGGCCGGCGACGACGACCAGCAACAGGCCGAGCACCTCGAGCGCGGTGAGCCAGTTCTGCGTGGCCGCGCCGAAGCGCATGCCGCGCAGGTTGACCCAGCCGAGCACGGCGATCGCGGCGGCGGCGTATAGCGCTTCGCTCCACGGGCCGAGCCGAAGCAGTGCGCTCATGTAGTCGCCGAACACGAAGGCGAGCAACGCGATCGACCCGGTGGTGATCACCGAGAACCGCGCCCAGGCGAACAGGAACGCGATGCGCCGGCCGTAAGCGCGCAGCAGGAAGTGGTAGTCGCCGCCGGCGTTCGGGTAGGCGCTGGCGAGTTCGGCATAGCAGAGCGCGCCGATCAGCGACACGAGTCCGCCGAGCGCCCAGGCGGCGAGCATCCAGCCGGGCGAGCCGGTGAACTGCGCGACCAGCGACGGCGCCTTGAAGATGCCCGCGCCGATGACGATGCCGACGATGATCGCCACCGCCTCGCGCACGCCGAGGACCGGCTGGGGCGCGGCGACTGCCCCGATCCTCTGCGCGAAACGCGCGGGGTCAGAGGCGGCCATGGATCTCTGCCGACGGCATCGGTTGCGAGCCGTTGATCGGGGGCGCCGCGCCCGTGCGCCGCGCGACGAACTCCGCGGGGCGCGTCGACGCGCGCGCCCCGCCCCGCGCGACGGTCGCGATCGTGCCGACCATCCGCTCGGGCTCCAGCCTGGCCTCGACCCGGCGCAGCGCGCCGTCGGCGTCGGTGAACGCAAACCGGATCCGGTCGCCTTCGACGCGCGCATCGCGCAGCGAGGTCTCGATGCCTTCGACGGTGAGCTGGCCGCGGATCTTCTGGAAGTTCTGCTCGATGGCCAGCGAGGCGGCAAGCGGCGCCTGCGCGTGCGGCACGCGCACGGACCATTCGCCGCCGGCGTTGCCGGGCACGATCCACAGGTGCGTCGACTGGTACCCCAGCCGCGACGTCTCCTCGGGTTCCCAGTCGCCGAGCTTGAACTCGTGCGAAACGATCCGCGTGCCGGGCTTCATGGCCATCAGCGTGTGCCGCAGCTTCAGGTTCAGGTGCGGCAGCAGGTACATCGTGATGACGGTGGCGCGCGAGAAGTCGCTGGCAAAGATGTCGGCGCGTACGAAGCGAGCGCGCTCGGCCACGCCGGCGGCCGCCGCGTTGCGGTTCGACAGCGCGACCATGTCCGGGTTGTACTCGATGCCCAGGCCGCTGGCGCCGAAGTCGCGCGCCGCGGCGATGACGATCTTGCCGTCGCCGGAGCCCAGATCGATCACGTAGTCGGACGCCTCGAGCGCGGCCAGCTTGAGCATCCGCGTGACCAGGCGGTCGGGGGTGGGCACCCAGATGACGTCCTTGCCTTCCTGCCCCTGGGTCGGGGAGAAGGCAGGATTGCCGTTGCCGCTGTCCTTCGCCGGTTGCGCCGTCGCCGAGCCCAGCAGCAGCGAACTGCCGCCCAGCGCGAGGAAGTCCCGTCTCGAGATCAGGCCGTCCGTGTTCCGCATCGTCGTCCCCCTCTGTTCTTCGTCCGTCCCGACCGGCGCAAAGCTGCACGGTCGTCGAGCCGTCGGCATCCTTTCACGCCGCGCCCGTCGTCCGCCGCGTGGTGATCGGTCAGGCTACGCCGCCGCCGGCACGCGGTCCAGATCCCGCATTCGCCGGTGCCTACCAGGCCCCGCCCAGCGCCCTGATCAGCGCGACCGTGGCTGCCAGCCGCCGGCCGCGCAGGTCGAGCACCGCGCGCTCGCCTTGCAGCACGGCGGTCTGCGCGACGATCACGTTCAGGTAGGAAACCGTGCCCGCCTTGTATTGCAGCGTCACGATGTCGAGCGAAGTGCGGGCCGCGGCCAGCGCCTCGCGCTGCACGTTCTCCTGGTCGGCCAGCACCGACAGCGCGACGAGGTTGTCCTCGACCTCGCCGAAGGCGGTCAGCACCGTCTGCCGGTAGGCGGCGACGGTGGCGTCGTAGGCGGCGACGGCCTGCGCGCTGGCAGCGGCGCGCGCGCCGCCGTCGAACAGGCTCGCCGCCAGCGCCGGACCAAGCGACCAGAAGCGGTTTGGCAGCGACAGCAGTTCGCCCAGACGGTTCGATCGCAAGCCGCCGTCGGCCGACAGCGTCAGCGTCGGGAAGTACGCGGCGCGCACGACGCCGATCTGCGCGTTCGCGGCGGCGACGCGGCGCTCGGCCGCCGCGATGTCGGGGCGCCGTTCGAGCAATCGAGACGGAATACCGGCCGGAACCGGCGGCAGTTCGGCCGGCATCGGCGCCTCGGCGAGCGCGAGCGCCGACGGCGCGCGGCCGGTCAGCAGCGCGATCGCGTGTTCGAGCTGCGCGCGCGCGATGCCGACTTCGAGTCGCTGCGCTTCGGCGTTCTTCAACTGCGACTCGGCCTGTGCGACGTCGGCGCGTGTCGCGACGCCGGCAGCCAGCCGGTCGCGCGTGAGCTTGAGCGAGCGCTCGTACGACGCGACGGTGTCGGCGAGCAGCTTTCGCTGGGCGTCGGCGATGCGCAGCTGGTGGTAGCTCTGCGCGAGCAGCGCCTGCAGCGACAACCGTGCCGCCGCGAGGTCGGCCTCGCTGGCGCTTGCTGCGGCCTCCGCGGCCACGACGCCGCCGCGCACGCGGCCCCACAGGTCGAGCTCCCACCCCGCCGAGACGTCGAGGCCGTACGTGCTGAAGGTCGATCCCGCCTGGCGGTTGCGGCTGGCCGACGCGCCGCCCGACACCGCCGGATACAAGCCCGCGCGTGCGGCGTCGGTGGCGGCGCGTGCCTGCCTGGCCAGTGCCTCGGCGCGGCGAAGGTCCTGGTTGCCCGCGTCGATGTCGGCGATCAGCGCGTCGAGCTGGCGGTCGCCGAACACGGTCCACCACGCGCCCGCCTGCAGGTCGGCCGGACGCGCGTCCTTCCAGCCGTCGGGGGGTGCCTCCCGGTAGCCGAGCGGAACCGCGACCTCGGGACGGACGTAGCCGGAAGGGGCCGCGCACGCGGACAGCAGCGCGCACAGTGCGAGCGCGCAGCGCGCGAGCGGGTTCGTCGGTCGACGTCGGGATGACGGTTTCATGCGGCGTTCGAAGTCGAAGGGTGCGTCGGCGGCGGACGTCGGCGAAGGCCGCGCACGCGCAGCGCGAGCCGGTTCAGCGTGAGGTAGACCACCGGCGTCGTGTACAAGGTCAGCAGCTGGCTGAGCGCCAGTCCGCCGACGATGGCGATGCCGAGCGGCTGTCGCAGTTCCGCGCCGTTGCCTGTCCCGATCGCGAGCGGCACGGCACCCAGCATCGCCGCCATCGTCGTCATCAGGATCGGCCGCACGCGCAGCCGGCACGCCCGGTGGATCGCCTCGCGCGGCGCAAGGCCCAGTTCCCGTTCCGCGGCCAGGGCGAAGTCGATCATGATGATCGCGTTCTTCTTCACGATGCCGATCAGCAGCAGCACGCCGATCAGCGCGATGATGCTGAACTCGGTGCCGGTCGCCATCAGCGCGAGCAGCGCGCCGACGCCGGCCGACGGCAGCGTCGACAGGATCGTGATCGGGTGCACGAGGCTCTCGTACAGGATGCCCAGCACCAGGTAGACCGAGACCAGCGCGGCCAGGATCAGCAGCGGCTGGCTCTCGAGCGAGCGCTGGAAAGCGCCCGCCGTGCCTTCGAAGCTGCCGTACAGGCTGGTCGGCACGCCGAGCCGGGCCATCGTGTCCCGGATCGCCGCAGTCGCCTCCGACAGCGACACCCCCTCGGGCAGGCTGAACGAGATCGTCGACGCGGCGAACTGTCCCTGGTGGCTGACGCTGAGCGGCGCCGGGGTCGACACCCAACTCGCGAACTGCGACAGGGGCACCGCCGTGCCGCTGGCGTTCGGCACGCTGAAATCGCGCAGGTCTTCGGGGCTGTCGCGGAACTGCGGCGCGACTTCGAGCACGACGTGATACTGGTTCAGAGGCTGGTAGATCGTCGACACCTGCCGCTGCCCGTAGGCGTCGTTGAGCAGGCTGGTGACCAGTCGCGTCGGGATGCCCAGCCGGGCAGCTGCGTCGCGTTCGATGTTCACCGACACCTGTCGGCCCTTGTCCTCCTGGTCGGTGTCGATGTCGGCGAGCTGCGGCAAGCGGCTCAGGGCGTTGCGGATGCGCGGCTCCCAGGCACGCAGTTCGTCGAGGTCGTCGGACAGCAGCGTGTACTGGAACTCCGAACTGCTCGAACGCCCGCCGATGCGGATCTCGCGCACCGGGACCATGAACACCCTCGCGCCGGGCAGGCGCGCCGTCGCGGTGCGCAGGCGCGCCACGACCTGCTCGGCGGTCTCGGTTCGCTCGCCGAGCGGCTCGAGCGTGACGAAGCCCCAGCCGCTGTTGGCGCGCGAGCCGCCGGTGAAGCCGGTCACGATCGTGACTGCCGGATCGGCGCGGACGATCTCGACGAACTCGGCGAGCTTCTGCTGCATCGCCTGGAACGAGATGCTCTGGTCGCCGCGTATCGACACGAAGAGCCGGCCGGTGTCCTGCGCCGGGAAGAATCCCTTGGGCACGATCGTGTAGAGCCAGACGTTGAGTGCGATCGTCGCGCCGAGCACGACGAGCATCAGCCAGCCGTGGTCGAGCGCCCAGCCGACGCTGCGCGAGTAGCCGTCGACGACCTTCTCGAGCGCGCGCCGCGCGAGAGCCGACAGCCGCCTCTCGGCGGCGCCTTCGCCACGACGCTTCGGCCCGCCGAGAAAGCGCGCGCACAGCATCGGCGTGGTCGTCAGGGAGATGAGAAGCGAGATCAGGATCGCCACCGACAGCACCACCGCGAATTCCCTGAACAGGCGTCCGACGACGCCGCCCATCGCCAGGATCGGGATGAAGACCGCGATCAGCGACAGGCTGATCGCGACGACCGTGAAGCCGACCTCGCGCGTGCCGGCGATCGCGGCGGCGAGCGGCGGCTCGCCGGCCTCGCGCCGTCGCGCGATGTTCTCGAGCACGACGATCGCGTCGTCGACGACGAAGCCGGTGGCGACGGTCAGCGCCATCAGTGACAGGTTGTCCAGGCTGTAGCCGGCCAGGTACATCACGCCGAAGGTGCCGACCAGCGAAGCCGGCACCGCGACAGCCGGAACCAGCGTCGCGGCTGCGTTGCGCAGGAACAGGAACACGACCATCACCACCAGCACGACCGAGATCAGCAGCGTGCGCTCGATCTCGTGCAGCGAGGCGCGGATCGTCGGCGTGCGGTCCAGCACCACCTGCAGGTCGATGGCCGCCGGCGCCGACGCGCGCAGGGCCGGCATCAGCTCGTAGATGCGGTCGACCGTGTCGATGATGTTCGCCGCCGGTTGCCGGTAGACGACCAGCAACACCGATGGCTTGCCGTTGGCCGATCCGGCGTTGCGTTCGTCCTCGACCGACTCGCGCACGTCCGCGACGTCCGACAACCGGACCGCGGCGCCGTCCCGGTAGCTGACCACCAGCGGCACGTAGTCGTCGACGTCGCGCGACTGGTCGTTGGCGCCGATCTGCCAGTGACGCCGGGCGTTGGAGACCGATCCCTTGGGCCGGTTGGCATTGGCCCCCGCAATCGCCTGCCGAACCTGCTCCAGGCCGATCCCGTAGCGGTCGAGTTGCAGCGGGTTGACCTGCACGCGCACCGCCGGCAGCGAGCTGCCGCCGATGTTGACCTGGCCGACGCCGCGCACCTGCGACAGCTTCTGCGCCAGCACGGTCGCCGCGACGTCGTACATCTGGCCGCGCGTCATCGAGGCCGACGTGAGCGAGATGATGAAGATCGGCGTGTCGGCCGGGTTCACCTTGCGGTATGTCGGGTTGCGCACCAGGCCGCTCGGCAGCGTGCTGCGCGCCGCGTTGATCGCCGCCTGCACGTCGTTGGCGGCGCTCTCGATCGAGCGGTCGAGGTCGAACTGCAGCACGACGCGGGTCTGGCCGAGCGAGCTGTTCGACGTCATCTCGGTGACGCCGGCGATCCGGCCCAGCGCGCGTTCGAGCGGCGTCGCCACGGTCGCCGCCATGATCTCCGGGCTGGCGCCCGGCAGCGATGCCGACACCGAGATCGTCGGGTACTCGATCTGCGGCAACGGCGCCACCGGCAGAAGGCGGAACGCTGCCATCCCGGACAGCACGATGCCGAGCGTGATCAGCGTCGTCGCCACCGGCCGGCGGATGAAGGTCTCGGAGAAGCTCATCGCCGTGCCCTCACCGCCAGCCGGTCGAACGCCAGGTAGATCACCGGGGTCGTGAACAGCGTCAGCACCTGGCTGAGCAGCAGCCCGCCGACCATCGTGATGCCGAGCGGCTGCCGGAGCTCGGAGCCGACGCCGGTGCCCAGCATCAGCGGCAGCGCGCTGAGCAGCGCGGCCATCGTCGTCATCAAAATCGGCCGGAAGCGCAGCAGGCAGGCCTGGCGGATCGCCTCGCGCGGCGGCTTGCCTTCGTTGCGTTCGGCGTCGAGTGCGAAGTCGATCATCATGATCGCGTTCTTCTTGACGATGCCGATCAGCAGCACGATGCCGATCACCGCGACGATGCCGAGGTCGCTGCCGGCCATCATCAGCGCCAGCAGCGCGCCGACTCCGGCCGACGGCAACGTGGACAGGATCGTGACCGGGTGGATGTAGCTCTCGTAGAGCACGCCGAGCACGATGTACATCGTCACGAGCGCGGCCAGGATCAGCAGCAGCGTGCTGTCGAGCGAAGCCTGGAATGCCAGCGCGGCGCCCTGGAAGCGCGTCTGGATGCTGGTCGGCAGCCCGAGTTCACGCTCGGCCGCGTGGATCGCGTCGACCGCTTCGCCCAGCGACGCGCCCGGCGCCAGGTTGAACGAGATCGTCGCCGCCGGAAGCTGCCCGATATGGTTCACCACCAGCGCGGTCGGCCGCTCGACGACGCGCGCGATGCTCGACAGCGGCACCAGCTGGCCGGCGCTGCCGCTCACGTGAATCGCCTCCAGCGCGCGCGGGCTCGACTGGAACTGCGGCGCGACCTCGAGCACGACGCGATACTGGTTGGCCTGCGTGAAGATCGTCGACACCTGGCGCTGGCCGAACGCGCTGTACAGCGCGTTGTCGATCGCGCTCATCGACAAACCGAGTCGGCCGGCGGCGTCGCGGTCGATCTCCAGGTACGCCTGCAGGCCGCGGTCCTGCAGGTCGCTGGCGACGTCGGCGAGCGCCGGGATCGCGCGCATGCGCTCGACCATCCGCGGCACCCACACGGCCAGGCGCTCCGGGTCGGCGTCCTCGAGGCTGAACTGGTACTGTGTGCGGCTGACGCGGTCCTCGATCGTGAGGTCCTGCACCGGCTGCATGTACAGCGTGATGCCGGGCATCTGCGCCACGCGCGACTGCAGCCGCCGGATGACGCCCGATGCGTCGGCATCGCGCTGGCTGCGCGGCTTCAGGTTGATCAGCAGCCGGCCCGTGTTCAGCGTCGGGTTCACGCCGTCGACGCCGATGAACGAGCTCAGGCTCTCCACGGCCGGGTCCTTCAGGATCTCGCGCGCGAGGGCCTGCTGGCGCTCGGCCATGGCAGGGAACGAGATCGACTGCTCGGCTTCCGAGACGCCCTGGATGACGCCGGTGTCCTGCACCGGGAAGAAGCCCTTGGGCACTGCGACGTACAGGGCGACGGTCAGCGCCAGCGTCAGCACCGCGACGGCCAGCGTCGCCGCCTGCCGGTCGAGCACCCAGTCGAGCCACCGGCCGTAGGCGGCGACCACTCGCTCGAACGCGGCGCCGCTGGCGCGCTGGAAGCGGCCCTGGCTTGCCTGCGGCACGTGCCGCAGCAGGCGTGCGCACATCATCGGCGTGAGCGTCAGCGACACGACCGCCGAGATCAGGATCGCCACTGCCAGCGTGATCGCGAACTCGCGGAACAGGCGCCCCACCACGTCGGCCATGAACAGCAGCGGGATCAGCACCGCGATCAGCGACGCCGTGAGCGAGATGATGGTGAACCCGATCTGCTTCGAGCCCTTGAGCGCCGCCTCGAGCGGCGAGTCGCCCTCCTCGAGGTAGCGGGAGATGTTCTCGATCATCACGATCGCGTCGTCGACGACGAAGCCGGTGGCGATGGTCAGCGCCATCAGCGTGAGGTTGTTCAGCGAGAAGCCGGCCAGCATCATCACGCCGAACGTGCCGACCAGCGACAGCGGCACCGCGACGCTCGGGATCACCGTGGCCGGCAGGTTGCGCAGGAACACGAAGATGACCATCACGACCAGCGCGATCGCCACGACCAGCTCGCGCTGCACGTCACGCACCGACGCGCGGATCGTCGTCGTACGGTCGGTCAGCACCATCACCTCGACGGCCCCCGGCAGGCTCGCGCGCAGCGTCGGCAGCAGCGCCTTGACGCGGTCGACCACCTCGATCACGTTCGATCCCGGCTGCCGCTGGATGTTCAGAACGATCGCCGGCTCCTCGTTGGCCCAGGCCGCCAGCCGGTCGTTCTCGGCGCCCTCCGCGATCTGCGCGACATCGGACAGGCGCACCGGCGCGCCGCCGCGGTACGCGACGATCAGGTCGCGATAGCCCGAGACCGACCGGATCTGGTCGTTGGCGTCGATCGTCGCGGCGCGGCTCGGGCCGTCGAAGCTGCCCTTGGCCTGGTTCGAATTCGCGTTGGTGATCGCGGTGCGCACGTCCTCGATGCCCAGCCCGGCCGAGGCGAGCGCCTTGGGGTCGACGCGCACGCGCATCGCGGGACGCTGCCCGCCGGTGATCGACACCAGGCCGACGCCCGGCAGTTGCGAGATCTTCTGCGCAACGCGCGTCTCGACCAGGTCGCGGACCCGCGGCAGCGGGATCGTGCGCGACGCGACGCCGATCGTCAGCACGGGCGCGTCGGCCGGGTTGACCTTGCTGTAGATCGGCGGCACCGGCAGGTCGTCGGGCAAGGTCGTGCCGGCGGCGTTGATCGCGGCCTGCACCTGCTGCTCGGCGACGTCGAGTGCCAGCGTCAGTTCGAACTGCAGCGTGATCGTCGACGCCCCGGCCGAGCTCGACGAAGACATCTGCTTGAGGCCCGGCATCTGCCCGAACTGGCGCTCTAGCGGCGCGGTGACCGACGAGGTCATCACGTCGGGGCTCGCGCCGGGATAGAGCGTGCTCACCTGGATGGTCGGGTAGTCGACCTCGGGCAGCGCCGACAGCGGCAACAGCCGGTAGCCGACCACCCCCGCCAGCAGGATCGCGACCATCAGCAGCGACGTCGCGACAGGCCGCAGGATGAACAGGCGCGACGGGTTCATCGGGCGCGCGTTCCGGATGCCCGAAGCGCCCTAGCGGGGCTGCGGTGCCTGCCGCTTGCGTGCGGCGGCCGGCTGGCTGGCCGTGCGTTCGGCGGCGGCCTTGTCGATCGGCTCGACCCTGGCGCCGTCGCGCAGGTTGTCGACGCCGTCGACGACGACGCGCTCGCCGGCGGAAATGCCGCTGGCGACGACGGTGCGTTCGCCGTCCACCGGCCCGGTCGCGACCTTGCGCAGCGCCACGGTCCCGTCGTCCTGCACCGCGTAGACGTAGGTGCCGGGCGAACCGCGCTGGACCGCGGCGCTCGGCACCACGATCGCGCCCTTCAGCACGTCGATGCGCAGCCGGACGTTGACGAACTGGTTCGGGAACAGCGCGCCGTCGGCGTTGGCGAACTCGGCCCGCATCTTCAGCGTGCCGGTCGCGACGTCGATCTGGTTGTCGAGCGTCGTGAGGCGCCCGGTCGCCAGCACGACGCGCTGCTCGCGGTCGAGTGCCTGGACCGTCATCGACTTTCCTTCGCGATAGCGCTGCAGCACTGGCGACAGGTCCTTCTCGGGCACCGAGAAGGTCACGCCGATCGGCTGGACCTGCGTGATCGTCACGATGCCGGTAGCGTCACCGGCGCGCACGATGTTGCCGGGATCGACCAGCCTCAGGCCGAGCCGGCCCGGGAACGGCGCAGTGATCCGCGCGTACGCCAACTGCAGGCGCGCGTTGTCGACTTGCCCCTGGTCGGACTTCACCGTGCCCTCGTACTGCCGCACCAGCGCCTGCTGTGTGTCGAGCTGCTGCGCGCTGGCGGCCTCCTGCTCGACCAGCGTGCGATAGCGCTCGAGGTCGAGCCTGGCGTTCTCCAGCAGCGCGCGGTCGCGGGCCAGCTGCCCCTGCGCCTGCGCGAGCTGGACCTCGAAGGGGCGCGGGTCGATCTCGGCAAGCAGCTCGCCCGCCTTGACCATCTGGCCCTCGCGGAAATTCACGCGCAGCAACTGCCCATCGACGCGCGAGCGCACCGTGACCGTGCGCAATGACGAAACCGTGCCGAGCGCGTTCAGCACGACCGGAACGTCGGCACGCTCGGCCGTCGCTACGGTCACCGGAATCGACCGCTCGGCGCCGGCCGGGCCGCGCCCGCCCGGGCCGGGGGCGCCGGCTCGCCCGGGAGCCTGCGCGCCGGCTGCGCCGGGCGG
>Ga0209476_10000081_pt1 | contig 60445 bp, 46 predicted proteins | sample KloWWTrecipitate_FD_187179 | JGI IMG/M metagenome (GOLD analysis project Ga0209476, IMG submission 187179) | Active sludge microbial communities from Klosterneuburg, Austria, studying microevolution and ecology of nitrifiers - Klosterneuburg... | ecosystem: Engineered > WWTP > Aerobic digester... | reverse complement strand
GGTGCCAAGGAATGGAGTACTAAATACGCGATATTTAACGCCAATATCGAACGGCTCGAATCGAGTCCGATGTGGCGAAATCTGCTCAAGAGCAAACGCTGCATAATGCCGGTCACAAGCTTTTATGAATGGCCGGAAAAGGGAAAGCCGCCGCTCGAGATCTTTGCCAACGGCGGCCATCCTTTTGCTCTCGCCGGACTTTGGTCGACGTGGTTCGATGGTGGCGTCCGGCGTGAGTCATTTGCCGTAATTACGACCGCGGCGAATGATTTTATGTCGGCGTATCACCGGGCGATGCCGGTAATACTTGAGAGCAAAGATATACAGAAACTCTGGCTGCTAGAGGGCGGAATGGACATTTTGCGCGGCTTTGAATGTCATCTGACCGGCAAGCCATTAACTGACAAGATCGAAAACGTATATCCGGACCGATCGGACGGCCTTGCTTGATTCAATTTTCATATAGCTTGTGCTATGCTCAAGGCGTTCAAACAGTGGTATCGATCTGTGAAAACAATAAGTTTGACTATTACATCGGAGGAGTACTTAAATGGCAGGTAAATTTGAATTAAAAGTATCGAGCAATGGTAAATATCATTTCAATCTAAAGGCCGGGAACGGACAGATCATACTTTCAAGCGAGATGTATGAATCAAAAGCTTCGGCCGTGAACGGCATCGCTTCGGTTCAGAAAAACGCCGGTGATGACGCCCGCTTTGAACGCAAAGAATCAACGAATGGCAAGCCGTACTTCAATCTGAAGTCAACGAACGGTCAGGTGATCGGCAAGAGCGAGATGTATGAGTCCGTCGCGTCGATGGAGAACGGCATCGAGTCGGTCAAAAAGAATGGACCGGAAGGCGTTACCGTTGAAGTTTAATTTTTCGATCGAATGACCTCGATCAGGATAGCCCTTGCCGCAAGCTTGGGCTATTATTTTGTCTAATTATGAGCAAACAGAGAACCCGTCTCGGCGTCGAACGCCTACTTAACGAAGAGATTGACCTAATCCGCGGCAAGCGCATCGGTCTGGTGTGCAATCAAGCGTCGGTGATGCCGGACACATTTGCCCACGCGGCGGACGTTTTTGGCGAACGCACCGAATTTGACCTGACTACGCTCTTTGGCCCGCAGCACGGTATCCGCGGCGACGTTCAGGACAATATGATAGAGACGCCGCACACAACGGACGAACGCACCGGCAAACCGGTATATTCGCTCTACAGCGAGACACGCGAACCCACAGCGGAGATGGTCGATAACATTGACGCCTTTGTCATCGATCTGCAGGACGTCGGTTGCCGCATCTATACATTTGTCTACACGATGGCAAATTGTATGCGGGCGGCTAAGCAATTCGGCAAAAAGGTGATCGTATGCGACCGCCCCAATCCGATCAACGGCAACGCGATCGAGGGCAATATCACCGAACACGGGTTCAAATCATTTGTCGGACAATTTGAGATCCCGACGCGGCACGGGATGACGATCGGCGAACTCGCAAAGATGTTCAACGAGCATTTTGGCATCGGATGTGACCTCACGGTCGTGGAGATGACGGGATGGTCGCGCGAAATGTGGGGCGATGAGACCGGATTGCCCTGGATACTGCCGAGTCCGAATATACCGACGGTTGATAGCTGTGTCGTTTTTCCGGCGACGGTTCACGTCGAGGGCACCGAACTCAGCGAAGGCCGCGGCACGACCAAGCCATTTGAGATCAACGGTGCGCCCTACATCGACCCGTATGCGTGGGTCGCCGAGCTTGAAAAATTCGGATTCGATGGCGTGAAGTTTCGCCACGTTTTTTTTCGCCCGACCTTTCAGAAATGCGCCGAGCAACTCTGCGGCGGCGTCCAGATCCACGTCACCGACCGCGAGGCATTTACGCCTGTGATCGTCGGCATCGCAATGCTAAAGACCGCCTACGATATGTACCCGGAGCATTTCGAGTGGAAAAAAGACCCGTACGAATACGTCTATGACATCAACCCGATCGACGTCGTCTGCGGTACGGACAAGATCCGCAAGCAGTTCGAGGCCGGTGTTTCATTGAGAGAGATCGAGGCGGGATGGGCCGAGGGCGAGGCGGAATTTGCAGAGGCGAGAAAGCCGTATTTATTGTATTAGGCTACTCGTCCGGAGTCATTGATTGCATTGCACGGGCCTGCGATCGAGGCCAAGCGACCGCATTTTGATAGACCAGGTCCGCCCGAAACGTATTGTAATTAATTGGTAATATTCAGGTTTTCCCCATATTTGAGCTGGTTTTAGCTCAAATTGGTTATGGCAATTAGGTTATTCTTAATTGCCGTTTCGTTGCGCAAACCGGACTTGAGGTCGCGTTTCGCATCGACTACGGGATCAGACCGATCCGGTCATACAGTGCGGATGCGGTTTTGGGGGGATCAATGCAGCAAGTCAATAATCAACACACATTTCACATTCCGGTAATGGGAACGGGATTTACCATCGACACGCCGGTAAAGGTCGCTCATTTAGGGATCTCTTCGGTCATCTCACTGGTGGACGATATCCTCGCCGAGCGAATGAGAGAGTTTTACTGCCGAAAGCTCGAGATCCCATACGTTGCTATCACAGACAAGAATAGCGACGACCCGCGTGCGCAACGCATCACTGCGTATCTCGATCTTGTGGATAAGATGGTGCGAGAAAAGTTTGCGTTGATGAAGCAGTCGTTTCGGGAAACCGGCGAAGAGGTTCAAAAATACCTCGATATGCTTCCCGAATTCTCGGCCATCAAGGAACAGTTTCGGCAATTTGCCGCGAGCCATAACATTCGCGAGGACATCGCCGCCTGGATCGACGCACACCTCCGTCCGGGCAGTATCGACGTGAATATTATGACGAAGCTCGACAAGGATAATTACCGCGGGCGTCAGAAGCTTCCAAATGAATTCAACGACGCGCACGCAGCGCTTCGCGGCTACGCACAGAGTTCACTGAGTTCGGCGATCGTCTTTTCGGCCGGCATCAATCCGCGGCTTTATGGTTACATCGAGACCTTCGACGATTTTTATCCCGACGCCGACGGCGAGATCAAAAAGAAGATAATTTTGAAAGTGAGCGATTACCGCTCAGCTATTATCCAGGGACGATTTTTGGCGAAAAAAGGCTTGTGGGTTTCGGAGTATCGTATCGAATCCGGCCTGAACTGCGGCGGCCACGCATTTGCCACAGACGGCAATCTGCTCGGGCCCGTGCTTGAGGAATTTAGAACTCATCGGCAGGATCTGATCCAGACAACGCATAAGATCGTGGTCGAAGCGTTAAAGAACAAGAATCGACCCGTGCCATCGTCGCCGTTGCCGATCAAGATCACGGCCCAGGGCGGTGTCGGCACGGCCGAAGAACATCAGTTCTTGCTCGACCATTACGGACTGGATTCGGTCGGGTGGGGTACGCCTTTCCTTCTGGTGCCGGAAGCAACCAATGTTGACGCGCCGTCAATGCAGCTATTGTGCGACGCCAAGGAAAAGGATCTCTACCTCAGCAAAACGTCGCCGCTCGGGGTGCCGTTCAACACTCTACGAGGGAATACAAAAGACGTCGAGAAACAGAAATTTATCGATCGCGGACGCCCCGGCAGTTCGTGCCCCAGAAAGTTGGTTCAGCTCAACACCGAATTTACCGAGCGTGCAATCTGCAGTGCGTCGCGGCAATATCAGAACATTAGGATCAAGATGCTTGACCAGAGCGGCGCCGACCCACAGCAACGCCAACAGGAATTTGATTCGATAACAGACAAGTCGTGCATTTGCGTGGGGCTCGGGACATCGGCATTGTTGGTCAATGACCTCGATACCAAAGTCGAAGGCACCGGCGTTTCGATCTGTCCGGGGCCGGGCATCGCTTATTTTGACAAGGTCGTGTCCTTAAAAGAGATGGTCGATCATATTTACGGTCGGACGAATTCGGTCGGTAGAGCCAAGCGTCCGAGCATTTTCGTAAAGGAACTACAACTATATGTCGATTATCTCAAGTCAAAGACCGCTGAGACCCAGTCACCGATCACGGACAAGCAGATGAAATACTTTCGTGAGTTTCAACACAACTTAAACGAAGGCATCGAATACTATAAAGGCCTGTTTTCAGAGTACGCGGCGAAATTAGCGGTTTTGCCGAAAGACGTTCTCAGGGAATTGGAACAGATGAGGGACGAACTGCAGGGATTATCGATCATAGGCGGCCTGCCCGCTTATCACTCGCCCTCATTTGCAACGGCGACGTCAACATCAGTTTCCGCGTGACTGCACCGGGGCACGATCGTCCTGCCGCTAGACATCGTCCTGAGGTTTTCGAAAGGCGATGATGTTTTCCGCCATTCCGCCGAAGACGAAATAGTGGAATGGAAGCACCGAATACCAGTAAAGCCGGCCGAGCAGACCTTTCGGGCGAAAGGTGGCTGTCTGTTTCAATTGCCACAAACCGTCCTTTTGGATGACGTTGAATTCCAGCCATGCTTCGCCGGGCAGTTTCATTTCAGCATATAAAAGCAGACGCTTTTTGGGCTTGTCGGCAACGAGGACACGCCAAAAATCAAGCGTGTCGCCCGCGTTGATCGTATCCGGCGATGTGCGGCCGCGCCGCAGTCCGACGCCGCCAAAAAACTTATCCATCAGGCCGCGGAGCGACCAGAGCCAGTTGGTGTAGTACCAACCGCGACTGCCGCCGAGCGACCAAATGTTATCGACGACATCATCGACATCGACCGCTCGCGGGATCGGTATGGTTCGGTCATCGGTGAGGCAACCGTTAATGGGAACCTGCAAATGCTGCCGCAGAGAGTTGTCCTTAAAGCTGGAGACCAACGAATCCTTCCAACTTGAGACGACGGCGTTCTGGCTTATCTTCTGAAACGCAAGTTCGACCGCCTCCCTATAAGGGATCAGCCGTATGCCTAGGCTATCAGCGAGATCATTGGGCGCGGCGACCACCTCGACCTTCATACTGTTGACCAGATTGACGGCGAGGCGATATGACGTGCTGGTCACAAAATAGAGCCAATACGATGACAGCTTAGGCGTCATTATAGGAACGGTATAGATCCAGCGTTTGAGGCCTCGAACCTCGGCAAACTGGTTCAGCATCTCTTTGTAAGTCATTACGTCCGGGCCGCCAATGTCGTAAGACCGGCCGTAGGTGTCTTCGCGAAAGAGGACGCCGGACAGGTATTCGAGTACATTCCGGATAGCGATCGGCTGTGTGCGAGTGTCTAGCCATCGGGGCGTGATCATTACCGGCAATTTCTCTACCAGGTCGCGTATGATCTCAAATGACGAACTGCCTGACCCGACGATGATCGCCGCCTTGAGCGAGGTTACCGGAATGTCGCTGCTTCGCAGAACCTCATCGACCTTTTTACGTGACGCCAGATGCCTCGACAGGTCGCCGTCGTTGGTGATGCCCCCAAGGTAAATGATCTGCCGTGCCGAAGACCGTTTTAAGAGTTCGACGAAATTAACTGCTGCTTTAGATTCGAGTTTTTCGAAGCTCGACACGTCGTCACTCATCGAATGGATCAGATAGTAAGCCGCGTCAATGTCGTTTAGAGCGTCATTGCCCCGCACGTCCTCTAGAAAATCGATCTCTGTTACCGAAACATTCGGGTGTGCGTAAAGGCCGTTCGTAGGGAATCGATCCTTATCTCTGACCGCACACACGATCTCGTGCCCTTGCTCGACCAGGATCGGCAAGAGGCGCTTTCCGATATAGCCGTTTGCCCCTGTTAGAAGTATCTTCATTACACAATACAGTTTACGCTATCCGGGCATAACGCATTCGGTCACATCAAGGCTTAATAGTTGGAGATTAAATAACCACGACTAATATCTTGAGGCTAGGAGCGGGAGAGATACAGACTTCGTGCTGTCGAGCCACATACCATTTAGTACTGATGAATCGAAGGTCCCCGAGATCGACCCGCCATCTACCCAGCGGTGGTCGCTGTCCGTGTTGACGTTCATTTTGGTCTTACGCAACACATGTTCGGTTAATTGGAGTTTTGCGCCTTCGATATCCCCGGTGAGGTATATTCCTTTACGATATTTCAAATAAGCGTAGATGCCGTGCACCCCGTCGCTCCCGTCGATCTCTAGAATCGCCACAAACGGTGATTTGCCATCTACTGTGCCCTTGAACAATTGCGGTAAGGTGTTAGATCGGAATTTCGCCAAATTTCCCGATTGCAGGTTGAAAACGATCCTTCCATATTCGTTCAAATATTGTCGAAAGTCACGCAGATTAAACACAACCTCCATGTTCAAACCCTCGCAACACAGCGATTTTCCAAGGAGGTTGTCGCCGTCAATAGTTATCGAACCGGCCTTTATCGAAAAGTCCGAAAGATCATCGTGCGCAATGATCTCAAGAAGTCCTAAAAAGGCTTCCCGGTCGCCCGGTTCAACTTTCCGAGCCACTTCGGACCTGTAACTGCGCGAGCGTCTCTTAACTACGAGTTCGACAAATTTCTCGTATCCAATGTCAGAAAAGAGGTCACGTAATGAGATCCGATCGCCATTTTGAGCGTTGAAATTGTAATAGCGATTCCACCAATGCGTAGTCGCTCCGTCCATTGAGTTATAAAATCCGACGGATAGGATTCGCGGGCTATTAGCGAAAACGTCATACGAGAGCGAGACTTTGCGGCCATAGATCGACCCATCATTGATCATCACTTGTTCGAAGATGTTTTTCGGTTTTTTATCAGCTAACCCTAGCAGTTCAGAGAGTTGAAGAAATTGGTTGATCTTGGTTTCAACTCGTTCGTTACGGCGAAAGTTCAATATCGGAAATGAAAAGTCTTTTCCTTTTCGAACGGTGCGGACAGTGAAATATCCTGATTGGGCGAAGATCGAGATCCCGAGAATGAACACAAGCAGCAGTGCGGTGAACTTTTTCATGAGTAAATTACGAATTGAATCTCATTGACTAGAATATGAATAAGTTAACTATCAACTTTTTCTAATTTTAAATAAACCGTGCAGCCACAGTAGGTGGACTGTACGAAGCCACAGTTCTCGCGCCCGGTCGTGTTTCCGCCTTAACATCTCCAGCACCTTTTCGCCTTTGGGCAATAGGCGATAGCTGGGCCGGAGACCATTTATCAGGAAAGTACCACTTCCTTGTTCGCCCAGGGCGTTATTCCGGCGAGCACCGATTCCAGGGAATCTTTTGCGATCGCCGCGTCATAGTCAAGCTGGAGGCCTGTCCAAAAATTTTCCGACATTCCAAAAAAGCGCGACAGACGCAGGCCCGTGTCGGGCGTGATACCACGTGTGCCCGCTACGATCTCCCCGATGCGTCGCTGCTGGACGCCGATCTCCTTTGCCAGACGGTATTGAGTTATCCCCATCGGTTTCAGAAATTCTTCCAATAGAATTTCGCCGGGGTGCGGGTATGGAACCTTACGCATTGTAGTCTCCTTTAGTGGTAATCCACGATCTCAACGTTTGTCGGGCCTCCCGGCTCCCATATGAAGCAAACCCGAAACTGGTCATTGATTCGAATGCTAAACTCGCCAACGCGCTCGCCTCGTAGGGCTTCGAGTCGATTGCCGGGCGGAACCCTTAGGTCGTCAAGCCGTTCGGCCCGGTTGAGCATCGCCAATTTTCGCATTGCCGCGTTTTCGATGTTCACAAACCGCCTCACGCGTTAACCTTTGAACAATGCCTTCGTTTCTGAGCATTTGAACGAACGTAATGGCATAGTAAATAGTATTGTATGTCGCTAGTATTGGCAAGCAATATCAAGATAAATTTGCACCGTGCGATCGCTCCCGCAGGCAAATTAGAATTTTCTCACCCCTCGGCGACAAACGATAGCCGGGCCGCAGGCTTTCTGTTAATCCCAGAGCCTTCAGTTTTCTCACCCAGGGTTTGAAGTGCGGGATGTCGAGGCCGATCTGTTCGGCGAGGATCGCGGCGTGGATATTGGGTTGGTCGTGGATCATCTGCAGGTACATTTGTGTCCACCGACCACGCTTGCAGGCGATGTCGAGTTTATGGAGTTTTGCGATGATGTCGGCAACCTCATCTGGCGAGAGTTCGGCGTTTTGCCGCAGTTCTTTTCGCGGGTCCTCGCCGGCAAAGCGTATAGCGATGCGATAAATATCGGTCGGTTCGTCGCGTTCGATCAACTGAGCGAGCAGATCTTTTTTTGACGTGAATCCGGCAGCGATCGCATCCTCAACAGTGATCTTGCGTTCCGTAACGACCGCGACACCGTCGATAGCGAACACGCCGCGTTGCGTCATCTGCGTCCCGCCCGCCTTAACGCCGGGCTTTTTCCAGCGACGAAAGAGAAGCGAGATCTCGCCCGCCTTTATCTTATCCAAAATAATGTTTTTGATGAGCATTGCGATTAAAACAGACGGTCCGCCGACTAAACGGCCAAGGTCACGAATTCAGGACGTTGCGAATATCGGCGTTCTTGTTTCTCAGGTCGATGCCGCCCTCGAGGACGGATTTGAGGTTTGCGAGATAAAATGTCCATCCGGACAAGCAATCTATGTAAGTGACGCGTTTCGGATCGTCCGGAATATTGCTTTGAGTGAGTTCGACTACCGTTTCGCCGTACTCGTCACGGATCGTGACGGTGACAAGACAATTCTGTGTGAATGAGAACGCGAACCTTTCGTGGCCGTTTGCCTCGATTATCAGGCCGGCGTCGTTGATGTCATCGAGATGGCCGTGCCAACGCCAGAGATATGAGTCACCTGCCTCGACCTCGCGGTCGCGACCTTTCGGCGTGCCGTCGTACCCGACGTATTCGGCGGAGCGTGGTAACCAGCGGGTGATCTGAGATGGAACGGCCCACGCCTCATAGATAGCGTGGGCCGGGTATTTGACCGTGATCTGCCGTGTAAAACTGCTCCAATCACGACTCATTAAATATCTCCTAGAACCAACTGGATTTGCCCTTGCCTCCAAAAATACTGCCGAGTACTCCGCGAACGATCGTGTTACCGATCTGGCGGCCGATGGAGCTGCTCGCCGAGCGGGCGACGCTTTTTGTCACCGATTCGACCAGCGAGTCGTTTCGGCTGCTGCTCCGCGAGGATCTTGCCTCTTCCTTAGCCGCCTTGTCCGCTTCCTTTGCCGCGGCCTCAGCTTCTGCCGTCGCCTGCTGTTCGGCAATTTTTGCTTCGGCTTTTACTTGTAGAAGTTCGTATGCCGATTCACGGTCGATGGCGGTCTCGTAAACCCCGGCGACGAGCGAGTTGGCGATCAGGGCCGAGCGTTGTTCGGGCGAGATCGGCCCGATGTGGCCGACCGGCGGCACCACAAAAGCCCTGTCGACGACCGTCGGTATGCCTTTTTCATCAAGTGTTGAGATCAAAACCTCGCCGACGCCGAGCTCAGTGATGACGGTCTGGGTGTCGAGTTTTGGATTGACACGGAATGACGTGGCCGCGGCCTTGACGCCCTTTTGCTCCTGCGGGGTATAAGCCCGCAGAGCGTGCTGGATCCGGTTACCGAGCTGAGCGAGGACCTTTTCGGGAATGTCCGCCGGATTTTGGGTGACAAAGTAAACGCCAACGCCCTTCGATCTGATAAGGCGGACGACCTGCTCGACCTTATCGATCAGAGCCTGCGGTGCATCCGAGAAAAGCAGATGTGCTTCATCGAAAAAGAATACGAGTTTTGGCTTGTCGAGATCGCCCGCTTCGGGCAGAGACTCGAAAAGCTCGGAGAGCAGCCAGAGCAGGAACGTCGAATATAGTTTCGGAGCGTTGATCAACTGATCGGCAGCGAGCAGATTGAGCACGCCTTTGCCGCCCACCGACTGCATAAAATCTTCGAGTTTGACGGCCGGTTCACCGAAGAAATTGTCGCCGCCCTGTTCGTCGATCTGCAGCAGCCCGCGTTGGATAGCACCTACGGACGCCGATGAGACGTTGCCGTATTGGAGCGTGAGTTGGTCAGCATTGCCGCCGACAAACTGCATCAATGACTGCAGGTCCTTGAGGTCGAGTAGCATCAGGCCGTTGTCGTCGGCGTACTTAAAGGCGATCGACAGCACGCCTTCCTGCGTATCGTTAAGCTGCAACAGACGCGATATCAGCAGCGGACCCATTTCTGAAACCGTCGCCCGCAAAGGGTGGCCTTGTTTGCCGAAAACATCCCACAGCGTCGCCGGAAAACCCTCAAAAACAGGCGTGATGCCGAGCAGTTCGTTTCGTGCATCGACCTTCGAATTTCCGCCGCCGGCCTGCGTCACACCGGTCAGGTCACCCTTGATATCGGCCATAAAAACCGGCACGCCGCGCAATGCAAAGCCCTCGGCCAAACGCTGCAGTGTCACGGTCTTGCCGGTTCCGGTCGCACCGGTGATCACGCCGTGGCGGTTTGCCATATTGGTAAGCAGATGAAATTCGCCTTCGGTATTTTTGGCGACGAGTATTGGTTCAGTCATATTGTTTGTAACTCTTGTGCTGGTAACTATTGTATCGAGTTCGCACACTTGCCGGAACTCAAAAGCTTAACATTTTTCGTATTTCCAATTGCGGCGCTTGCCCTCACGCAGCCACTCGAGCGTGGTAGCGACACGTTTTTCGCGGGTCGCGTCAGTCTTTGCCTCGGTTATCCATTGGATGTACTCTCGTCGGCATCCGGCCGGAAAATTATTGAACGTTTCCGCCGCCCTTTCGTCCTTTGCCAGTGCCTCCAGCAAAATCTCCGGCACCGCGAGAGCCTTGCTCGCGGGTTTAGATTTAACGGCTTTTGTCCCGTCATCATTGAGCTTCATCGCTTGTTTGATGAGCTTTTTCAGAACGGCGTCGCTCGGCAGGTCATCCAATGAGGTCAGTCGGCCAAAACTGCCCATCGCGGTTTTGGTGTCTGAGAACTCATCCGACTCCATCAGGCTTTGTTTCCAAAACCCGAAAGTACAATGCTGCTTGAATGCCGCAAACCCGCATAAAATGCCCTTATATCCAAAACTTGGCATTCCCCATTTGATCGTTTCCGTTGTGTCCGGACACGCCGAATGAACTAAAGCCCGCAGATGCGTTAGCACGGGTTTTGCGAAATCCTGCGACTTTTCGATATACGCGTCGATGCGCGGATCTGTTGTCGGCATAAAACTCCTCTCGATCGATCAAGGATGACTCGGATTATACACGATTTCCCATTCGAGTAACCAACAATGATCCTGACTAACGCTCATCGCCGCGGTCCGGCTAGTGATCTTTTACCGCTACATTATGCCCTGCGTTATTGATTAAATAGCTCATTTATTTGATAATCAGTAGTTTTGATGTTAGCTGCACTTTGTCTACGTTCGCCGTTTGAAAAAGCGAAGAGATAAAACTTTGCAATCAACGTACTCGGCAGTACGGCGAAGACATAAAGATAAGAACCAATATGAACGAATACGTAATTTACTTAACGCCCGCACTCGGCGTCCTTGGCTTGATCGTAATGGCATTTAAGTCGGCGTGGGTCAGCAAGCAGGATGCCGGCAACGAGACGATGCAGGAACTCGCACGCCATATCGCGGACGGTGCGATGGCGTTTCTTAAAGCGGAATGGAAGGTGCTCAGCATATTCGTTTTGCTCACAATGGCATTTCTCGCCTATTCCGGAACGATCCATTCGATAAACGGCAAGGCGATCCATTCGCACTGGGTTATCTCGATCGCATTTCTCATCGGAGCCGTGTTTTCCGCGACGGCCGGTTACATCGGGATGAAGGTTGCGACTAAGGCTAACGTCCGCACGACACAAGCGGCGCGTACGAGCCTGAAGCACGCACTGCACGTATCATTTACCGGCGGAACCGTAATGGGACTTGGCGTCGCGGGCCTTGCGGTCCTTGGTCTCGGTGGATTGTTTATCATATTCCTTTCAATGTTTGCGGATCTCGGAGCGAACCAGATCAAAACCACGATCGAAGTATTGACAGGCTTTTCGCTTGGTGCAGAGTCGATTGCACTCTTTTCACGAGTCGGCGGCGGTATTTACACCAAGGCTGCTGACGTCGGTGCCGACCTGGTCGGTAAGGTCGAAGCCGGGATCCCTGAGGACGACGTACGTAATCCGGCCACGATCGCTGATAACGTCGGCGATAACGTCGGCGACGTTGCAGGTATGGGAGCCGATCTATTCGGTTCATATGTGGCAACGATCCTGGCAACAATGGTTCTGGGACAGGAGATCGTCGTCAAGGACGGTTTTGGTAATATGTCGCCGATCCTTTTGCCGATGGTCATTTGTGGCCTTGGCATCGTGTTTTCGATCATCGGTACGATGTTCGTCCGCATTCACGACGACAAATCGAGCGTGCAGAACGCCCTGAATATCGGAAACTGGGTGTCGATGCTGCTGACTGTCGTCGCGTCCTATTTCGTCGTAATGTGGCTGCTACCTGACGGCCCGCTCACATCGCGTGCCAGCACGTTTACCAAAAACGGCGTCTTTATGGCGATCGTCGTCGGTACTATCGTGGGGGCCATAATGAGTGTCGTAACCGAGTATTTCACGGCAATGGGTAAAAAGCCGGTGCTCTCGATCGTCCAGCAATCATCGACAGGTCACGCGACCAACATCATCGGCGGCCTTGCTGTCGGTATGAAATCGACGGTCATCCCGATATTGACCCTGGCCGCCGGTATTATGGCGTCATATTATTTTGCGGGCTTGTATGGCGTGGCCATCGCCGCCGCCGGAATGATGGCGACGACCGCTATGCAGCTCGCGATCGACGCCTTCGGGCCGATCGCCGATAACGCCGGCGGTATTGCTGAAATGAGCAAATTGCCCCCCGAGGTTCGCGAACGCACGGATAATCTCGATGCCGTCGGTAACACCACCGCGGCAACCGGAAAGGGTTTTGCGATCGCATCGGCGGCACTTACTTCACTGGCGTTGTTTGCGGCCTTTGTCGGTATGGCCGGTATCGACCGCATCGACATCTACAAGGCAAATGTACTCGCCGGATTGTTCGTCGGCGGTATGATCCCGTTCATTTTCTCAGCATTGTGCATCCAGGCGGTCGGTAAGGCTGCGATGGAGATGGTCGAGGAAGTCCGTCGTCAGTTCCGCGAGATCCCGGGCATTATGGATCATACTGCAGAACCCGAATATGAAAAGTGTGTGGCCATCTCGACCGAGGCGTCGATCAAGCAGATGCTGCTGCCGGGAGCGATCGCACTTAACGTGCCGGTCATCGTCGGCTTTATATTCGGCCCCGAAGTTTTGGGCGGATTGCTTGCCGGCGTTACGGTCTCAGGTGTGTTGATGGGTATTTTCCAATCCAACGCAGGCGGAGCGTGGGACAACGCCAAAAAGTCGTTTGAAAAGGGCGTGATGATCAACGGCGAGATGTACTACAAGGGATCCGAACCGCACAAGGCGTCGGTCACCGGCGACACGGTCGGCGATCCTTTCAAGGACACGTCCGGCCCGTCGATGAACATACTTATCAAGCTGATGTCTATCGTCTCGCTGGTCATCGCACCGTTCATTGCCGGCATCGGGCGATGATCGGGAGAATGAGGTTTGCATAGTAAAGAGCCCGGCTCACAAGGTCGGGCCTTTTTGCACAACTCTTTCCCTTTTGGAAAAAGTGTTGGCAACAGTTGGCAGTCTCGGCAGCATCATTGTCACGACAGTATTTTGTGTTAGAAATTGAAAATGATCTTTATGAAAATCTTTGTTAAAACATCATTCGCGGCTGTGATCGCGATAGCCGCTGCGGTAATACTAATGCCGCAATTTACGTTTGCTCAGGACGAAGATAAACCGATCGACAAGTCGGCCGTAGCGTCAACCGGGACAAAAGCGTCGGACTTTGCACCCAAGGGCTGGAAGGTCGAAGAAGAGGTCAAGGGCGACGTCACCGCTGATGGCATCCCGGACCTCGTCATTAAGCTTATCGAAGACAAAAAGACGAGCGAAGACGAACCGGTCAATCGCAATCGTGCATTGGTCGTCGCCGTCAGCGATGGCAAAGGAAGCTATCGAACTGCCGCGATCAACGACAACTTGCTGCAGTGCACATCGTGTGGCGGTGCATTCTACGGCGTGCTGGACGCTCCGGCGGACGTTGCGATCGTTAAGGGTGTAATCGTTACTTCGGACGAATCCGGTTCGCGTTGGGTCAGCAATACCGAATACAAGTTCCGATATGATTCGACGTTAGATAAGTTCGTGCTGATCGGCTTTGATTACGCTAGCCGCGACCGTGCCGAAGCTTCCGTTTCGAGCGAAAGTACCAATTACATTACCAGCAAACGCATCACCGAGACGAGCAAGGGAAAACGCACTGTTAAAAAGACGGCGGTGATCAAGAAAACGGTCATCACGCTCGACGAGCTCAATGCTGAAGAGCTCGAAGGCGAAGCATTAAAACGCCTCGGACTCGATTAATAGACTTAGCTAAAGCAACTTACGAAAAGGCACGAAACCTAAGCCGATGATATCTCGGCAAACAGGGTTTCGGGCCTTTTCTCGTTGTCGATCTGTTACGCCATCATTCCAATAAACCGCTCGAATAGATACTCCGAATCGTGCGGGCCGGGGGCGGATTCGGGGTGATATTGGACAGAAAATACGGGCAATGTCGTGTGCCGAAGTCCGGCGACCGTCTGATCGTTGAGGTTGACGTGTGTCACCTCGACATCCGCCGGCAGGCTCGCGGCATCGACGGCAAAGCCGTGATTGTGGGCCGTGATCTCGATCTTGCCGGTGGTCAGATCCTTGACCGGTTGATTGCCTCCGCGGTGGCCGTACTTGAGCTTGTACGTCGTCCCGCCAAATGCCGAACCGATCAACTGATGGCCGAGACAGATGCCGAACATCGGGATTTGCGATGCAACAAGCTTTTTGACCTCGTTGACCACGGTCTGCATCGACGCCGGATCGCCCGGGCCGTTCGAGAGAAAGATGCCGTCCGGTTTGAGAGCAAGTACCTCGTCGGCGGACGTCGCGGCCGGCACGACCGTGACGCGGCAACCAAACTTTGCAAATTCACGAAGGCTATTGGTCTTGATCCCAAAATCGTATGCGACGACGTGAAATCGCTCACTGCCATCGGCGGAATATTCGTAGGCTGTGCCGGTGGTGACGCTGGTCGCAAGTTCGCGATCGGTCATCTCCGGAGACGCCAGCACCTTGGCGAGTAGCGATTCGCGATCTGCATCGATCGTCGAGATCCCGGCTCGCATCGCACCTTTGTCGCGAATGTGCCGCACCAGGGCGCGTGTATCGATGTGCTCGATGGCGACGATGTCATTTGCCTTTAGGTAGTCCTGCAGAGACATCGTCGAGCGAAAATTCGACGCTATCCGGCTTGCCTCGCGTACCACAAACCCCTCAGCCCACGGCCGTCTCGATTCCACATCCTCGGTGTTGGTGCCGTAATTGCCGATCAGCGGATAGGTCATACAGATGATCTGTCCCGCGTATGATGGGTCGGTCAATATCTCCTGATAGCCCGACATTGATGTGTTAAAGACCATCTCGCCAAACCGCTCTCCGTCGGCGCCAAACGACGTCCCGACAAACGTACGTCCGTCCTCAAGTACCAAAATTGCCTTACTTGCTTTGTCCATCAGAGATAGATTTTAACGTATTAGGCGCGAGGCGGGAAACTTAGCGTGGGCAGTATGACCATTAGCCGTAGATATTCGCAACTATCCAACCGCGTTATCTGGTGTCGTCAGCCCGAAAGTCGCTCTCGTCCGGCGTGGGCGTAGGGGTCGGCGTTGGTCTGGGAACGCTGCTATCGTATTCGCCGTGTTCGAGAAAACCGATCATTGACGGTTTCCAATAACGAAAAAAAGCCTTTCCGTAGATATACTTTTCCGGAACGAGTCCCCAGTAGCGCGAGTCGGACGAATTGTCGCGGTTATCGCCCATCACAAAATAATGATGCTCTTCGACCTTCTTTGACGGCCAACTCGGCAGTGATTGGTTATGTTCCACGTCGAGGTAGGTTTCCTTGAGCTCGGTCCCGTTGATAAAGACCTTGCCGTTGCGGACCTCGACGTTCTCGCCCGGCAATCCGATGACGCGCTTTACATAGCTCTTGTCCGGATCATTCGGAAACCAAAAAACAACGATGTCGCCGCGTTCGATATGCCCCCAACTGACACTCTGTATCTTGTAATAGACCAGCTTATTAACGAGCAGACGCTCGCCGTCGTGTAACTGCGGCAGCATCGACGTGCCCTCGACCACCACCGGTTGGACAAAAAATACGCCGAATAGGATAAAGACCACGACGATCAAAAAAATATCGCGGACCAATCTCAGAGCCTCGGACCAAATGCCCTGACGCGATTCGCTTCGGAGGCTGAGTATGTCGATATCGCTGTCATCCCGAGGATCGACCGAACCGAATGTGTGCTTTTTTTTGCCGCGCAGGTCAAACATATATCGCGACGCCGTAAATAACAGCGTCAATAACAAGTTAGACTTCGCCAACCGCTTTGTCAAAGAATTTGCAACCCTTCGGGCGGCGTCAAACTCTATTTCGAAAGACTCCTGACCCATTTCAGAAAAGAGTCTTCGTAAACGAGCCAGCCAAAGCGTGTCGGACCCTGGCCGACGGTCTCGAATGTCCCGTTTTCGCAAAGTGAGATGAGAGTCGGCCGCGACGGTGCCGGCGTAATTATCCTGTGCTTTTTTATCAGACGGCTGATCTCGGTCAAGCGTAGTGTGGGGCGAGGTGATATATCCAACAAGCGTTTCGTGATAGTCATTGTCTTATGTGGTAGTTTCGGCATATTTGTTGACGTCATAGGGTTTGGGCGACCTGCATAAATTACGTAAATTCGGTAAATATCGTAAATACAATAAATCTCGTAAAGATCGTAAAAAGCTTCAATATCATAAATATCGTAAATCGGATCTCGGCAAAAGCGTATTAGTCTATTACTAAGGCCGAAAGGTTCGCCCGGGGGCAAGGGTGGATGGCATTACTGTAACTTGCTATCACCCGACCGTTGGATAATATCAAACGAATAGCTCTAACGCAAGCGAATGTTCTTCGGTTTCTAAATATTATTTTTCGATATTGGAGACAACAAACTATGACATTTACACAGACCGATAAGTTAAAGGCATTTGCGATCGTCAAGACATTTGAGACATCGCATCCCGCGGGCGATTATGCCGCCTGCATTGTACTAAACGACGGTGCCGGTATCTCGTACGGCATCAGCCAGTTCACACATCGCTCAGGGTCGCTTCGTGCGGTCGTCGACCAGTATTTGGCGTCCGGCGCAACAGTCGGCGCCGAGGTGATGAACGGTCGCAGGAGTGATCTGAGCGACACATCGGGCCGCTCGATCAGCAAACTCTCCGGCGACAGCGAATTCAGACGAGCCTTGCGCGCCGCTGCGGCGACCGACGAGATGCGCGCCGCGCAGATGGCCGTCAACGACACGCTCTATTTCAAGCCGGCGATCGCCGCCTGCGAGCGTATGGGGTTTACCCAGCCGTTGAGCCTCGCCGTCATCTTCGACTCCGTAGTTCACGGGTCATTTTATCGCGTCGCGAGAGGCGTTGCGGCCGCCAGGTCAGATGAAAAGGCCTGGATCACGGCCTATGTCCGCCGACGTGATGGCTGGCTGGCGAGTTATCCGAGGCTCAAGGCGACACGCTATCGGATGAGGTTCTTTCTGGGCCAGATCGCGATATCAAACTGGGGTCTCGCATTTCCGCTCGATGTACAAGGCGTGCGGATAACTGCCAAGTCACTCGGATATGTCGAAGCAGTCAAATCCGCCACCGCCTCGCCGGCAAAACCGCCGACGATCGCGGCCGCCGAGCCGACGACATCGATAGTCGAGGGCTATGACCGTATCGAGAGTGCCGTAAGCACTGCGTTTACGCGGGCTGACGCCGCCAAATCGCTCTGGACCACCGTCTTCGGCACCGTCTGGCAGACATTTTGGGCGGTTGCGGCATTTCTCGCCGGACTACCGCGGGAGATCTGGGTCATCTCGGCCGTCATCGCCGGCATTTTAATGTTCGGCTATCTCTATCGACAGATCGAACTCGGCCGGATCCGCGAAAGGGCGGCCACGGGGAGCACACAAATATGAACGACACCAAAAACCTCCTGATCGCGTGGTCGAGTTCTGCGACCTGCCTTTTTGCGGCGATCGAGACTCGCACCTTGATAACGATCGTCTCGGCGGTCGTACTGCCGATCATCTTTTTTGTCTGCGGCAAGGCGATCGACGTATTGCTGCAGATCTATTTTCGCCGCGACAGAGACTGACGCAGGCAGGAGCAAGATCCTATGACTGACAACACAAAAATAAAACTGATCGGCGGTGCCCTGCTGGCACTTTTGGCAATATCGACGGCCGGATGGTTGGTGACGACCGTCAGGGTCGAGCGTGCAGAACGCCGGTTGACCAATGCCGTCGCTGCGTCCGCCAAGGCCGAAAGCGAGGCAGCAGCTCACAAACTCGAGGCCGCTGAGTACATACAACAGATCGCCTCGCTCGAGAGCCAACTCGCCGAGATCAGATCGACCACAGCAAAACAAGATGAAAAACTCAAAAACACGACTACTAATACCCGCAATGCTCGTAATGATCTCGAGCGTATTCGCCGCACAAGCCCAAACCCAAACAACGCCAATGCAGGAGCCAACGCCGTCTGCGAGAGGCTTGGATCCGTCGGCCATCCGTGCTGACGTGGGGCTCAGGTCCGCGTGTCTCGCTGCAGCGGCCGACCTCGAAGCCACACGCCGTCTGGCAGATGCCCTGACGGCCGAAAATGTGGCACTGATGGAGCGACTCGAAACAGAAAAGCGCGCATCGACAGTATTTGCGGAGCTCGACACGGCGCGACGGTCTGAGGCGGGAGCACTGAGGCAGGCGATCGCCGCCGGAGAACGCGTGATCGTAGCCAAGAATGGCGAGATCGCGGCTCGCGACAAGCTAATTGACGAGCTGCGGCGGAGGCGCTCGTCGCCGTGGCGCAGGCTCGGCGACATTCTGATCGGGGCGGCAGTCACCGCTATTCTCAAATGACAATTATGGAGAAACGAATATGAATGAACATATACAGGAGGCCGTAGAGCATTTTCGCTCGCGGACGGCGACATATACGAGGGCCGAGCGGTACTACGCCGGCGATCACGACCTTGCGTTTGCGACCGACAAATTCAAAAACGCCTTCGGCACGCTCTTTCGCGAATTTGCGATGAATCTCTGCCCCGCGATCTGCGATGCAGTGCGCGACAAGCTGCGAGTGACCGGATTTTCGCTCGACGGCGGCGATGAGGGCACGGCAGGTGAGTTGACGGCCAATGCACGACGCATCTGGTCAGCCGGCAAGATGCGTTTGCGGGCCGGAGAAGTGCACAAGGAAGCACTCAAATGCGGCGACGCATATATGATCGTGTGGCCCGACGCTGCCGGCAACGCAGCATTGTATCCGAATCGGGCATCGACCTGCACGGTCACCTATGACGACGAGCATCCGGGCCGCATTGTCCGTGCCGCCAAATATTGGCGCACGGCCGACAAGCGACTGCGTTTCAATCTCTTCTATCCCGACCGAATCGAAAGGTACGTCTCGAAACGCGATTCGGATAGCCTGTCGGACGCAGCGTCTCTGACGGCGAACGGGCCGGACGTTCCCAATCCGTTCGGCGTCGTTCCGGTATTTCACTTTGCTAACAATGCCGACATCGCGGCATTTGGCAAATGCGAGTTTGACGCGGCGATCCCGATCCAGGACGGCCTTAACAAGTCTGTTCTGGATATGCTCGTGGCAATGGAGTATGCGGCGTACCGTCAACGCTGGGCGTCGGGCATCGAGGTCGAATATGACCTCGACGGCAATGCGCACACGCCATTTACGGCGGGTGCCGACCACGTCTGGATGTCGAGCAATACCGATTCGAAATTTGGCGATTTTAACGCCTCGTCGCTCGATCAATTCCTAAAGGTCAAGGATGGCTTTCGCATCGACATCGCGTCGGTCACGGGCACGCCGCTGCATTATTTTACGCCGGTTACCGACGCACTTCGGACCGGCGCCGGCGTCAAGCGTAATGAAACGCGATTTTTGGCAAAGGTCCGCGATCGTCAGGAGGCGTTCGGGCAGGTGTGGGCCGATGTGATGAGTTTCGCGCTTTTGGCTGAGGGCCTTGCGGCGGATGCACGTCTGCTGACGCTCTGGGAGGATCCGGCGCCGATCTCCGACCGCGAAGTGCTCGAAAATATCATTCTCAAAAAGCAGATCGGGCTCCCGGACGCTCAGGCTCTATCGGAGGCGGGCTATGGCGAGGCTGATATCAAGCGAATGCTCGCTTAACACCGACTAGATCCTCTTAAGTCAGACAGGACAATTGCAAAACGATAAAACAATATGAAAACTCCAACAACAATCGAACCAACTACACCCGTCGAAGCGGTGCCACCGCCTGACGATACTCCCGACGTTGCACTGGCAGCACTCGCCGCCGAAAATGCGGAGCTTCGCTCAGCCATTCAGATTAGCAATGCCCGCGACGCGATCATCGCTGACCTGACCGCCGCCGGGGCACGCTCGCCACGCTTGCTGTATGACGCTGTAAAAAGCGAGATCAGCGTCACACCCGACGGCGTCGTCGCCGGTCGCACCGAGGTGGTCGAAAGGCTAAAGGCCGCCTTCCCCGAGCAATTCGGCACCGCAGCACCGCCATCGATCGACGCGGGTGCGGGCCGAACCGCCGCTACGGTGCTCACCCGCGATGCACTCGCCCGAATGTCGCCGGTCGAGATCGCCGCCCTCGACTGGCAAGCGGTCAAGCAGGCGCTCGCGGCCAAGTAGCGGCTCGGATAGTATCCCGGCCGCATCCCGGCGGCCCGAGAGGGCCGTTTAACTTCAGACCATTAAAAGGAAAACAATATGTCAATCGAATTTATCCCGACAGTATGGGCCGCGAGACTGCTCGTCGCTCTCGACAAGTCACTCGTATATGGACAAGCGAATGTGTGTAACCGCGATTACGAAGGCGAGATCCGCGAGGCCGGCAATACGGTCAAGATCGCGTCGATCGGCGACGTTACGGTCGCTGATTATGTCAAAAACAGCGATATCGCCGACCCCGAGACGCTGACCGACGAAGAGCAGAGTCTGCTCATCGACAACGCCAAGTACTTTAACTTTTACGTGGACAGCGTGGACCGTGCCCAGGCCAATGCGAACATTATGGATGAGGCGATGCGTCGCTCGGCGTGGTCGCTGAGGGCGGCGGCCGACACCTTTCTGGCGGCGGCGATGGAGGCCGCGGTGCCGTCCGGCAACAAGATCGGCACGGTCGGTGATCCGGTGGTGCCGACCAAGGACGATGCGTACGAGCATCTCGTCGATCTCGGCGTCCTGCTCGACGAGGGCAATGTGCCGGTCGATGGCCGATTTGTCGTCGTGCCGGCGTGGTTTCACGGGCTGTTGCTCAAGGATGACCGATTCGTCCGCTCCGGCACATTTCGCGGCGACATCCGCCTGGCGAATGGCGAGGTGGGCGAGGCCGCCGGTTTCCGCATACTGAAATCCAATAATGTGCCCAACACATCGGGAGCAATATTCAAGATCATCGCCGGCCACTCAATGGCGACGTCCTTTGCCGAGCAGGTGCTGGATGTGCAGACATACCAGCCCGAAAAGCGCTTTGGCGACGCGGTCAAGGGCCTGCACGTTTACGGTGCCAAGGTCGTCAGGCCGACGGCGCTCTCGATGCTGATCGCCGATAAGGCGTAACCCTGCGGGGCGTGGGCGGCCGTTGACGCCGAAAGTCTTGGGGGCCGTCCACGCATATATTTAACGATCACCGATCTACACACCGTTCTACACACAAAAGGGAAGTAACTAATATGCCCGAAACATATCTCGAAAAACTAAAACGAATGTCCGCGTGGGAGGCCGAGCCGTCGCTCTCCGAGGGCGAACTGGGCGACATCCTCGCACGGTCGGCAAACGCGGACATCAACGGCCTCGAACCGACTCACGAAGAATGGACGCCGACCTATGACATCAATGCGGCGGCATCGGCGGCGTGGGTCGCCAAGGCGGCCAAGGCAAGTTCGCTGGTCGAGGTCGATCCGCCGGGTTCCGGTATCGTCACGGCAAAGGTATTTGACAATTGCCGCCGAATGGCCCGCATCTATGCCGCAAAAGGCCTCTGCTCGGTGCGTTTGCGCAATACATATACGTAAATACGTATATGTTACGTCCACATTTTGGCGATCAACGCGGCGGGACATATTTGTATGTCGCAAATATGTCCTGCTATCGTGCATTCCGTCATTTTGCCCAAAATCGGTTAGAATGTTTGCTGGATTGAAACAATACAAGATCTACAAAAAGCTTGCCTGGCTAAATGGGCTTCCTGCGTCGGAGGCGGAGTACGTCCTGCGAGAGTGCGGCGGCAGCGACGAATGGGCCCGAGGGCTATCGTCGGTTCGTCCGTTCGTGATGCTCGAGGACTTGTTCGACAATGCACGCGAGCACTGGGCGCTGACTGCCGAGGGCGGCGAAGCCGGCTATAGCCGCATCTGCGCGCGACTTGGCAAACTGCTCGAGCGCTGACGTGGATCCACACCGGACCTCACACTATTGTCATAGATATGCTGACGACCATTGACCAGAGCATGTTCGACACACTCACGGGGCGACTGAGCACGGCGCTTGAGGCGGATGCACGTCGGTACCCGGGCGACTCGCACAACCGCCAACCCGTGCACACGGTCTATGGCGGAGCGCAGCTATTCAATGCGGACACGCCGGCAAAACTTGGCCGTCTCGCGGCACGAGCGTTCGGGGAGTACGCGGCCGAGCCAACGGTGCTGACGTCGGTACTGGGCATCGATCCCGATCTGGCGGGCGTCGTCCATCAGCGGGTGCGCGAAAAGCTTGCCCGCGAGCCGATCGAGGATCTGCGTGTCGATTTCGAAGACGGTTACGGCATTCGCGCGGATGACGTGGAGGACGCCGACGCCGTAAAGGCAGCGGCCGAGATGGCAAAGGCACTGGATGCCGGCACTCTCCCGCCATTTATAGGTATCCGCGTCAAGGCTCTGTCGAGTGAGGCAAAGCGTCGTTCGATCCGCACTCTGGACCTGTTTCTGACGGCGCTTGTCGAAGCTGCGGGTCGTCTGCCCGACAATTTTCTCATCACTCTGCCAAAGGTGGTGCTGGCCGAGCAGGTCGCGGCGCTCGCAGACGCATTTGACCTGCTTGAGCAAAAGCTCGGCATCGCCGCCGGCACGCTCAAGATGGAGATAATGATCGAGTCAACTCGTTCGATCATCACGGCGGACGGTCGCTGGGCGATGCCTATATTTCTCGAGGCGGCACGCGGGCGGATGTCGGGAGCGCATTTCGGTGCTTATGACTATACGGCGAGCTGCGGCATCACGTCTGCCAATCAGGATATGCTGCACCAGGCCTGCGACTACGCCCGCAATGTGATGCAGACGGCGTACGGCGGCACCGGCGTTTTTCTCTCGGATGGAGCGACCAATATTATGCCAGTCGGGCCGCACCGCGGCGAAGACCTTAGTGCCGGTCAACTGGCCGAAAACCGCACGGTCGTCCAACGTGCCTGGCGTCTCCACTACGATCACGTCCGCCACTCGCTCGCCGGCGGGTTTTATCAGGGCTGGGATCTGCACCCGGCACAGATACCGACGCGGTATGCTGCGATCTTTGCATTTTTTATGGAGAATATGGAGACGGCAGCGGTCAGGCTCCGCAACTTTATCGCCGCCGCCGCGCGTGCGACGCTGGTCGGGGATCAGTTTGACGACGCCGCGACGGGTCAGGGCCTTTTGCTTTTCTTTGTCAGAGCGGTCAATTGCGGTGCCGTCTCGGAGGACTACGCCGCCCGCCTGACCGGACTTACCATTGAGCAACTTCGTTCGGCATCGTTCGCAGACCTGATCGCAAAGCCATAGGCGCATCAGGCTATAAACGCGGACGCGGTCGCCGCCTGCGCCATCGTGATATCGGCCTCCAAACCCGCACGATCGCGACAATATCAGCATATTTCGTACGCAAATGATTGCGGCAGACGTTTTCGGTTTGTAACCGCAGAGTGCGCACGACTATAATGCAACGCATATAAATACGCCGTTTCGTTTACGAGGAATGTAGAGATGTGTCTCTCGGTCACCGGATCGACGACTTTTAACTATTAGCTATTTATTGAGATCGAAAAGTTTTGTGTAAGGAAAGTATCTAAATCCAATGATCAATCGACGAAGCCTCAGAGCCTTTATTATCACAGCCATCATCGCCGTCACAGCCATCTCCGCAAGTGCAAGCTGGACAGATTACATTAATCCGTTCAATTTTTTCTCATCGGCAAACGGCATAGCAGCAACGACGCCACAAATCACCATTGCGTCCACCCAAAGCCAACTGAGAACCCCGGCCCAAACAAGGCGAATCGCGAACATAAACGAATCAATATTTGCCCAACCGATGCAGCCAAGTTTTTTTGCGGGTGAGACGCTTTACGATTCATTTGCAGACGGTGACTTTACTGCAAACCCAGTTTGGGTTGGAAATACATCATCGTGGACGATCGTGGCTAATAGTGATGCGGCTGCGGGTGCTACAGGATCAAATACATTGCGACTCGCTTCGACGGGAGGATCCACAGATTATTTAAGTAGCCAGATTAGTTCATGGGGAACTAGCCAAGAGTGGGGCGTTTTCTTTGGTCGTAGGGCACAAGCATTTACGACGGCTAACCAACAATACTTTTGGCTCTACGCAAATGAGTCAACGCTCAATAATGGTACTGTCGATGGATATCGTCTTGCGATTGGCGATGATTCTGGCGATGACGACATTAGATTGGAATATATCGTTAATGGAGCAGTTAGCTCTACGGTCATTACTTCCACGGGGGCCGTAACCAATGGTCGTACTGATATAGGGTTTTTAGTAAGAGTTACTCGCTCATCGTCTGGAGCGTGGCAAATGTTTACATCGGCATTGCCGACTGTTAATGGCACAGGCGCAATCGCGACTGACATTCCAGATTCGTCGAGTGCGACGGTCAGTCAAGGTACGGGAACAAATAATACTTTAATTCCAGCGGCGAATGGATATCTCGGTGTCGCCGCTCTTCACTCCACAGGAGCAAATGCAGTCATTGGTGCTGAGTTTGATCAGATCTATTTTACCCCGTCCGGCGGCGGCCCGACGGCACCCATTGTCACATCATCTGCGGCAACGTCCGTCACCACAACTGCCGCAACCCTGAATGGTAATGTTCCGTCCGATGGCGGAGATGCGGTAACGGATCGCGGTTTTGTTTACAATACCTCGCCGGGTGTGACGATCGCCGATAATAAGACGAACGTCGCCGGAACGACGGGAGCATTTACACTAACGCCAACGCTCGCCGTCAATACGCAATACTTCTTCAAGGCATACGGAATTAACACACTTGGGACGACGCTTTCGTCGCCGGAACTTAGTTTCTATACGCTGGCAAATACACCTAGTGCACCGACGGTTGCAAATCCGACGCAGACAAGTTTGGATGTGACGGTCGGCTCAGGCGACGGCAACCCTGCCGCGACTGCATACGCGATACAGGAGACGACTTCGGGCAACTATGTTCAGGCAGCAGGAACTCTCGGTGCCGTTGCTGTTTACGCAACAGCAGCGACGTGGGGAACCAAGACGGTTACAGGGCTTGGCTCAAACACGACTTACACATTTCAGGTAAAAGCACGAAACGGTTCGTCGGTGGATACTGCATTTGGCTCGACAGCCAACGGCACGACCTCGCCCGGAACACCAAGCGTTACGACTGAGGCAGCAAGTGCGGCGACAACTTCGTCGGCAACTCTCAACGGAACGGTCACAGGCGACGGCGGCGGCACAATCACGGATCGCGGATTCTATTGGAACACCACCGGAACAGTCACAACTTCGGACAGTATTCTGTCAGAGGGCGGAACATCGGTAGCCGCATACAGCAAAGACCTCAATGGTCTTTTGGTCAACACAATCTATTATTACCGTGCATATGCGACAAACGCCGCCGGAACGACTTTAGACACCGCCGATACGAGCTTTTACACTCTTGCGAACACTCCGAACGCCCCAACGGTCGATGGAGCAACTGGAACTACTTTGAATGTGACAATCGGAACGGGTGACGGCAATCCGGCAATTACGACATACGCGATACAAGAATCTGGCGGGCAGTATATTCAATCAAGCGGAGCATTGGGCGGTAGCTCGTTTTATCAGACAGCCGCAGCTTGGGGAACAAAGACCGTAACAGGATTAAGCGGTCTGACTTCATACACTTTTGCCGTAATAGCCCGAAATGGAGCATTAGCCGAAACGGCGTCAGGGCCAACGGCTAGCGGAACAACTTTGGTTGCTCCGACTCTATTGGCCGGTTGGGATTTCCAAACAACAGCGACCGGCGGAACGGCAGCGGCTGTTGCTCCAAACTCACCGTCATCTTATCAAGCGAATATTGGAGTGGGTACGATCTATTTAGACGGTACGAATAATTCAAGTACATGGATAACCGCGACCACTGGAAATGAAGTAACTTCATTTGCCGGAACTGCGTTAAATGCCGGAAGTGGTTTTGCAACATCAACGACAAGCCCCGCTTGCTTGGCTTTGGTTGGTGGCACAAGTAATTCAGCCAATGGGAAATTTGTAGTTTTCAAATTTAGCATGACGAACCGTAAAGATCTTGGGGTTAGTTATGCAACTCAAGGCACGGGAACCGGATTCTCAACTCAGGCTTGGGAATATAGTACGGATGGGACTACATGGACATCGGCCGGTACGATATCCTCCATTCCAAGTTCGTTTGCAACACAGTCCCTTAGCACAATAACCGCTCTTAACAATGCATCGACGGCTTATTTACGTTTAACACCAAGTGGTGCATCAAGCGCATCCGGAAACAATCGCATAGATAACATTCAGCTAATTGCGACTGATACTTATTCCGTGACCTATGACGCAAATGCCGGAACCGGTTCGCAAACTGATGCAAGCAGTCCGTATAGTTTTGGTTCAACGGTAACGGTCTTAGGTGTTGGTTCGATCACGAGACCAGGATTCACCTTCAACGGATGGAACACGGCATCAAATGGAAGCGGTACTAGCTACAGCCCCGCCGATACATTTACGATTTCCGCGAGTACGACACTTTATGCTCAATGGACGGCGGCGCCGAACGGCCCGCCGATCGCGGTGGATGATACGGCGATGACCGAGCAGAATAAGAATCTCGTTGTGAGTGGTGCGACACTGGTTAGCAACGATAGTGATCCCGAGAGCCAACCGCTGACCGTAGTGTCCGTTGGGAATGCATTGAACGGTTCTGTCTCTATTTCCGCCGGTATCGTAACCTTTGTGCCGGACTTAAACTTTACCGGAATTGCGAGTTTTGAATACACGGTCTCGGACGGTTCGCTTACGGATGTCGGTTTGGTAACGGTTACCGTCACGCCGGATGTAACGCCGCCGGACACATCGATCGACAGCAGTCCGACTAACCCTTCGAACAATGCGTCGCCGTCATTTACTTTCAGCGGCAATGATTTCGACGGTTCCGGCGTGGCGAGCTTCGAATGCGATCTCGACGGCGGCGGTTTTGCGGCGTGTACATCACCCAAGAGCTACACCGGCCTTGCTGATGGCCTGCACACATTCCAAGTGCGTGCCCAAGATGCCGCCGGCAACACCGATCCGGTTCCGGCTCAGGTTGCGTGGACGATCGACACGGTTGGTCCGGAGATCGTGCCTAATTCACCGCTACCGGACACGACGGCGAACATTGTTCAGAAATATACTCTGACGGCGTCTGACAATTTGGCACTCGGTGCTGTCACAATTCACTACGCAGTGAATGGCGGCGAGCCGTCGTCAGCCGTGTGTGCGGTTACGATGACGTTTGGAACGCCCGCAGAGTCGTATGACTGTGATATTCCGGGACAGGCGGACGGGAGCTTCGTCACCTACTATGTTACTGCCAGCGACACTGCCGGCAATACGACACAGAGTCCAGCCGGAGTGCCCGATCTCTATACAGTCGGCGTGGTAGCTATCCCGAGCGGAACCTATACCGATCTATCGCTCGGTGATGGCGTGACGCTCGCCGGTGACACGACGGCCAACGGCATAGTGACGTTCGGTGGCGTCGTGACGACCGGTGCCAATACGCTCGAACTCGGATGCGATGCGACAATTGCGGGTGCCGGAGCGGGCAATTACGTCAACGGCAACGTAAAGAAAGACTACTGTGCGGTCGGAGCGTTTACATATCCGGTCGGGCAGAATGGCTATACGCCGCTCGATGTCACCATCACCTCAGTGTCGGGTGCGTCGAGTCTGACGGTCTCGTCGCTCGATTCGCGTGATGCGATCTTTGATCCGGCCCAGTCGCTCAAACGGACTTGGGTTCTGACGGAAACGGGCAACATTACCGTCGACCTTGTGTTTAATTATCTGGCAGGCGATGTAGCCGGCGACGAATCGGCGTACATCCTCTGGAAGACCGATGCCGGATCGCCGGTCAACGTCGGCGGAACTGTCAATGCAGCCGCTCACACGCTGTCGCTCTCGGGCGTCAGTAGCTTTTCGCGTTGGACCGGAGCAGGTCCGCTGGCACCGACCGCCAGCGAGGTTTCGGTTTCGGGACGTGTCTTGACCGCTAACGGGCAAGGCATACGCAATGCGAGGGTCAGCGTCAGCGGCAACACTCTGCCGCAACGGTTGTACGCGATGACCGGGCCATTCGGCTTTTATCGGATCGACGGCCTCGAGGCAGGCGAGACGTATGTCGTGACCGTCGGCGCGAAAACCTACGTATTCCAGGTGCCGAGCAGGGTCATAACACTCGCCGACAGCGTCGAGGATCTCGATTTTATCGCCCAGCCCTAGGCTCGGTCTATATATGGACGTCGGTTGTGTTTTAGCCGAAAAAGGTAGTATATTTTTCGTGAGATCTACGGTCTCAAAAAGGGCGCTTTTCACCTGGGTGATCAGCGCCTTTTTTATTTCTAGGTGCGAGTCGGCGCCATTTTTTTAAGTCAAATGCTTTATGGTGTTTGCATACGAGTTTGCACAGGTTTATATTTGTGCGGACTTAATTCCCCGGAGAATAAATGAAAAAACTGAATGTAATAGCTGCCTTCGCATTTTTTATGCTGATTTGGCTGGCCGTGCCGAGCAATGTGCCGGCACAAAAGAACCCCAAATTTGACTATCCGACGCTGGAGCGCCAGCTTACGCAGGAGTATCACGGTGAAAAGGTTCGCCCCGGCAGCGAACTTGCCAAACTGATCGCGGAGAATCAAGATTTTGAGATGCTCCGCTCTGATGAGTTTACTGATAAGCGCGGCCTGCCGCCCTGGATCCGTGTATGGTGGCGTAAGGGCCATCCGGAGGGCGACTATAACGACATCGACCCGACCAAGGGCTATCCGCTCGTGCTCAAAGAGATCGTTGAATGGATGATGACCCATCAGGATCTTAAGCCCGGCCCCGGAGCCGAATCAGAACGGACCGGCGGCTCGTCGTTCGTCGATATGCTGGTCGGCACCAATGTCCGCACCTCCGGAGCTCAGACGGTGCCCCGCAGCGAATCGTATATTCAGATCAATTACTTTAATACTTCGCAGATCCTCGTCGCGTCAAACAATATCGGCGGCAGTGGGCAACAGGGTGTTTATCGCTCGACTGACGGTGGCTCGACGTGGGCACAGACGACACTGCCGTTCGCTCCGGGCGACTCTACTCATTCGGATCCGACGGTAGATTTTACGAGTGACGGCCGTTCGTGGTCGTCAACGCTCGGTATCGCCGGCTCGACGCTCCGTCTACGTAATTATTACTCGACCGACGGCGGTGCGACGTGGACCTTTGAGGCAACGCCATCGGGTTCGCAGACCAACGTCGATAAGCAGATCGTCTGGGTCGACAAGAGTGCGACATCGCCATTTTTCGGCCAGACCTATGCGATCTGGCATAACGGCAGTCCTGCCTTTGTAAATCGCCGTACCGCTGGTGCCGGCGGCACCTGGCTCGCCGCGCCGATCCAAGTCAGCGGTACCGAATCTACAGGAACCGCGATCGGCGGCGATATTCGCTCGAATAGCGTCGGCGAGGTTTTTGGATTTTGGCCAACTACGACCAATCGCCGGATCATTATGATCAAATCGACCGACGGCGGCAATACTTGGGCTCCGGGTATCCAGGTCGGATCGACCTTCGATGGATTCGATATCGGAATTCCTTCCTTTGCCAACCGCCGCGCATTTATGTACGTATCCGGCGGCGGATATCGCACGGTCTCAAAGAATAACGTGTATGCCTCTTGGACCGACCTTTCGGGCGACGCGGGTTGTACCGCGGCGGCCAACGAGCCGGGCACAAACGTCGCTTCGACATGTAAGATGCGCGTATGGTTTGCGCGTTCGACCGATGGTGGAGCGACGTGGTCGCCTGCCGTAAAGATCAATAATCAGGCGACCAACAACGATCAGTTCAGCCAGTGGCTGGCCATCGATGAGACCAACGGAAATCTTGTAATGATCTATAACGATACCGTAGCCGACGCGGGACGAAAGAAATCTGATATTTGGTTTCAAGCCTCGTACGACGACGGTGCAACCTGGACGACCGCTGAAAAGGTGACCACCGCCATGACCGACGAGACGATCGCCGGTGCCGATAGCGGCAATCAGTACGGCGATTATAACGGTATGAGCGGTTATGCTAATTCGTTCTTCCCGTCGTGGACCGATCGTCGCAATAACGCCAGCGAAGAGATCTGGACAGCCCTGATCTCGCTCGGACCGCCGCCGCCGCCCGCACCGATCATCCAATCGGCAGGCGTCGCGATCACGGCTGAGAATGGCGTGCCGATCAACGGCGTTCCGGATCCTGCCGAGACAATCACTGTAACGCTCGGGCTGCAAAATATCGGCAATGCCGACACCGGTAACGCGGTTACGGCGACATTGCAACCGACCGGCGGCGTGACCAATCCGACGACGGTACAGAATTACGGCACGCTGACCTTTGGTGGCCCCGCCGTCACCCGCAGCTATACTTTTGTGGTCGATCCGTCGACCGTCTGCGGCAATTCGATCACGCTGACGTGGGCCGTACAGGACGGAGCAAATTCGCAAAACGTGACGCGTACCTATTCGACCGGCACACCGATCTCGAGCCTGACGCAAAACTTTGACGGTGTTACCGCTCCGGCACTTCCGGCAGGATGGACGTCAACGAACGAAGGCGCCGGACCGCCGGCCGTTTGGGTGACCTCAGCGACGGGTCCGAACAGTGCCCCGAACTCGGCGTTTACCAATGACCCGGCGACGATCGGCAGTTCGTATTTTGAATCGCCGGTGATCGCGATCAATTCGGCCGCGGCGACCTTCAAATTTAAGAATAAGTACGCCACCGAGTCGACCTTTGACGGAATGGTACTTGATATCAAGATCGGTGCCGGTGCCTACACAGACATCGTCGCAGCGGGCGGAGTCTTCGTCCTAGGCGGATACAATTCGACGATCTCGTCGTCATTTCAGAGCCCGATCGGCGGCCGTCAGGCTTGGTCAGGTGCTTCCGGCGGATTTATCAATACCGAGGTGACGCTGCCGGCGTCGGCCAATGGCCAGAATGTCCAGCTTCGATGGCGTATGGCAACCGACTCGTCCGTTTCATCGACCGGTGTAAATATCGACGATGTCCAGGTACTTGCCGGAACCGGTTGTGCGGCCGTCACCACATCGGTCAAGTCAAGGGCCGACTTTGACGGCGACGGCAAGACCGATGTTTCGGTGTTCCGACCGTCGACCGGCGTCTGGTATCTTGATCGTTCGACCGCCGGTTTTGCGGCGATCAACTGGGGAGTGAGCGGCGACGTTCTCGTACCGGGAGATTTTGACGGCGACGGCAAAGCGGACACGGCCATTTTCCGTGCGGACGCTAACCCGGCAAACTCCGATTACTACATTCTAAAGAGTAATGGATTTGTCTTTTCGGGGACGTCGTGGGGCGTACCGGGCGACGTGCCGATCGTCGGCGATTACGACGGCGATAGCAAGACCGATTTCGCGGTGTTCCGTCCGTCGTCAGGTACCTGGTTTGTGCTCAACAGCAGCAATGGTTCAAACACCGTCGCGGCATTTGGCCAGACGGGCGATCAGGCGATGGCGTTTGATCTCGAGAATGACGGTAAGACAAATTTTGCCGTTTATCGCCCGAGCAACAACACCTGGTATATCGCTAAGAACACCGGCGATCCGGCGACCAACTTCGAAGTCTATCCGTTTGGATCGGCGGGTGATATCGCGATCGCCGCTGATTACGACGGCGATAACAAGGACGATGTCGCGGTATTCCGGCCGTCGAATGGTGTCTGGTATATTCGCCGCAGTACTGACGGCGGTGTGATCTTTACCGCATTTGGGCTCAATGGCGACGTGCCGGTACCGGGTGACTACGACGGCGACGGTAAGGATGATGTGGCCGTTTACCGCGGCGGCACATGGTACGTCAATCGGTCGACTGCCGGATTCTTCCAAACGGCGTTCGGCCTCGCGACGGATACTGCGGTTCCGGCGGTTCTGCATCCGTAAACTGTTGATACGACAGGGGAAAAGGCCGGCCATTTGGGTCGGCCTTTTCATTTTTTGTCCGCATTGTTTCGTGATGCGGCAAATTGGCGATATATTTATCAACTAGAGATGAACCGACGAGAAATGTTAAAAGGTGCGGCCGCGATCCCTCTGCTGGCTCAAGCAATGGTCGCCGGGACGGCCGCCAGGCCCAAGATGATCAAACCAAAACGCCTTAAGCCCGGCGACACCGTCGGGATCATCGCACCGGCCAGCGGCGTCGCACCGGAAACGTGGGACCGTGCCGTCAAGAATATTGAAAGTCTCGGCTTTAAGGCAAAGGTCGGCAAGAACGCCCGCGGCCGCCTGAGCTTTCTGTCAGCGACAGACAAGGAGAGGCTCGAGGACCTGCATTGGGCGTTTTCTGACGCTGAGGTGAGCGCCGTCTGGTGCGTACGCGGTGGCGGTGGTGCTCCGCGGCTGTTGCCGGATATCGATTACGCACTGATCCGGAAAAATCCAAAGATATTCATAGGGTTTTCTGACATAACGGCATTGCACGTCGCGATCCACCAAAAAACCGGCCTTGTTACATTTCACGGCCCGGTCGCGTCTTCGGAATATTCTGATTACACGCGTAAGCACGTTATAAGTGTCCTGTGCGAACCGTCGGCGACGCACCTCGCCCAAGTGTCGGAGTTTAACGCGGCTAAGGAATCCGCGTATTTTCGTACTGAGACGCTCCGTAAGGGCAAATGCCGCGGCCGTCTGACGGGCGGCAATCTCGCGTTGCTGACCTCCATCGCCGGCACGCCCTACGCTCTCGGTGATCTCAAGGGCAAACTGCTCTTTATCGAGGACGTCAACGAACCGCCGTACCGCGTCGACCGTATGCTCACGCAATTACGGCAGAGTTGTGACCTGAGTACTGTTGCCGGTATTGCTCTCGGTATCTTTGATGAGGGCGGAGCAACGCCGGCAAAAACGTCGCAGCCGTTGATGGATGTTTTCCGCGATCGACTGGGAGATCTCGGTGTGCCGTTGGTTTATGGCCTTTCCTTTGGGCACATTCGCGACAATTTAGTCTTGCCGTATGGTATCGAGGCCGAGCTCGACGCCGACAATGCCACGATCACCTACCTCGAACCGGCAGTTATTTAAGCGTATTTATTTTGGCAAAAGTATGGGATCGGTCACGCCGATCTTTCGCACGATCGCGGCTGACTCGGCCGCCGTAGTGCTGCGCGGGGCACCGAAACGCTCGACGATGACCGGCAGCAGCTCCACTTGCTCGAGCCGCGCTGTCTTCTCGACGTTTACACCGCCGTCGTGAGCGACCGAGATCTTGAGCATAAGCCCCTCCATCGTGTCCGGTTTGCGCTGGTCAAATATGAAGTTTCCGAGCGAATAAAAGATGTATTTGCCGCGATAATTTTCGATCGTCTGGATCCAGTGCGGATGCGCTCCGATCACCATATCCGCGCCGTTATCAATTGCGGCGTGGCCAAAATCGATCTGCGGCTGATGCGGCCGCCGCGTGTATTCGATACCGGCGTGCATCGCGACGACCACAAATTGACACCCTTCATTTCGCAAACTCGCGATCGAATTGCGCATTAGTTCGACATCCTCGATCCTGGCGACAAATGGGTTTCGTCCGGTGCCGCCGTCATTGTATGACGAGTATGACGCGGCGATAAAGCCTATCTTTACACCATTTGCCGTGACGATCTTGCCTTTCCAGGCTTCCTCCGGCGACTCGCCGACGCCGACATATTCGATGCCCTTGCCGGGCAGAAATGCCATCGTGTGCCGCAGACCCGCGACGCCCTGATCGAGAGCGTGGTTATTGGCAAGTCCGACGATCTTAAAATTGAATTGGACGAGACCCTCAACGTCCTTTTTGCGCGTGTTGAAAACCAGGCCTTTACCGATGCGGCTGTCATTGCCCGATACAGGAGTTTCCAGATTGCCAAAATTGAAATCCGTCGAGCGGAAGACGCCTGCGAGCGAATTGAATGGAGCAAGTTCGCCTTCGCGGTCGATGAGGCGGGCGACACCGCGTGAGAGCATAATGTCGCCGACCGCCAAAAATGTCGCTTTCGACGGTTTGGTTTCGACGACCGGTTTGGTGTTTGCCGGCACGGTATTCGTCGATGCGCCGCCGCACCCCCAAGATGACGCGGACGCCAGGATCAGCAGCCCAAATATTCCCAAACGCAAAGTCGATCGTTTCATTATTCAAAGCCGATACGTTCACCGGATATCTATTGTACGCGCCGACTATCAGCCTATAATGGCACGACATTTGCGTCAAGGTAATTGCGGCAGAGTACTATTTTAACTTAGGAGGCAAGCTATGAAAATACTCATTGCGACCGATGGTTCGTCGTTTAGCACGGCGGCCGTGGAGATGGCAGCGCAATTATTACCGAATCGATCGGATACACAGGTCAAGTTGATCTCGGTCTATGAAAAGTTGGGGCCGATGGTCACGGAGCCATTCGGTGTCTCGATCGAACATTATCGCGAAGCCGAAAATGCCGAGCGAAAACTCGCCGAAGAAGCGGTCATTAGCTCCAGCGATAAGTTGCGCGCGAGCTTTCCGGATATGAAATTTACGATCGAGACCGAGGTGGTACGCGGTCGATCGTCGCGTATCATCGTGGAGACAGCGGCCGAATGGCAGGCCGATATGATCGTTGTGGGTTCGCACGGCTATGGTTTTTGGGAACGCAACCTGCTTGGTTCGGTCTCAGACGCAGTTGTTCATCAGGCACATTGTACGGTGCTGGTCGTTAGGTCGGCGCCCGAATAGGCATTTCCGCCGACTATGACATTGCCCGTGCCGTGAGCGTCTGCTTGCGTCACGGGCATCTCTTGTTTAGGCACACGCTACCGATATCGAGCGGTATTGGTAGCCTACTTTGCCGGGGATTACGCTCGCCGTTGGTTGTTTGGGGAGCGTCTCACGGTCAGCGGTCGTGGGTTATTCCACATCGGGCGCGAGGCTCTACGCGGTCGCGTGGGCGGTGCGACGACATAACGCCGGCGAATTCGCGTTACCGCGGCACATTGTGCGGTACGCCGGTTGCCACGAAATACATTTAGCAGAGGCATTGCGCCGGATCGGATCACTTAAAAAATCGGATCTAAATTTCCAAAGGAGGAACTATGCAGACCAGACTAAGAGCAGAATTTGATGGAGATCGCAACGAGGATGTGATCGGCATCAGCGATTACAGAACCGACCACAATACCCACGAGATCCTGTGTAGCGAATGCTTTCGCCCGTTTTTTGCCGATCAAGCGGCATTTGAGAGCATCTCCCGCGCGATCGAAGAGGGAATAGACAACCCTTTCCTTTGTGATGGTTGTGAGGCGATATACGACGATGCCGAACAACGCGAACACTAAATTAATTGTGTGGAGGTATCGTGAGATGAAAAGAATATTGGCCCTTGCAGCACTATTGATCGGTATGTCTTTATCAGCATTTGCGCAGAGCGGCAAGATCACCGGAAAGCTGACGTACCCGAGCGACGGCATCCCGCTGACGATGGCGGTGTGCGTGTATCCGACGGCGGCCTCGGCCACCGCTCGATATTGCTCATTTGATAAGGCCGCAAGCCTCAAAACGGCAAGGATCGCCTTCGCACTCAACTATCGCTCGGCTTCGTACCAGATCACATTGCCGGCAGGCATTTACTATCTGTACGCGACGTTTCCAAAAGGAAAGGCACCGACTGCCGATTACGAAAACTATAAGGCTTTCTACAACGAGTTTGTCCGTTGCGGTATGAACGTCGAATGCACGTCGAAACGAAAGATCGCCGTGACCGTTCGCTCAGGGCGAATCACGAGCGGCATAACGATCGGCGATTGGTACCCTTAGGCGGGGAGCAAATTAAATCGTCGTCGTGGCATCGTCTCGCGCGGGATTTCTTGTATAATCCAATTCGATCGGATGTCACGAATTATTCAAACCGGACTGTTTCCCTCGATTACCGGGCAAGTTGCTGACGGCGCGCTCACGGTCGCGCTTCATCCGCGGGCGGTTAATGGAGGTGTCGGCATTTGCTCGTCCAAACTTACCCGTTTGGCGGCCGATGTCATAAAGCAAAACGGAATGACGGTGACACGGGGCGTTACGGCGAGGCACCTTTTGAGATCGGCTATCTTGCGGACATTTCCCGACGCTCACGCGTCCGCTCTCGCAACGAGGATCAGACCGATCCTGAAAATCGTTCTTAGTACCGGCATCGACCCTCAGCAGCTTATCGAACACGGTTCGCCACGTGTCAGACAGCTCGGCGTGATCGCCGCCGAGTACAAGAGGTCTTTGCGGGAAAGAAGATCGATCGACGGCGAAGAGATGCTCATAACGGCCGCTGCACTCGCCCAGGAACGCCGTCCTTTGGCTATCTACGGTTATCACCGCGCCCGAAAAGAAGAGATCCTGTTCATTGACGCTCTTGCCGGCGATGGCAGCGTATTGTATCTGCCGTGCGTGGCCGATGGGATGTTTACGGTCAACCAACGTTGGATTCGATTTTTGGCAGACCGCGGATGGGAGATTTCGCACGATGAGACATCGCCCGCCACCACCGGTGAACGCCTCGCAGCGTCATACGCCAAGGTCTCGCCGCGACAGAGCGTCGATGCTCGTGCGTATTCGGATATCGACGCTGAGGTGCGCTCGTGTCTGGCTGAGGCCAAGCAGTTGGTCATTTCCGGGGTCGATCCACGTGAGATAGCTTTCGCGGTTCGCGCCCAGGAGGCTTATGCTCCGGCCATCGCGGCCGTGGCCGACGAATACGGCTTGCCGGTCAATATCACGCTCGAAATGCCGCTCTCAAAAACGGTTTTTGGCGGATTTGTCGAGCTGATCCTTGAGGCCGTTTTGAAACAGCTTGCCTTCGAGCCCGCAGCCCGGCTTCTGATGCATCCCTTTGGGCCGAAAATGCCCGAGGGCAAATGGACCGAGGCCCGTGTCGAGCATTATTCCGGCGTTCGGGCCTGGACACTTGTGTCTCCCGAGATCGCCGCACTCGAATGGGCGGACGAAGACCTGACTCTGTCTGATCGGGCAGACGCTCTTACAAACTTTCTTAAGTCGATCAAGGTCCGCGAAAAGGCGGCACCGCGCACCCGCGAATCACTCGCCTATCGGGCGTTCACCGAGGCTCTGAGCGAGCTCAAGGCTCTGGATGGCGATCATATGATGTCGTTGGACGGATTTGCCGCCGCCGTCGGCGAATTGCTCGCCGACGAGACCGTCCCGTTTAGCCCTTCGGCTGCCGGCATTGCGGTCATCGAACCCAAGAATATCGTCGGCGTTACCTATGAGCGGGTTTTTGTACTTGGAATGGCTGAAGGCGTCTTTCCAAAAACCACGTCCGAAGATCCGGTCGTCGATTTCTTCGAACGGCGTCAACTTGCCGCACACGGCATCGAATTTGCCGAGGCGGCCGAGGTCGCACGGTGGGAAGAACTGTCATTCTATTTCACACTTAACGCCGCCCGCGGCAATATTAGCTTTAGCTTTCCCAAGATCATCGACGATCGCGAGACGGTTGAAAGTCCCTTTTTTAAGCGTATCAGTGAAGGCGGTATAACGGCCGTCGCCGAATCGACGATAGCCTCAAGCCCGGAGGAACTCCGTCGAGCGTACCTTCGCTCGGATGACGCCTTGCCGACCGATGCCGCTTTAACGCGAGCCAAAGCTCAGCATTGTGTCGAACGCCAACGCGAGAATACCGGCATCTATGATGAATACGACGGCGTGATCGGCGTGCCGTACGATCCGTCCCGCCGCACCTGGAGTGCATCGCAATTGACCCAGATCGGCCAATGTTCATTCCGTTGGTTTGCCGAGCGACTGCTGAGGCTAAAACCGATCGACGAGATGGAACTCGGACTGGATCCGGCAATGCGCGGCACGCTGTACCACAAGGCGCTCGAGATCGCCATCGAAAGGGCAAAGAACGCGCCCGACATACGTGCCGCGACGCTTGAGCACATCGACGAGGCATTTGCCGAGGCCGAACGCGACCCGAAGGTGGCTCTGCCCGATCTGCCGAACTGGGAGTCGGAACGTGCCGATCAGATCCGGGAACTTAAAAAAGCGATCGAGGCTCCTGAGTTCATCACCGACGGGTCAAGCGTCGTCGGTGTCGAGGTTGAATTTAGGACCGATTGGGAAGGATTTACCTTTACCGGCAGCATCGACCGCGTCGATGACACGCCTGACGGCCTGATCGCCATCGACTACAAGACCAGCGGTACTAAACCGCTCGGGGCTAAGGACCGCAGCGGCAAACTCGCGGTCGATGTCCAGATACCGCTCTATGCCAACGTCGCCCTCCCCGCCCTGTATCCGGGCGGCAACTATGGCGACAGTGCCTATTATTCGCTGACCAAGGGCAAAATATTAAGAACGGAAAAGGACGGCGATATCGAAAAATTGACCGACTTGGTAGAAGACGTCAGATCGCTGCTGGCCGAAGGTGCGTTTGCCGTCGACCCCGATCACGCCGAAGCGGTTTGCAAGTATTGTGAGCTCGAATCGGTCTGCCGCAAGGGCCCGCGGCTGAGGAGGAAATCACGAGCAGCATAGCCCTTACATCGGATCAGAAATCCGCGGCCGAGGCCGACGGATGCGTTGCCGTAACCGCAGGTGCGGGCACGGGCAAGACGCGTATGCTTGCCGAACGGTATCTCCACCACGTTCGCAAACACGAGTTGTCGCCGCTAGCGATCGTCGCCGTTACGTTTACCGAAAAGGCCGCCGCGGAACTGCGTTCGCGCATCCGACAGACTCTGATCGAAAAGCTCAACGACGAAAAGTTGATCGCCGAGATCGAAGCCGCACAGATCAGTACGATGCACTCACTCGCGGGACGCATCTGTCGTGATTTCTACGACATTGCCGGTATTCCTGCGGATTTTGTCATACTCGATGAGCTCGAATCGCCACTCTGGGCCTCGGAGAAGTTTGACGAAGCTCTCGGGCAGATCGACGTCGAAATATCCGACGATCTTGGTTTCAAATGGCTGGTCGGCGTCCTCAACGAACTGCTCAGGGATCCACTGGCGTCTGAAAAAGCTCTCAGTCTCGGCGCCGAAAACTGGCGTAAGGCCATTGATCAGGCGCGCTCCGATGCCATCGCGGCACTTGTCGACTCAGACGTTTGGAGTGACGCGGCCAACATCCTTACAGATTGTTGCGGTGGGGCGAACGACACACTCGAGGTGATCCGCGGCGATGTGATCAACTCAATGGCCAACGTCGGCAGCGACGGCGTAGTCTTGGAACTTGAGACCATTCTGAAACGGTTCAAAATAAACTCCGGCAGTTCTAAAAAATGGGATGCGAGCGCCCTTGAACGCGTTCGCAGTTGCCTTGTCGAGCTCAAGGCTCTCGTTCGCAGTACCTTGGAGGTGGCGTCGATCACGTTTGGCCCCGACGACGAAGAGGCGGCCCGCCGCATACCGCCGTTGGCCGAGGCGTTTCATCAGGTTCGAGAATACATAGCCGCCGCAAAGCTGCGGGAAAAGGTTTTGGACTTTAACGATCTCGAGCATTATGCGCTGAAAGTTTTGGCAGATCCGTTGGCTGTGGAACACTACCGTTTGCGTTGGAAAGCGTTTCTGGTAGACGAGTTTCAGGACACAAACCCCATCCAGGCCGACATCCTCGAACGCCTCACGAGCGAGGCGATACTGACCATCGTCGGCGACGAAAAACAGTCCATATATGGATTTCGCGGTGCGGACGTCGATGTATTTTCCCGCGTTCGTGACTCGATCGTTGACTCCCGCGGCGGCGAACGCGTGCCGCTCAGTCGAACCTTTCGGACGCACGAGACACTCGTCGAGGCGATGAACACGCTATTCAAGGAAGTCCTGGGACCGATCCACCAACCGCTCGACGCCGAGCGAAAAAGTTCGACGATCGCATCGCCCCACATCACGCTGGCGACGGTCGCCGCGGAAAAGGGCAGTTTGGCCCGTGACCAGCAGGTGATCGAGGCGAGATATATCGCCGCCCGCGTCAAGGAGCTAAATGACGCCGGCGTCGCCTACCGCGACATCGCCATCATCGGACGTCGCTGGGCTCCGCTAGAGACATATCAGAGTGTGCTGTCGGCTGTGAATATACCGGCGGTCAATGCCGGCGGCGGCAGTTTGCTCGAAACCCGCGAAGCTCTCGACGTTTATTCGCTTATCAGCTTTCTGGCCCAACCGTCCGACCCGATCCCGCTCGCGGCGGTACTGCGAAGTCCATTTTTCGCAATTAGTGACAAGGTGCTTTATGACGCGTCGCGAGCGGTCAAGGGTGACGTTTCCTGGTGGGGTGCGATCCGTGGCCGGCCGGAGTTTGCCCATGCCGTCAGTGTCCTTGACGAATTGATCGCGGGCCGCGATCTCCTCACGGCAGAGAGCCTCGTCCGGCTTGCTGACCGTTTGACGGGATACGGCGCTGTTGTCGCAAATTTGCCGCAAGGCCTCAGGCGGACCGCCGACTTGAGCGGGATGTACGCTCTTTTGCGCAAGATTGACGGACGGTCGGGCGGCGGCGTTTTTACATCAGCGAGGGTTTTGCGCGAGTTGTACCAGACCGAGACCGATATCCCGCGTCCGCCCGTCGATGCCGGCGACGCCGTCGTGCTGATGACGATCCATCGTGCCAAAGGCCTCGAATGGCCGGTCGTTTTCGTCCCGGATCTCACCTCAAAGCCGCGCGGCGACAGTGCTCCGATCGTGATCGACAGCGAGTTGGGGGTAGCGTTTCAGATCGAGGGTGATGAATATGAAAAGAGCGAGCCCGGCATCTATAAGCTGATCAAACTCCGCCGCAAAATTCGCGAACTCGAAGAATCGCGTCGTCTGTTGTACGTCGCAATTACGCGGGCTAAGGACAAGGTGATCCTCACGGCGGCCAAGGGTAAGGGATACGATCTCGATATCCTTACTCCCGGCCTGGACGCCGCCGGCATCGTCGCCCAAGAGATACCGTTCAATTACGATGACGCGATAGCCCCTAGCCCGGGCGATCCGCCGCCATTTGCATTGCCGACTACGGTCAGTATCGAGCCTGTAAAGATCGGCGTTCGGGAAATCCCGGCGACCGGCCTGACGACCTACGCGCTCTGCCCCAAGCAATTTGAGTATCAGGTTGTCGAGGGTCATCCGGGAATATCGGATGTCTATGCTCGGGCTCGTGAGGTCGGTACGCTGACGCATTTGGCCCTCGAACTCGATATCGACAACATCGACGAACTCCGCCGCCGTTCGCTCGAAGGTAACGACGCTGAATTGAATGAGGCTATCGGTCTGGCCGCAAAGTTTCGCGAGCATCCGGCGTACGATGCCGTTCGCCCGCTCGGCACCGCCCGCGAACTCAGATCCGTGGTCGAGATCGGGAGTGTCAGCCTGACCGCTATTGCCGATGTTGTCGGCGATGATTTTGTGCTGGATTACAAGACGGACGGTACCTTTAACCCTCACGAACACCGCTTTCAGCTATGGGCATACGCTAGGGCTTTTGATAAGCCGAGGGCGTTGATCGCATACCTTCGCCTCGACAAACTCCACGAGTTTGATGCGGTACAACTCCGTGAGATCGATGCCGAGGCTCTCAGGTTGATCGACGACATTCGCAATGGCGATTACACACCAAAACCCTCAGCCGAAACCTGCGGATGGTGCTCATACCGTACTTTCTGCCCGGCGTCTGCGGCGACCGGACTTGAAATATAATCTTGGTTAATCGCGATGCCAGTTTACGCGGGCGACCTTATTCTCGTGCGAAACATCGTATGTCACCTTGCCCGAAAATGCGTTATTGAGCGCGTGTCCGAGTCTTTGTGCCATATGCTCGGTCGTCGTCTCCAAGAGAATCTCGTCTTCGGCCTCGATCCGATCCATTATTCGCGAAAGCGGATTGTCCTCGATCGCCCGGATCGCCTCATTTTCGATAAGTCTGATGATCTCGTCGTGATGAGTTACGAGAAACTTGCCATTCAAGGTCAGATAACCGCCGACCACGTGATCGGCGATCTGGCGGCACGCCTGACAGATGACGGCATTTGAGGGTCGCCAATGCTTGTGCTTACCGCTTTCCTTAACAAACTGAGGACTGACCCAGCGACCGTCGCAGTAAATAGAACTGCATTTCGGACACGATGCCGGTTCAGCAAGCTTCATCCCTTCACGATGAGCACCGCCCCCGCGATGGATCCGTTTAGCAAACGTCTGATCGGTATTTTTTATGGTGCTGTTCATTTCGTCACCTCAAACACTTAGAGTGCAAAAAGCGTGCCTCGCAAAAAGCCGTAAAATCCACCAAAAGGTGCGATTGTACAGTCATAAATGGCATAAATGGTGGGGCTGGCGTCAAAAATCCCCATCACAGCGAATAATCTCGCGCGTGCCTTGACCGACCGTCCGGACAAACAAAGAAAAGCGGCCCTTGCGAGCCGCTTTGTTATTTAAGGTAAGTATATTATTTACTGCAGTTTATTATGTGGAGCCGCCCATCGGAGTCGAACCGACGACCTTTCGATTACGAATCGAATGCTCTACCAACTGAGCTAGGGCGGCCTAATGGTTAGTGAACACCGTCCGCAGCGTCACCGGAAAATACGAGATCGTCCAATGCTTTATATGCCTTGACGCACCTGAGAGGTGCGGCGGAACCGGCTTTTTTCGGCAAAGCCGAATCAAATAATATACTTGTTGACTTACAGACTGTCAAGCAAACTCCGCGGCCCAGGCGTTATATGCCTCTGACCCTGAATAGCTCGGCCCGTTCGGCGACGAGGTCCGGCGGCAATCCCTCATCGCTGACAAGTTCGTCGGCGGTGCGGCCCACGATCCAATCCCTCGGGATCAGAGCACATACCGCAAAGATGTCGGCCTCGCGCTCCTTACGGTCGCGGTGTCCGACGCCGTGAAAGTTGGCTGTGGTGCCCGAGTCAGGCAAATGCAGGAGAAAATGCCCCAGCTCGTGAAACATCACAAAGAGTCTTTTGAGTGGCGGCAGTCTGCTGTCGATGGCGATAAAGTGGCGGCCGCGAACCGAATAGTAAAAGCCGTTCGTCCGCAAAGGCATCTCTGTCACCGAGACACGTAAACGACGGCAGATACGGTGAAAGTCGTCTTCGTTCAACGCTTTACGGTTCCACTGACGGCAGGCGGCTGACGCTTTTTCGGCTAAAAATCGCATTAGATGGGAGCAGTGTACTGCTAGAGCAACAATGTATCACGAATGGTGCGGCGATATCAATAAATTGGGAGCTACTTTGCCTTTAGAGTACGGTCAAGCACCTTTTTGGCATCGCGGACGGCCTCGATCTTTTCGGCACTCGAATAACTCGACCAACCCTGGAAAAACACGACGCCGTAATCTTCGGGATAATCACGTCCCTCGAAGCGAAACCACTCGTTCATCACTCTCTGCGGGTCGTCAAAGTTTCGAACAGCCGTTTCGATGTCAAATGTTGGCGGTGCGTCGATCGTGCCAAGTTCCTCGACCGGTTCGGATGGACTAGCGGCAAATCGGCGGTCGATGATCTCGTTTATCCTTTCTTCAAAAATTCGGCCGAGATCGAGTTTTGGCGCAACGCCGACCAGCATCTCGCCCTTACCTGTAAGCAGCCAATTCAGCGAAACACTGGTTTGATTGGCGATCTTGATCAGCACCTCAGGAGCGGGCAATCGTCCGCCGAAGTAATTACGGACGGTTGCGTGGGGCACGCCGATGCGGCGGGCGATCTCGGCCATTGAGGCGTAGTCAAAGGCGCGTTGGAGGCGTTTAGAAAATTCGTCGTTCATATTCGTGTTTCAACGTGTGTTGTTTAGTTACAAACAGATATTACCTCTAATATCGCCGATCTCAAAGTGGCAAGGACTCGGTTTTGAGTAAGAGCTATGGCGAAACACGACCGCTCGGAGCGATCGCACCCGGCGATCACAGTCTTCGCTGCCCGGTCGAAAGTGGTCGTCGATCTGCACTTTACCGACGACTTGCGAAATAACACACGGCCGCTGTGAGAAATTCGCCAATGTGTGGTCAAGCTGCAGAAAATACAAGACTCAATAGCCTATTTTCCACGGTGTTTTGAGGCTGCAGAGGCGGCCTTCTCGGCACGCAACTTGCGCTGAATATTAATGTAGTAATACGACCGCTGTTCTTCGACAGATCGTTAAATGTGGCGCCCGCAAGCGGGTTTCCGACTGCGAGCCAAGGAGTCAGTATGAGAGTTCACCGCGTATTAGCGTCCGCACTCGTATTTGTTTTTTTAGTCACGATCTCTACAGTTTCAGCCCAGTTTTCGGCGTCGTTTAAGTCAACCTCGGCGGCGCCGGATCTTGTGCCGCCGGTGACTCGTGTCGATGGCCTTTCTCTGGCGTCCCTTTTTCCTGAAATGGCTGCCCAGGACGAGACCGAACGGTTACTCGAGCAATGGGCACGTTCCGGTAGTCCGGACGAGGCGGTGGTCGATCGGATGATGCGTGAACTCAACATAATGTCCAAGCAGGACGAGGCCGCACTCATCGCAAAGCTCAAGGCCGCCGGTGTGAAGTACTCGGACGGCCCAACGGCATTTGAGGCGGTCGTCCGCGAGACGCTCGATCGACGGCGTTATTCGAGAGTTGACGACGCGATCCGCGAGGTGATGGCATCGTACGGCAACGAACTAGAGGCCGTCATCCGCACCGGATCATCGGGCAAGCGCTACCTTCAGATCCGAGGTTCCGGCGACGGCGGAGCAGGCTACCGAATGTTATTTTCGGACGACGATATCTCATTCGTCGGACCCAAGGCAGAGGAGGCGGCTCGAATGCTCAACGGCATTCTCGAAAATCAAGGCCTCTCCAAGCTTAAGGTCAAGGCGATGGATCTTGGCTCGCTCAAGAATATTCGCGGCATCGACCTAACGGCTCTGGATCTGCTCGAACCGGACAAATTCCTCGGCGAATCGGGTGTCGCGAGTATTAAGGGCGAGATGCTCGATAAGGGAGCAGTTGTTGCCGAACGCACGGGCGAATCGCTGTCGATGACGGCCAAGCCGCTCCGGCAGTTCGTCGAATCCAAAAAGAGCAAGATGCTCGCAGACCTGATGGACGACAAGGCGGTCAAGGCGACCGTGCAAAAATTTGGTGCACTGACCGTCGTCGGCAGTTGCGAACGCCAGATCGTGCAGACGCACGCCGGATGGGAAAACCTGCCGGATTCGGAAAAGGTGAAATACATTCTGCGCGAGCGATTTGCCCTGAGCGAGTCGGGTGCTATGCGAAATGTAGCAGGCGAAGCGGCGTCAGTCACGGCGTCGGACATTGCTAAGCTGACCTCGCTCCGCTCCGAGTTAAAGCTACGGCCAAACCTGACATCGGCCGAACTCTCCTGGATCGAAACCCTGCGGGCTCAGAATATCGATCTTGCCTTTAAGGAGATCCCGCAGAGACTCGCCCCGGTGATCGCGACGGCTGAGACCACGGGACGCTCGCTCGCATCAAATGCGGAAGTGCGTCGAATGATGAACGAACTCACGACCGGCTTTGCCCTGATGCGCGACCGTGTCATCGATATTCCCGAGGCCGAAATGATCGCCAAGCTCAAATCCTTGGCCGGCGAAAATCGGGAAGTTTACAGTGCTCTCTACACCAGTTTTCAGCAGAGCAAGGACCTCGTCGAGGCACTCGATCAGTGGATCGCATCCGGCGGCACACGCGAGGCTTTTATCGATATGTTGGTCAAATCGGAGGGCCGACTCGCCCGCCTCCAGCAGGTAACTGCCCGTCGTGCCAGAAAGGCAAATACACCCGAAGCCAAGACACTTACGGCACTTGAGGAAATGCTCGGTACCGATCTCGGCGATAACTTTTTTATGAAGATGGCCAAAAATCCCGCGGCCAAAAAGGTCGTTTTGGCGAGTCTGGTCGCCGCCGGTGGTGCGGCGTGCCTCAAGGCGATGTACGACTCGTGGGCAAGGGGTAATTTTCAAGAAGACCTCAGCTCGGCCGCATTCGGGCTAATGGATTTCGTGCCGGGCGGCAGCGAGGTCAAATTGCTGTTTACCGAGGGTATGGACAAGACGGTGATGGTGCTTTTCATCAAGGACGCACTGTATTTCTCACCGGCGTGGCCGATCGCGCTTGTCGGCGACGTTCTGATCCTCTCGATCGATCTCGGTGGTGCGTATCGGATACAGATGCAGCAGCAGGGACTGATCGATTTCTTTGTTTACAACGGCGAATATGACACGTCCGGCGAACGGCCGAAGTTCTTACGCCTCAAACTGCCTGCGGGCACGACGGTGGAGCGTGAGGCTCTGGCCAAATATTTATTTGAGACTAAGGCTCTGAGGTACCGCCACACCGGCAAAGAGTATCTTATGAACGACCTTTCGGCCGTCAGCACTGACCTGCTCGACAAGGCATTTATTCCCGAGGATCCCGTGACACAGCAATTGCGGATGGCTGCCGAGCAGCAACTTGCGGCGATCAATCACGCGGAGGCCTTGGGGGCTGAAAATGTATTTTCGGCAACCGCCGGATTCGGCCGCTGGCTGTTTGGTTTTGAGACCGTTTGCCAAAAGAGCGAAGAGCGTTGGTGCAAGGTCTTTGGCTTGCTCAAGCGAAAGATCGTCGATCGGCGTGAGATCGTCAAGGAAAAGGTGATGATACCGCAGTTGATCGAAATGGCCGAGATCAAGCGGGCGACGCTCGCCGCCGTCAATGAGACCGAGGGAAAACTCGATAAACTACAGTCGCAGATCGAATCGCTCCGCGGCAGCAAACTCGAGGTCAAATTATCGGCAGTGGTAAAAAAGCAGGCCGAAGACATCGCGGCATCGGTTCGCTCCGATACGACCGAGGAGCGCGATATGAAAAGCGGTAAACATTGGACTGCGGCCTACGACACATATTTGCGGATCTGGAATTGGCAGCGAAACGTCAAAACCAATATCGCCACTAAGACGGGTTGGGAGCGAGCATCGGTACTGCAATTCAAATGGACGGGCGATTTCGCCGATGATGAACGAAAGTCCGAGCAGTCGCGTAGAGGTTTTGCCTCGGCACTTGCACGCATCACCCGCGAGATCACGGTCATCAAAGGATCGACCCCCAAAACTTCGGATGTGATCGATAAAGAAGCCTTTGCGATAATGAGCCAGGTCGTATTCCCTTGGCGGGCGGCGCTCGACGAGGCCGACAAGGATACGGCAGATCAGGGCTCTACGTATTTTACCGAGTACGAAGTGGCAGTCGAACGGGTCAAAAAGCTCTATGCCGGCAGTGCCGACTTTCAGGCACGGCTTGATAAAGGTGCCGAGATACGCAAGAGCAATGAGCGTCTGACGCTCGATCGTTCGACATCGTTTGAACTTCGATTCAATGATCCGGTGCTGGCGAATCTATATAGCGACGGCACGCTGAGCGTGAAATGGTTTGCGGCGCTCAATGGCAGTTTTTCGCCGGACGACACAAATCTGCGGACGAACTTTGCACCGTATAGTCCGGAACCGGTCAAGATCACGGTGATCGTGACCCGGGGCGGTGTTGACCGTGCAAAGGGTTCGCTGAGCGTGACGATGAACGTCGCGGTGCCCGGAAGCTTTCTCGAACTGTCGCTGATGCCGGCCAAGCCAAAACCGCTTGATATCGCCGGTATCGCCGCATCGATCCCTGAGCGATTTTTCGGCGGCAAACCGCGATTTCATTACAATTGGACCTGCAACAACTGCAAGGTCGATAACTATGACCGCTCACGGACGGCCGTAACCGCACCCAAGAATGGTGCCTCAAGCGTTGTTTGCGAACTGCTGGTCGAGGGGGCAAATGGCAAGTCGACCATCTTGTTACGCAAAGAGTTGAAGTTCGACGTGTCGGGTGCCGTCAAGCCGACGCCGACGCCCACCCCGAGAGTTACGCCGACTCCGACGCCGACACCGAGAGCAACTCCAACTCCGTCGCCGAGAGTCACTCCGACCCCGGCGGCAACGCCCGGACCGATACCGACGCCAACCCCGGCGGCAACGCCAATAGCAACGCCGACAGCGAACCCGACCGCGTCGCCGACCGCGTCACCGACGCCCAAACCTCCGACGGTCGATGAAGAGACCGAAAAGAAAATTCGATATTTTAATTGCCTCTGCCGCTGCTACAGCGGATGGGCCGGCCATATCGGCGTCTATTGGGATCCTGAGGGTAAAGTAATACCCGAGTGTGAAAGCTCCGGTCCGTGCATCGGCGGCCTTGGTGCATTTGGCTGTACCCGCAGGCATTCCTTTGGCGCACCAAATGAGGAGTCCAAGCGATGCTATGAGGGCGTTTACGGTGCCGGAACATATGACGAGGCAAAAGCCGACAAGATGAGGCGTGAAGAGAACAAAAAACACGCCAAGCCGCTTACCGTAAAATTTAATTTCGAAAAATGCCCGATCACCGCACAGTTAGGAGAAACGATCAATTTCGAGGCCACCATTGGCGGCGGCATTCCGCCGCATAAATACACCTGGACAGGCAACGGCTCCGCCAAGGACAACAAATTCATCTTTGCCGATAACGGCAAGCCCGGAAATCAGACGGTTTCGGTTACGGTGACCGATGACGAGGGCGACTCGGCTACGGTGAGCTGTACCGTTATCGTCGAAGCGATGACGGTCAAGATCGAGCTGTTGGATAAGGAGAATAAGATCTCGTTCGGCGAATCACGGAGCTTCAAGGCGACCGTGATGTCGGGTGACAAGCCGGCTAAGGGCAATTTTTATTTTCTCTGGCAGCCGCACCCCGAGATCCAATTTAACCCGTTTGAGTACACAGGCGGCAGTTCCACAACGACCAAGGCCGTATTTAATAAGGTGGGCACCACCAGTGTTTTGGTCAAGGCGTTTACTAAAGAAGGCGATAAAGTGACGCCCGTCGGCGAGTCCGACGAGATAGCGATCGAGGTCGCCAAACCCGAACTCGAACTGGTATTCAGCCCCGTCAAGCAATTGGTGGCGGCTGAGGTCAAAGCAAAGGTCACGGCGAAAATACCCGACCGGAAAGCCATCGATTTTCGTTGGGAGCTAAGCCAAAACGGCAAACTGCTCGGCACGTCGCAGGACTCGTCCGAGATAACGTTCGCACCGCAGGACCTCAAGCCGATCACCGTCACCGTCTATGGACGCATCCCGGTAACCGGCGAGGATCTAGGCAGCAAGTCGGCGACGTTCACCGCATTTCCACCCGAAATAAAGGTCACCGTTCTCGGAACCGAAGGGCCGTCACCGCAGGTCTGGAAAGAGGGCGTTGGGCTCGTTACGGTTGAAAAGGCGATCGCCATTCACCAAAATGTCAATCTCCGCGTCGATGTCAGCCCGAAGATCGAGGATGTCAGATATCAGTGGAGCGTCAACGAAGATTCGCATATAGTCGGTAGCGATATCTCGCAGGCCGTCCGGATCAATCGAAGCCAGGTCGGCAGTTGCGAAGCCTCGGTAATTATCAAAACTAAGGATGGCGTCGAGCTTGGCCGCGGAACCGGTACATTCTCCGTGACCATTTCGCAGGCCGATATCGACAACGGCAAAAAGCAGGGCGACGTTTCCGGCAAACTCAACGAGGCCAAAGCAATGGTGCAGAAGGGCTTGCTCGACGAGGGCATAACTACCATCGACAGCGTCCTCGCTGCGGCACCGAAGAGCGTCGAGGCCAAAACTCTGGCTGCCAAATGGAAAAAGGAGCGGACGACGGTGCAGGGGCAACTGACAAAAGCCAGAACACTACTTGGCCAAAACAAGTTTGCCGACGCGACCAAGGAGTTGAATGTCGCAAAGGCTCTTCACCCGAAATACAAGCCCGTTGTGGATCTCGAAAATGAGATCAAAGACAAAATGGGCAAGCAGGACGCGGCACTCAAGGACGCGATCGCCTCTGTTCGTTTGGCTAACGAGGCTAAAGATTTCAAAAAGGCTCTCAGTCTTGCTCCGCAAGTGCGGACGGGTTTCAAGCTCACGCCGGCAAACGAGGCTGAACTAAAACGCTACGAAGACTTGGCACGCGAACGCGAAACCGAAAAGGAACGCCGCCGCGGTATGCTCAGGCAGGCCGAAGCGAAACAGAACTCCGGCGATTACGACGGCGTGGTCCGGGATGTCGACGAGATCTTGAAAAGCTTTGACACATATTGGAGCAGCACGATCGACTCCGAGCCCAAGACCGCCGAAAGCCTCAAGGCCGAGGCTCTAAAACGCAAAGACCGCGTCAACGGTTTGATGATGCAGGTCAAGGCGGCCGCAGAGGCGGTCAAATTTGATAAAAAGCAACTCCAACTCGGCCTCACAAATGCCGATGAGGTGTTGCGAACGGCACCATCGCACGTCGACGCTGCTAAATACAAGGCGATCATTGCCGACCGTCTCGCACGCGGCGAGAAAGGTGCCAAGGCGGACGACGCGGAGGCAAAAGGCGATACGGCGACCGCGTCGGGCGATCACAAGTCGGCGATCAAAGCGTACGATTCGGCTATCAAGTCCAATCCGAACGATGCTGAGAACTACATCAAACGCGGTTCGTCCAAGCTGGCGGTGAACGACGTTAAAGGCGCTCTCAAGGACTTTGACAAGGGCATTGAGCTCAAACCCGGCGTGCCGGCGTGGCATATGAAGCGGGCCGCGACCCGTGACAAGGCCGGCGATAATGCCGGTGCTGTCAGTGACTATCAAAGCGTAATAATCGTCGAACCGCGAAATATGGACGCTCTGACTGCCCTCGCCGCCGTCTACGTCAAAACAAACAACAACGCGGGCCTGATCGATGTTTACACACGCATCATCAATCTCGAACCCGGCAACGCACGGGCATACCTTGCACGCGGTATGGCGTATCAGGCGAGCGGCAGTTGTCCGCTGGCATTGCGTGACTTTGAAAAGGCGATCGCTCTCGATCCGCGAAACAGCCAGGCCTATAACGGCCACGGTGAATGTCGCGAACAGGGCAATGATCTGAAGAACGCGATCAAGGACTATGAGACGGCGGTCAAGCTCGACCCGTCCAACGCTGAGGCCGTCGCTAACCGTGACAGGCTCAAGCTCAAGACGACGCCGACACCAAAACCCGCAGCGACACCTAAACCGACGCCAAAACCGATCCCGACGCCGATACGTACACCTAAACCCGTACCGACGCCCAAACCGGTTTCGACGCCAAGGCCGACGCCTAAACCCGTCGCAACGCCACGGCCGACGCCTAAGCCGTCCGGTACGCCATCCAAGATCCCGTCCAAGATCAACATTCCGGGCATCGGATCGATCAAGATACCGGGAGCGAAACCCACGCCGACACCGCCGCCCACCAAGACCGGCAGCGTTCCCGCCGGCAAGGAAACTCACGTGCTCAATAATGGCAATATTTACGGCGTGTCCAATGGACCTACATCGCCCACAGCCTTTAAGGTGACCGGCAAATGGGTCCTGACATATATCCAAACCTATCATTGGAACAACGCGACCGGAATGAGCCCCGGATACATCAGCCTTACCGAAAATTCGGGCACTAAATACGGTCCGTGGCGGGCCACCGGTACGCCCGGACAGGGCGGCGTCCGCAACGCCTACTGGGAGGTCAGGCCAAATGTCGTGCTCCCGCCGGGAACATACACGATCGTCGATTCGTCGCCTGCGACGTGGTCGCAAAACTCTCAGAGCGGCGGCAAGGGATTTGCCGTAGTTAAGGGCTATTTTGCCGGTTCCGCCCAGACATCTGTCGGCGGTACGTCGACGCCGACGCCGACACCGTCCAAACCGCCCTCGACATCGGTCGGCAACCAGTCCGTGACGGCGATCATTGAGAATCGGTCGAATATGGCAACGCACATCTTTACCGCGGGCGAAAGCTTCGGGCCCGGCAATAAATTTGCACCCGGCGAGAAACGCGAGGTCCGCGTATTGAGCGACTTTAGCGGGCGCATACAATTTGCGGCCGGACGCAACGGCAAGGTTATTACGACCAAGGTATGGGCTGGTACGGGGGGCGACGCCAGCCGTTACCCGAGGGTGATCTTTGACGGATCACAATTGTTGATCACTACCGGCTTGCGTTAAGCCGTTCAAGGAGTATTCACGCTCGCGGGCCCGACGGTCATTACCCAGATATTGACATATCACTGGAATAACGGGCAGGGAGCAGTGGGCGGTACGATCAAACTGATGAATACTAACGGCGATACATTCGGCCCTTGGCCCGTGAGCGTGCGGGCAAAGGTCTATTGGGAAGTAAACCAGGAAATCAAACTCCCGGCCGGCACCTACACAGTTTTCGACTCCGATCCGGCGACCTGGGCTCAAAACTCCCAGAGCGGCGGCCGAGGAATGGTCACCATCCGGGGCGTTCAATAAAAAAACGGCGTTATTAGTATCGTCATTTGCGGACTTTTTCCGGTTGGGCCACAATCTCAATGTGGAATTTGATGAGCACGGATCAGAGATATCGTTGAGGCCGGTTGCCGATGGCGACTCGGACTTTCTGTTTGACCTCTACGCGGAAACACGGCAGCACGAGGTTGAAATGTTCGGCTGGGACGCCGCCGCGGCCGATGGTTTTCTGCGGATGCAATTTGATGTAAGGAGCCGATCATACGCATTACAGTACCCACAGGCCGTAGACAGCGTAATCTCGTGTTCCGGGCAGCCGGCCGGCCGAATGATCGTCGATCCGGCCGATACGGCGTTCGTACTGATCGATATCGCGATTTCGCGGGCGTTTCGGCAAAAAGGGATCGCATCCAAACTGATTCGAAGCCTTCAGAGCGATGCCGCCGCTGCTTGCGTACCGCTCACGCTGCACGTGGATCGTACGAATCACAACGCGTTTTCGCTTTATCAGAAGCTCGGTTTTGAGGTATCGGGCGAGAATGAGATCCATTTTTCAATGACCTGGACCGGACCCTCGCAATGAATAATGAACCGGGAATCTCGATGCGGCCGGTAACGCCGGATGACCGCGAGTTTTTGCTTAGCGTTTACGCGGCATCGCGTGAGGCCGAGTTAGAAATGTTGCCTTGGGATGATGCGTTGAAACGCGGCTTCGTTGAACATCAATTCGGAGCCCAGTCGGCGCATTATCTTGAAAAATATCCGTTGGGGACACACGATATTTTGCTGGTGGATGGCGTGCCGTGCGGGCGGCTTTATGTCGACCGCGGCGAGAGCGAGATCGCGATACTCGATATCATCGTCCTACCCGAATTTCAACGCCGCGGTATCGGCACAACCGTCGTCGAGGGCCTCAAGGCCGAGGCCGGCAAACGCTCGGTCCGCGTCTACATAGAGAAGTTTAACCCGTCACAGAAATTGTTTTCCGAGCTGGGGTTTAAGCCCGAAACGACCGACGCAGACGCGATCCACATCCTATTTCGATGGCAAAACGCCGGCGGTCAGTAGACGGAATCTTCGATCATAGTTGTCAGCCAATTATTAACGACACAGTCGATCACGAGATGAATCCGGTCGGTCGCGCCGCGGTTGGCGACGCTATGATAGTTGTTTACGTTTAGGTACCAAGCCTCGCCCGGAGCCATTTGGACGCGTTCGTCGGCAAGCATAAATTCGACTTCGTCATTGGTGGCGGCCGGAATATGGATACGGCAAACGCCGTCTTCGAGCCCGAGGGCGTAATCGCGATGCCGTCTGATTTGGGCGCCGGCGGCGAGTTTCATAAACCGAACCGTCTCCATTTCGCACTCGAAGGCGGTCAGCACTTCGGGCACGTAACGGCAGATGGACATCTGTTCGGTCTCGACATAGCCATCCGTCGCGTTCGGGTCGGGAAAGATCGCCGAATTGCCGCCCTTCACCGCTCGCAGCGGTATCACGCTCCACTCGCCTTCGTAGTTGTGGATGTTGAAATGGGGTATCCACTCGTCCGCCGCGAAACGGTCCGCATCGGCAGCCAGCATTTCATAATCAAATCGAATCGGTAGTTTTGCTTTAATGATCGTCATCTCAATTCACGCACCGCCGTTCAGCTGATCACAACTTTACTTTGTGACAGTGTACTCCAAAGTTTGGTTCGCCTGCCTCATTGTTGAGACAAAGAGTTTAGGTTTGAGGTAAATTTTTGCGTGGATTCGGCGATCGCTTGTGTGCTAGTATTATGTTCGATCACTCAAGGGCTTCTGGCGACTCTGAATACGATTTAGGTTTTAGGTACTGTTCTATCTCTCGGTGCTATGGATGAAGTCGATACCAATTTGCCGACGCTTGACGATTTTTCGGTGCAATTAAACTCAAAATTCCATATCGCGTCGGAAACGCAGCCATCATTTGATGCTGAACTGGTCGAGGTCGAGCAAACGATCTCAAACTCAGTTCAGATGAGTTTTTCGTTAATATTCAGGGCTCCGGCGGACACACCTCCCGCCCAGAGTCTTTACAATGTGGCCCATCCGGTCCTTGGTGAAATGCTGATATTTCTCGTACCGATCAAAATGAACGATCAAGGGCTTTTTTTTGAGGCTGTGTTCAATAAACTGTTGTTGAAATGAGGCTCGTCCGCCGGGTGGACACCTTGTGTAGGGATCGCAAAATATGAAGATATCAAGGCGAAAGTTCGTAGTTGCCGCCCCGCTTGCGGCCGGAATGTTGGTACAGATGAATTCGGTAGCGTCGGCTCAGTTTGCCATCGCCGGTTCTCCGGATGCGGCTGTTGCTCCATTTTCGTGGGACAGTTTTTATCCGTACTTGACCACATCATTTACTTTTCGCGACGCTGCGGATATGCCGGTTGAGATGCGGCTTATGCAGATGACCGACAACCGTACGCCGCAGACGGCGGCCGAAGGCGAGTGTTTCTCATTGATATTTACGGGGCCGGCCAATCAACCGCTAAAGCACGGCGTTTATACGATCGAGCATTTTGCTCTCGGCACCATGAGCCTTCTTGTCACGCAGGGCGTCACGCGAAAGAGTGTCATCAGGTACGAAGCGATCATCAATCGAATGACGCCGATTCAAAAGAATACGGTTAGACGCTAGATTTACGGAGAAGTTAAAGATTATGGCCACTCCATTTATTGGACAGATAATGATGTTTGGAGGCAATTTCGCACCGCTCGGATGGGCATTTTGCGACGGATCACTGCAGGCGATCTCGCAGAATGAGACCTTGTTTGCGTTGATCGGTACTACCTATGGCGGCGATGGCCAGACGACGTTCGCCTTGCCCGATCTTCGCGGACGCATACCGATACATCAGGGCACCGGCCCCGGACTGAGTCAATATACGATCGGCCAATTGGGGGGAGTCGAAACTGTAACGCTGACGGCGGTCCAACTCGGCGGCCATACTCACGCCATTCAGGCAAACAACAAGTCGGGCAGTTCGGCATCGCCGGGCGGCAACATCGTCGCCGGTACTGCCGTCAATCCGTACTCGACCGGGACAGGCGACGTCAATATGGGGGCCGCGACCATTGGCGCCGCCGGCGGTTCGCAGCCGCACTCAAATATGATGCCGTTTTTGGCCGTTTCGTTCGTGATCTCATTGTTTGGTATTTTCCCCTCGCAGAACTGACGATCGCTTTGCACTTGAAGAAATAAATTATTATGTCAGAACCATTTATTGCCGAGATACAAATGTTTGCTTTTGCCTTTGCTCCCCGCGGATGGGCTTCGTGCAACGGGCAGCTTTTGCCCATAAATCAAAATCAGGCGCTGTTTTCACTGCTTGGAACGACGTATGGCGGCAATGGTCAGACCAACTTCGCATTGCCTGACCTGCGAAGCAGGACGCCCGTAAATCCCGGAACCGAGATCGTTTTAGGTCAAGTAGGCGGGGTTGAAACAGTCACGTTGTCGAACTCTGAGATACCCCAGCACACTCACACGCTCAACGCGTCTGCCGGAGCGATAACGGGCGGTTCGCCGTCGGGCACTTTCCTGACGACCCAACCGACGGATGCGATGTATACGATACCGGCAAATGCTAATGTCAGTATGGCGGGACAGGCGGCATCCAATGGCTCTCAGGCACACACAAATATACAGCCCTATTTGGTAGTCAATTTTTGCATTGCGCTACAAGGTATATTTCCGTCACGAAATTAAAAGGAGTTTTGAACTATGGCTGACCCGTTTGTTGCAGAGATCAAGATGTTTGGCGGTAATTTTCCGCCGCGAGGATATGCCTTTTGCGACGGGCAGTTACTTGCTATAGCGCAAAATACGGCGCTGTTTTCATTGGTCGGGACGATTTACGGCGGCAATGGCCAGAGCACCTTTGGGTTGCCGAATTTGCGTGACCGATCGCCTATGGGGTGGGGTAATGGCCCAGGATTGACAAATCGCTCTATTGGCGAATCTGACGGATCGCCCACCGTCACGCTACTTTCGAGCGAGATCGCGTCTCACACACATGTATTGCCGGCGACAAGTAGTTCGGGCTCAAGTGATAATCCGAACGGTGCCCGTTTTGGTACAAATGGCCGCGGTCGGTCGCCGATCTACTCGAGCACCGCGCCAAGCGTACCAATGTCGCCAACCGACATTGGCGGCGGCAGTCAACCCCATACCAATCGCCAACCCTACGCAGCAATTTATTTTATCATCGCCCTTCAAGGCATCTTTCCGCCTCGCAACTGAGCGGACGCCGAGATCAATTAGGATAATTTTCCGGACAATTCAGCCGACGGGAGCTAAAATTATGAGACCAAGCGGATCCAGATTACTCGCCACCAAATTCGTTTTCATCGCGGTCATTTCAGCCTCGGCCATTGCCGGCTTTGCTTATTTTCAAGGCATTTCTGTGCGCCCGGTAGGTGCCGTAAGTGATGCCGCCGGTGTCAGGCGATTTTCGCTCGCCGTTGATTCCGTCCGGCCCGAAATGGCGTCTGTAGATGATTCGCCCTGGCTCAATCTGCGTTCTGGTAAAGCTATCGGATCTGAGTATGCCGGTACCGAAGCGGCGATCAGTTTGTTTGAGAGTGGATCACTCCGGCCGTCGACGCTTATCGCCGTCGACGCCAATTTTGACGGACTTGCCGATGCCATTAGTGGGTTTAGCTCGGGCAACGGCGGTGTGATCACGCTACACCGAGCAGCCCGCGAGGCGTTTGCACCGGAATCACCGGAATCGCTTGCCGGCATCAAACGCGGCGAGTTTCCGTCGAGCTTCGAACGCGAAGCTGCCGTGATCGAGGTTCCCATAAGCCCTGATTTTATCGCCTCCGGCCGTTTTCGCTCGGATTCCGATCTCGACGTTGCTGTCGCGTCACGCAATTCATCCGACATCTACCTTATTCCGCTGGACGGAAAGGGCGGTTTCGGAACTCCGGTCAAGTTTGATGCCGGCGGCGACGTTACCGCGATGGCCGCAGATACGTTCGATCCGACAAAGGCCTTTGCAGGCATCATTCTTGGCACGCATCGCGATGCCGGTTTCCGGTTGATGATCGCCGATGGCACGACCGGTTTCGACCAGACCAAAATGCGTTCGATAGAGTTGCCGCAGCAAGTTGATTCACTCGTTTTGGCCAACCCAGATGGTTCTACGCTCGAAAAAGACCTCTTCATTCTCGGCGGCGGACAGTTGAGCCGGGTTGAAGGTATTGGCAAGAGCGGTTCAGACCCGGAAAGCATAGACCTACCGGTACGCGTCCGCGATTTTGCCGCCGGTGAATTTATCCGCGACCGCCGAGCCAAAGCCGAATTGGCTGTTTTGGGCGAAAATGGAGTCATTTATTACTTCAAAAACGGCCCGATCGATACGCGCCCGTTTACCGAGTCCGAGGTGCGTGAGAATTTTGCCAAAAACGGCCGCGGCCGTTCGCGTGTGGTCAATTCGACCGACACCGACAGTGCTCTGGCAAATAACTGGAGCATTGCCGAGGAAAAAGACCTTGGGATCATCAACCCGGCCCGCGAAACAGTGGCTCCGATACTCGTCCGCTCCCGTGTGACCGGCAACGAAACCGACGATCTGATCGTCATTGACCCGGCGGCAAATAGGGTCAAAGTGCTTTTCAAAGAGCCTAATTACGAGGCCGGCCGTTCGTCATTCACCGGCACGACCCAAGAGGGCGACCTCGGATTTGCCGGCGGCATTACTGCCGTGCTTCCAATGCGCTTAAGCGTTATGGGTCAGCAGGGGATCGCCGTGCTCGAAAGCGGCAAACTTGAGCCGACGCCGATCGTTTTCACACCGCAAGCGACATTTATAGTCTCCAAGACCGCCGACACCGCCGATGGCCTTTGTAACGCCGATTGTAGCCTGCGCGAAGCGATCGTCGCCGCCAACACGGCCGCCGGAGCCGATCTCATTGCATTTGCGCCAAACGGCACGCATCAGTTAACTATCGCGGGTGTAAATGAAAACGGCTCGGCAAACGGCGATCTGGACATAACTCAGGCGACGACCATTACCGGTAACGGTTCGCTTAACACGATCTTGCAGGCCGGCACGACCACGTCCAATGGTATCGACAAAGTGTTGTCGATCAACCCAGCTTTTACATCGGCATTTGCGACGAGTATTTCGGGAGTGACGATACGCTTTGGTCGAAACCCAAGTCCATTCGCGGGCGACGGCTTTGGCGGCGGATTTGACTGGGAAGCCAGCGGCACAGGCACCTTGTCGGTAACAAACTCCGAGATTTCAAGCAACAGTACGCTTGACGGCGACGGCGGCGGCGTAGTCGCGACCAACTCGAACGCCGGTGCCGGTGCGGTCACGATCAACAACACCGTGATTACGGGCAATGCTCCGGCCCGAACGGGTGGGGCTTCGCCCGCTGGCGGCGGCCTATTTGTCGGAACCACAACGCCGTATTTCATATCTCTATCAGGATTTTCGAGTAACACCGTCAATGGCTCGGGCGGCCAGGGACAGGGCGGCGGCATTTTCGCCTTCGGTCCGGGCGGAACCGGCGGCAATTCGACAATGTCCGGTTCGAGCGTTACGAGCAACACGGCTCCGAGCGACGCCGGCGGACTCTACACGACCCAGCGGATCGATATCAGCCCAACGGCCAACTTCGTCAGCAACACATCCGGAAGATTTGGCGGAGCGATCTTTATCAATCACGCGAGCTCGACATCCTCGGTCAGCAAAGCGGTCATCCGCAATAACTCGGCGACCACAACCGGCAGCGGTATTTATCTGGGTTCCTCAACGACGGCAAATGTTCTCAACGTCAGCTTTTCGCGCATCGTCAATAACACCGGTGCCGGGCTCAAGGGCCTCGCGACCGCCGGCGGAACAGCCAACGCCGAGAATAACTGGTGGGGCTGCAGCACGACACCGACCGCCGCACCGTGTGACACGGTCGGCAACACGGGCTTGGGCACGGTCGATGCAGATCCCTGGCTGCAGTTGCGGCTGACCGCATCGCCGTCAACTATAAATGTCGGCCAGACATCGGCGTTGACGGCTTCATTCCTACTCAACTCGGCGGGAAGCACGATCTCAACAAGCAATCTCGATACCCTGATCGGTATCAACGTCTCTTGGGGCGGAACGCTCGGTACAATATCGGGCTCGCAGAATACGATCCAGGCGAATGGTACGGCGACGGCGACCTACAATGCGACTACGGCCGGTCCCGGAACTGCGACCGCAACGGTCGATAACGGTACGACCACTGCAAACATTACGGTAAATGCCCCCCCTTCGGCTGACCTCTCGATCACCAAGACGGACGGTGTCACCACAGTAACGGCAGGCGGTTCGACAACATACACGATCACTGCGTCAAACGCGGGCCCGAGCAATGCGACCGGAGCAACTGTCGCAGATACATTCCCGGCGTCATTGACCGGAACATGGACGTGCGTTGGAGCAGGCGGCGGA